>Ga0209096_1000023_pt1 | contig 303261 bp, 250 predicted proteins | sample AD_UKC034_MetaG_FD_184407 | JGI IMG/M metagenome (GOLD analysis project Ga0209096, IMG submission 184407) | Active sludge microbial communities of municipal wastewater-treating anaerobic digesters from USA - AD_UKC034_MetaG (SPAdes) (version 2) | ecosystem: Engineered > Bioreactor > Anaerobic... | reverse complement strand
TGCTTCCTGTAATATCGATAAACGATCCTCAGGTGTAAATGTTCTTCGTTCTTTTGTCATGATTGCTAAATTAACTATTACTAAACTGTTTTTATAATTTAGTCCAGTTATTTAGGGGGCTAGTACACGGCTTTACCATACCTGACGGTTGTGCCCCGGTTTATGTATCCAAGGCCAAGCCCAAAGGGGGGAAGCGAGGCAGGCCGGCAAAGCCAAAAATTGAGCGGCAGGATTTTTAGGTACAAAAAAATGAAAAACTCAGAATAATAAACATTGTTAAAGTCTTATCTTTGTTAAAAATGTACAATACACCATTCTCTAAAACCACATGAAACGTACCATCGCTCTAAGTGTCCTTTTTTTTATTTCAACTCTTTGTCTTGGACAAAAAACAGACTCCCCTCAACAGGATTTTCCTTTAGTTGTAAATCATTACGATTTGGAATTATCGTTTAATTTCCAAAAAGGGTTTTTAAACGGAATATGTGACATTAAAATTGAAAACAAATCCGACTCTTTGGTAACGGAAGTTCCTTTGTTGCTCTACCGGCTAATGAAAGTATCTTCGGTACAAAATCAACAGGGAGAAGATGTCCCTTTTACTCAAAGTGTTGTTTCATTCAATGGCTTTGAGGTACTGCAGGTAAACTCTGTACTCATTAATGAGAATATACGCCCTAACAGTATTAGTACTTTTAGAATACATTATAACGGATATTTATTAGGCTATCAGGAAACCGGGATGAACTATGTTAAAGACAGAATATCACCTGAATTTACTCTGATTAGAAATGACGCCTTTTCATTTCCCGTTTTATCCAAACCAAGTGATACTTTTTTAATGAGGAGTATAGCTTCGAATTACTTTAGTTATAAATTGAGCGTAACTGTTCCTGAATCCTTAGTGGTAGCCAATGGAGGACGTCTTGTATCCAAAAAAACAGAAAATGGACTTTCCAACTACAAGTACGAAAGTAAAAAACTTAACTGGAGAATAGACATAGCCATTTCTTCATATAAGTTTGAATCCACAGAAAGACTCGATATCTATTACTTTCCCGACGACTCAACGTGTGCCGGAACATTTTTGGCTCTGGGAAATAAGGCTATGCAACTTTATACCCAATGGTGGGGCAAGCTGAAAAATGATAACTCAATCACGTTAATCGAAACCGAAAAACAAAGTGGAGGACAAGCTGACGAAACAGCAATTCTTCTGCCTCAGGATGCTTTTAATGCCAATGATTATACCCAATTATATCACGAATTGGCTCACTTGTGGAATGTGAAAATAGTGGAAAAAGAAGGGCTGTCGCCAAGATGGGAAGAAGGTCTGTCATCTTTCTCTCAATATTGTGTAGATGAGTATTTTAACCCGGATAAAGCTGGATTGACAGAAAAGGTGGCAAACGGGGCAATAAAAGGATTAAAAAGGGAGTTCAATTCAGATACAGAAATGTACCATATTCCCATGTGTGAATATGGGAACAAAGGGAAAGCAGGTTATTCCTATAGTCAGGGAATGGTTATGTTTACTGTTCTTTTTAAATGGCTGGGACAAGAAAAATTCAATATGGCTATTCGTTCTTTCTATGATAAATATCACAGTACAGGAGCGACAACCAAAGACTTTACCAAGTTATGGGAAGAAACGCTACCTACTAAAGGATTAAAAGAGTTTTTCGATGATTGGGTTTATACGACCAATTATACTTCTTTCATAAAAAATGACAATACAATTGATGAGATTGTAAAGCACTATACAGAATAAAATTACGGCTAAAGAAAAAGCAAGTTATATTTGCCACATGAAAAGAACCATTATTTATTTGTATTTATTGTGGATCCCGTTGGTATCCATGGCACAGGCCGCAGGCCTGTCTTCCTCTCAGATAAGGGTTACCCCTGATGATAAAGCGGTTTATGAAAAGGTAATGGAGGTCCTGGCTCCGGTACGGGAGGAGCCCATGCCGGTGCTGGTCATGAAAGCGGCGGAGGCCATGCTGGAGACCCCTTATGTGGGGGGAACACTGGAACAGGAACCTGAAATGCTTACGGTATCCCTGGCCCGTACAGATTGCATTTTACTGGTGGAAGCGTGTGTGGCCATGGCACAGACTGCCCGGCAGGAAGACCGCAGCTTTGTGGCTTTTTGCGACAACCTGAGGCAGTTACGATACCGTGATGGCCTTGTTGACGAATACGCCAGCCGCATCCATTATACCAGTGAATGGATCCTCCAGGCGGAAGCCCGCGGACTGGCAGCCGAAATGAGCGCAGATATAGCCGGATCTGCCCTGGAACAGTACTTTTCATATATGTCCGCTCACGCGGATATATACCCGTCCCTTGCTTCAAATAAAGAGCTTACAGACAGGATAGCTGCGGTGGAAGAGCGGTTGGGACAGAATGAATATTTCTTCATTCCCAAGACCAGGCTGGAAAGCAACCTGGAAAAGATAAGGCACGGAGATATGGTCTGCTTTGTCACCAACGTGGAAGGGCTGGATATATCGCATGTGGCATTTGCATATGAGTATTATGAATGCGAACACGACTGCTGCCCCGACGGGCGCGGGTGCTCCAATGGACAGCGGCAGCTGGGTTTCCTGCACGCCTCGTCAAAAGAGAAAAAAGTAGTGGTAGATAAGATGACACTCACAGGATATGCCAACAGCATGGCTTCCTGTACCGGGATAAGGATTGTCAGGTTTTTGTAAGCCAATCAACAAGGCTTTCTTCCCAGCTTCTCTGTTGTTCCGGCATAAGATCTTTGCTGTGGCAGAAGATGCTCATATCCTCTTCAGCCAGGGCCATGAGCCGTTCATTGAGGGCTTTTTCTTCCTCCCTTTTATCTGACCAGAAGGCACTGAACTGCTCGTGTGCCAGGGCAACACGGATGTCAAAGGCTTTTGCCAGCCCGACCATAGCCGGCATGATAGACTTGTCTCCCACAGCCAGGATGGCCACGTTCATCGTATCATAATCCAGACCCATACGGGCTTCATGATCTAACAGAATCTTCTTTAGCTTTTCGTTTTCCACCAGCAACACTTTGCCGGTGAAGAATATTTCGTTCAGTTCGCTTCCCGGAATCATGCTCCTGAATTGTTCCTTTATTTGTGGGATGTTGTCACCCAGCGGGGCTTTCACACGCGTTCCGTCACCATTGTTTGTGACAATCCTGACTGAGTCAAAATCCTGCAGGGAAACAAATTGGGGAGAATGGGTTATATAGATCACCTGGTTTTTCTTACCCATATTAGTCAAAGCCTTGTAAAGGTTGCGTTTCATACGCGGGTCCAGGTACAGTTCGGGTTCTTCTATCATAAAAATGAAACCCTCGCTTTTTTGCTGGTTATAGGCGTTCAGTATGGACAGGACAATGGCATTTTGAACCCCTTCCCCCAAGGCCCTGACCGGGGTGAGACGATCTCCTTCGCAAAGGCACATCTCCAGCGACTGGTAAAAATTCTGCTGAATGACTGGATTAAAAAAGATTACCCAGCTGTTGTCCTCTTTATTTGCACCATGACCCAGGTAATCCAGCATGGATTCGCGGATGGTTTCCTTGAGATTGGAAAAAGCACCGGTCCGCAGGGTGATCATGGCTTCCTGGATGCATTGTTCAAACCACACCTTGCGGGGGATCTGTGTTTCCGTCCCGTCAGCATTCATAATGGTGATGGTATTGTCTTCCCTCATGAAATCCTCGTTGATCTTTTTGAGCAGGCCGTTAAGCAATGTCTGACGGATATCGGAGCGGGAATGGGTGGTGATCCTGTCTGTTCGGATATAAACCACCGGGATCTTTTCACGGATTTTTTCCAAGGGGCATTGAAGCTGTGTAAAAAGTTGGGAACCGCCCATTCCGTTACCATCGGACAGGACCTGCACTATGCGGTCATCTTTTGTGAGGCAGTATTTGTTCAGGGTGCGTTTGCCTGTATCGGGCCCGCTTTCATTCAGTTTATATATGAAACGGATCTTGTGGATTTGGGCTGGTTCACTTCCTTCAAACGGAACGTATTCAAAAGGCTGGTCGAATTCTATCTCCACATCGATATTTCTTTTCGGATCCTGACGGTATACGTCTTTTTCGGTAAAGATCCCCGGTAAGGAAGTTTCCTGTCCCAGGATCTTGTTGATGCACCATAAAATGTTGCTTTTACCAGAATTATTGGGTCCTATCAGGGCCGTTACCTGTGAGAAATCAATTTCAATGGTGTCCTTTATGGACCGGTAATTAGATATACGTACCTTTTTAATTTTCATTGCCAGATGATATCAGAATGTGTGTATGGCGAGGCCGCTCCGGAGCTTGGGCTCGAACCATGTTGTCTTTGGGGGCATTATGTTACCTGTGTCGGCAATGGTGATCAGTTGCTTCATGGTAACGGGATACAGTGCAAAAGCGGCGGCCATTTCTCCTGAGTCCACGCGACGTTTCAATTCTGCCAGGCCGCGTATTCCACCTACGAAGTCTATGCGTTTGCTGGTCCTCAGGTCTTTGATGTCCAGCAATCTGTCAAAAATAAGGTTGGATAGGACAGTAACGTCCAGGGTACCAATGGGATCGCTGTCATCATAAGTACCCTGACGCGCGGTCAGGGAATACCAGCAACCATCCAGGTACATGGAGAAATTATGCGGGCGTTGGGGAACATACGGTATGGTATTGTCGCACAGGCATTCCACTATGAAATCTTTTGCCAGCGCCTGGAGGAAGGTCTGGGGTGCCATACCGTTCAGGTCTTTCACAACACGGTTGTAATCAATGATCTTCAGGTGGCTTTCCGGAAATACGACCGTCATGAAGTAGTTGTATTCTTCTTCTCCCGTGTGGTTTGGGTTAGCGTCCTTGCGCCCGGCGCCTACCAGGGCAGCTGCAGCGGTGCGGTGGTGGCCATCGGCCACGTAGAAGGCCGGAACAGAGGCAAAAAGGGTGGTGAGACGCTGAATGTCTGCATCGTCTGAAACGGGCCAGAAATGATGTCCGAATCCATCCGGTGCCACAAAGTCATATTCGGGTGTTGCAGAAACGATCTTTTCCACGATCCGGTTGATTTCCGGAACATCATGATACGTGAAAAAGACCGGCTCTATATTAGCGCTCTGGATCCGTATATGGATCATCCGGTCTTCTTCCTTGTCCTTGCGTGTGAGTTCGTGTTTCTTTATCCTTCCCTCCGTGTAATCTTCAGTATGGGCACATACCACCAGACCGTACTGGGTGCGGCCTTCCATGGTCTGCGCATAGACGTAGTACATTTCTTTCGGGTCCCTGATCAGCCATCCCCGTTGCTGCCACAGCTTGAAATTCTCAACGGCTTTGTCGTATGCCTCTTTGGAATGCTCGTCAACAAAGGGATGGAAATCGATTTCAGGTTTTGTGATATGAAGCAATGACTTTTCTCCGGCTTCGGCTTTGGCCTCTTCAGAATTCAACACATCATAAGGACGGGCTGCCACTTCTTCCACAAATTTCCTGGGGGGTCTGAGGGCAGCAAAAGGTTTTATCTTTACCATATATGCCTGTCTTTTGCTTTGGTACGTTCTATTTGTTCAGGCAAAAGGTTTTATCCCCTTTCTGAAGGTAACCCACTATCTGGCGTGCAGCGGCCAGTCCAGCATTGATGTTGGCTTCCTGGGTTTCCGCTCCCATCTTTTTTGCAGTCGCAAATACGCGGGAATCGAATTGTGCTTTCAAGGCATCCATATTGCCGGGTGCCACATCTGTTGCATATTTCAGGTCTGTGCGTTGGGCCAGAATGGCTTCCAGTTCGGGTTCATTGATCACTTCCTTGCGGGCTGTGTTTATAAGGCAGGCGCTTTTTGGCATGAGCGAAAGCAGCGCTTGTCCTATGGATCCCGTTGTTTCCTTATTGGCAGGGATGTGCAGCGAGAGGTAGTCCGAACGCCTGTAGAGTTCTTCCAGGGTGGCGGCCACATGGACTCCTTCCGATTGCATTACAGAGGCGGGAATATATGGATCGTAGGCATAGATTTCCATTCCAAAACCTTTGGCCAGGCCGGCAACAAGGCGTCCAACATTCCCGTAAGCGTGAACGCCCAGGGTCTTGCCTCTTAACTCTGTACCGGTACCGGGCTGGAATTGGTTACGGGCCATGAAGATCATCAAGCCAATGGCCAGTTCGGCCACGGCATTGGAGTTTTGTCCCGGAGTGTTCATGGCCACAACCTGTTTTTCTGAGCAGGCGGCCAGGTCAAGGTTGTCGTAACCGGCACCGGCACGTACCACGATCCGCAGCCGCGGCGCTGCCTGGATAACTTCGCGGGTTACTTTGTCTGAACGCACTATCAGGGCGTCTGCATCGGCAACTGCTTCCAGGAGTTCTTCTTTCCGGGTGTATTTTTCCAGCAAGGACAATTTCATCCCTGCCTGTTCCACAATAGCGCGGATACCGTCAACGGCTTTCTTTGCAAATGGCTTTTCTGTTGCTACCAGTACTTTCATATCGACTTATTTATGGTTTTTCTCAAATTCGCGCATACAATCAACAAGGGCCTGCACACTTTCTTTTGGACAGGCGTTGTACACAGAGGCGCGGAATCCGCCTACCGAACGGTGGCCTTTAATACCCACCATGCCGCGGGATTTTGCAAAATCAAGGAATTCAGCTTCCAGGGATTCATGCCCCTCGGCCATGACAAAACAAATATTCATCAGGGAGCGGTCTTCTTTCGCTGCAGTACCTCTGAAAAGGGAATTACGGTCAATCTCGGAGTACAGCAAGTCTGCCTTTTCACGGTTGATTTTCTGGATAGCTTTCAGCCCGCCCAGGTTCTTCAGCCATTTAAGTGTCCGGGTCATGATAAAAATGGAAAATACCGGTGGCGTATTGTACATGGATTCACCCTCTATGTGGATCCTGTAATCCAGCATGGAGGGAAGATGACGTGAAACCTTCCCCAGGATGTCTTTGCGGATGATCACGAAAGTCACCCCGGCCGGGCCCACGTTCTTCTGGGCGCCACCGTATATCAGGCCATATTTTGAAACATCAACCGGGCGGCTCATGATGTCCGAGGACATGTCGGCAACCAGTAGAACGGGGCTGTCCAGGTCGGTATGTATTTCTGTCCCGTAGATGGTGTTGTTGGTGGTGATGTGGAAATAATCGGCATCAGCGGGGATGGTATATTTTTTGGGAACAAAATTATAGTTGCTTTCGGCCGAGGAAGCCACGTTGACCACTTCCCCGAAGGCTTTTGCTTCTTTCAGGGCTTTCTTGGCCCAGACGCCTGTATCAAGATAGGCAGCCTTTTTTTCCAGCAGGTTCATGGGGACCATACAGAATTGCAGGCTGGCCCCGCCGCCCAGGAACAGCACTTCATAGTTGTCGGGAATATGTAATAATTCTTTCCACAAAGCGCGGCATTCATTCATCACCGCTTCCCAATCCTTGGAACGGTGAGATATTTCGATTACGGACATTCCGGAATTGTTAAAATCCTTCAGGGCTTCAATGCCGGCTTGAACAGCTTCTTTAGGCAGGACACAGGGGCCTGCATTAAAATTGTGAGTCGTTTTCATATTGAATCAGGTTTAGTAACAAATTATTCGTGTATGCAAATATAAAGTAAATATGTACAATCAGATATTAATTACCGCTAATGATTTGCAAGTTTTGCTGCGTGGTTTCCTTTTCACAGTAGTGACAGGTCAGGACGATGCCGCCGGGGCCCATACTGGTGGAAAAACGGGTCTTGACCGGTTCATGATTGGTGATGCACCTGGGATTCAGGCACCTTACCAGGCCGCAGATCTCGGGAGGTATGACAACGCGTCTTTTTTCCACCACCATGTAATCCTTGATGATGTTGAAGACGGCATCGGGAGCTACCAGTGCTATCCGGTTAACGTCGTCTTCCTCGAAAAACTTGTCTGTTATCTTAATAATGGCTTTTGTCCCCAGCACCTTACTCTCCAGGTTTGTCCCGAAGGTCATCTGAAAACCTCCCCTGGACAGCCCCAGTATCTCAATTACATGGAAAAGTTCCCCGGAAGGGATCCGGTCTATGACAGTTCCGTTCTTAATGGCACTTACCTTGAGTTTTTTCTTTGTTTCCATGATGGTGGTTTTATTGGTTCATCAGATAAGTGAAAATGCCCATGCGGGTAAACACCCCGTTGCGGGCCTGTTCGAAATAATAGGCTTCAGGCCTGTCGTCCACATTGGTGGCGATTTCCTTTATCCTGGGCAGGGGGTGCAGGATACGCAGGTTAGGCTTGGTATCTGTGAGCATGGAGGCATCCAGGCTCATCAGGTTCTTGACCCGTTCGTATTCCATGGGATCCTGGAAACGCTCCTGCTGGATCCTGGTCATGTACAGGATATCTGTATTGCTGATCTGTCCTTCCAGGGTATGGTGTTCCGTATAGGGTATGTTCCTGGAATCCAGGAAGTGCCTGTACTCTGCCGGTATGGCCAGTTCGGGGCAGGATACAAAATGAAAGCGTGGATTGAAATGACTCATGGCCTGCAGAAGCGAGTGGACAGTCCTGCCGTATTTCAGGTCGCCCACCATGGTGATGGACATATTCTCCAGTGTCCCCTGTGTTTTCCGTATGGAGTACATATCGAGCAATGTTTGCGTGGGGTGCTGATTGGCTCCGTCTCCGGCGTTGATCACCGGGCATCCGGCGATTTCCGAAGCATACCGGGCTGCTCCGTCCAGGTGATGCCGCATGACGATCATATCGGCATAGTTGGAAACCATCTTTATAGTGTCTTTCAGGCTTTCACCCTTGGCAATGCTTGTGGCAGCCAGTGAAGCAAAACCTATGACCCGTGCCCCAAGCCGGCTGGCTGCCGCCTCAAAACTCAACCGGGTTCGTGTAGAGGGTTCAAAGAATATGCAGGCGATGACCTTATCGTTAAAGATCGGGCAATTGGGCTCTGCCTCGTATTTTTCAGCCAGGTCAAGCACATGCAGCATTTCTTCTTTGTTAAAATCGTTGATTGAAATGAGCGATTTCATATACGAAAAATTACATTTGTTCTGTTCATTCCAGGGAAGATAAAAGTACGTGACTGCCTGGTACAGGGACTTTTACTACCAGACGGCAGGGAAGGGGACCTTCCTGGAAGGATTGTTCTACTATAACGGCCTGTGTGTCGTGCACAGCCTTCATGACCTTGTCGGTCCTGTCATAACTGAATTGCAGCGTGACGGTTTCCAGCACCCTCTTTTCCACAATAGCGGCATGAGCCAGGGCATCTCTGGCGGCTGCTCTGTAGGCATTGATCAGCCCGCCGGTTCCCAGTTTGATACCTCCGAAATAACGTACTACAACCATCAACACATCTGATAATTCAAAAGAGATCAGTTGTCCGAGTATGGGTTTGCCCGCCGTTGAAGCAGGCTCCCCGTTGTCGTTCGCCCTCCACGGCTCCCCTTCCGGCCCCAGGCGGTATGCATAGCAAATGTGGCGGGCATCAAAATACTTTTTTTTCATGAGCCCCAGCTGGCGGCGTATTTCTTCTTCTGTAGAAACGGGAAAACCAAAGGAAAGAAAGCGGCTTCCCTTTTCCTTGTAAAGGCCTTCGCAGGGCGCTTCCAGGGTTTTGTATAGTTGGCCGGGAGACATCATGCGAAAATACGTCTTTTGCGTATCTTTGCAAAATCGAGCCTCATAATTATGGGATTTGCCCTGAAATTCACGGAACAAGCTGCCGCAGCCCTGGATGCGTTTGATTCTGCTCTCATTACCAAGACAGTAGAAGAAAATTCATGGTTCATACCGGAATTTGTCCGACATCGTCTGTGCACGCTCAGGGAAAGTCTGGACAAGGAAAAACACCTGATGGACGGGCTTATGGATCTGAAAATACAGAAAAACGCCCCGCGGCTCCTTTCCATAGTGGCTGCGGGAAACATACCCCTTGTCTGCTGGCATGATTTTGTATGTGCCTTGGCCTACGCTGCATCCCACCCTGAAGAGGTGGTGCTGGAAGTCAAATTGTCTTCAAAGGACAGGGTATTGCTTCCTTCCATTGTGGACCGTATGCTCACTCAGAAGGATTCCTGCCTGGCCGGAGTAAAGGTGCGCTTTGTGGAAAAGGTGGATCCTCACACGCAGGCCATTTTGTTTACCGGCGGCACACAGGCCGAATGGTTCTACAGGCGGCAATTTCCCGCCACTCCCATGTTGTTGCGTACCAGCCGGAGTTCACTGGCTATGCTTGAAGGAAACGAAACGGGATTCCAGATTGATGGTCTGGTCCGGGATTGTTTTCTGTATTTTGGTCTGGGCTGCCGCAATGTAACGCTTTTGCTGGTGCCCCGTTCCTATGATTTCAGTGAGTTCATTGACCGGGCAGGATATGTTTTCGGATCCCTGCTACAAGCCCACCAGGGCTACAGGAATGCATTCCGACATGCCAGGGCTTGCCTCCTGATGTCGGGAAGCGTCGACGTGAGCCCGGTCCCCGCGTTCTTTGTGCTTAAGGAAAGTGAATTGCTGAAACCACCCATGGCTGTTCTGCACTACCAATATTATGAAGACCGTGCCGGAGCTGTACGGTTTATGGAGCAAAACAAGGATTTCATCCAATGTGTGGCCGGCACTCCTTGCACACCTTTTGGACAAACACAGTTCCCATCATTCACCGATTTTGCCGACGGACTAAACACTTTGGAATGGCTACAAAGATTATCATCCTGACAGGACCCACCGGTGTGGGAAAAACGGAACAGGGTCTGGCCATCGCCCGCTTGCTGAAAACCCCTGTGATCAATTGTGACAGCCGTCAGATATACAAGGAACTGCGCATAGGTGTGGCACGCCCTTCGCCCGAGGAACTTTCCCAGGCAACGCATTATTTCATTGCCACGCATTCCATACACCAGCCTTATTCGGCAGGAGATTATGAAAGGGAAGCCTGGGAACTGGTGATGCGCCTGGCTCCCTTCCATGACTATTTACTGATGGTAGGCGGTTCCGGTTTGTATATAGATGCCTTCATCCACGGGATCGATCAGATGCCGCTGCCCGATGCCACCCTGAGGAAAGAACTTATGGATATGGCAGAAGAGCCGCAGGGCCTGGAAGAACTCCGCTCCAGGCTCAGGATCCTGGATCCCGTAACATATGCACGGATAGACCTGGCCAACAAACGACGGGTCATGCGGGCGGTAGAAGTGTGTTTGCTTTCAGGGAAGCCTTATCATTCTTTTCTCACGCACATCCCTAAAAAAAGGCCCTTTGAAATTGAGGTACTCCTGATGGAAAAACCACGCAAAGAGCTGTACGATCGTATTGACAAAAGGGTATTCCACATGATGGAGGAAGGTCTGCTGGAAGAGGCCCGCAATCTATTACCATACAGACAGCTCCCTGCACTCCGGACTGTCGGGTACAGGGAGCTGTTCGGTCATTTTGAAGGGAAATACCCTCTGGAGGAAGCAATCAGCCTGATTTGCCGCAATACCCGCAGGTATGCCAAACGACAGCTGACTTACTGGAGAGATGTACCTAGAAAGGAAGATCATCCGCTCCTTCGTCCTGATCCAACATGGTAGGACCGGCATGTGAGGGAGCATCTTCCGAAACGCCCGTAACGGCCGTTTCCTTTTCCAGTCGCCAGGCGCGTATTTCCGTATACCAGCGCTTATTGTATTCTCTCGACTCTATATTGACAGAAGCCTTCACTATTTCACCTATGGAAAAACCATCCAGTTCCCGGACCTTATCTTCTCCGAAAACAGAAATGCAGACTTTTCTGGCGTAAGAAGATTCACGGGTTTCCAGGATAAATTCCTGCTTTACCCATTCTCCCCTTGCCCCGGTTCCTTTGATGGGATTGAGCTTTTCAATTAAAGTTCCCCTGATTTCCACTTCAGTGTTCAGTTTACGGCAGGGAACACCTTGTTCATTTCCACTTCAAAGATCAGCGTACTGTTGGGGCCAATAACGCCGCCGGCTCCATTGGGGCCGTATCCGAGTCCTGAAGGAACATAGAGAATGATTTTTCCTCCCTCACCAACAAGCTGCATGCCTTCAGTCCAGGCAGGGATCACCCTGTCCAGGGGGAATTTGGCCATCTCGTTGCGCGAGTAAGAAGAGTCGAATTCAGTACCGTCAATCAGGGTGCCCAGATAATGCACTTCTACGGTGTCGGTTGCCTTGGCACGGATTTCGTTTCCTTCACGGATGATCTTGTATTGCAGCCCGCTGGGCAGCACAACTATGCCCTCCTTGGTTTTGTTCTCGTCCAGGAAAGCTTCTCCTTCCCTGAGGTTGCGTTCTCCTTCAACAACACTCTTTCTTTGCATATAAGAAGTAATGTCGTTGTTCCAGGACATCATTTCTTCCTGGGTCGGCTCATCCTCGCGGGCCATCAGTTCCTTATATGCCTTAATAACCTCGTTGTTGTTCAATGCTCCGAAATTGGATTGTTTTACCATGGAGGCCAGCGAATAACCAATAGACCGGCTTACAGAATCAACAGCTCCTTTGGAAAAATCGGAATCCCCCTTGGGTGCGGTACTGTCGCAGGAAATGGAAATGATTGCGCCCAACAGGGCGATTGATAAAATCTTTAATGTTTTCATTGTAATTATAGTTAAAAAGATTGTTCGCCTGAATATTAAACAACGAATGTAAGGTTTATTTATTGTTATTTAAATAGGTGTAGCAGCAAATTTTATGCAGCATGCGTGCCCCTACTATGGCATCCCAGGGATTATCGCCGGAGGGTGCCACTTCGCACAGGTCAAATCCAATGATCCTGCGCCGGGAAGAAGCCAGCAGGTAAAGCAGGTAGTCCACCTGCTGAAATCCCAGCCCGCCGGGAACAGGGGTACCGGTATTGGGACAAAGTTCCGGGGAAAGCCCATCTATATCAAGGCTTATGTAAACCTGGTCCGGAAGGCTTTCAAGGATCCTGTGACATTGTTCCCTCCATGTAAGGCCCTCGTACATGTCTTCGTGAAGCGCATGGTCGGGAAAAAATGCTATGCGTGCATCATTGCAGATTATCTGGTTTTCCTGACCCGAATAATCACGGACACCCACCTGTGTCAGGGAGGCGACTGAAGATATGGTTTTCAGGATGTTGAACATGATGGAGGCATGTGAATAAGTAAATCCTTCATAGGCTTCACGAAGGTCCGCATGTGCATCAATATGCAGGATACCGAACGAGCCGTAGTGTTCGTCCAGCGCCTTTAGGTATCCCAGAGGCACAGAATGCTCGCCACCAACGATTCCTACCATTTTTCCCATCCGGAGTTGTTCTGAGCACTGCAGGTAGACAATCCGGTTCATCCGGGCACAAGCCTGGTTGACCTGTTCCAGCATATCTCCCAGTCCGCTTTCCATGGGATCATCTCCTGCTTCCCAGCAGTGGATAATCGTTTCGGCCATCGTGCGTGCGGAGCGGTTCAATACGGGCAGTTCGTCGTGTACCGCGATAGTGCCAATGGGAATATTCCAGGCTTTAGGCACCCTGGCATTGAAGAGGTCTATCTGTGCTGAAGCGTCAATTATGGCTTCAGGCCCCCTGTGTGTCCCTGGACGGTACGAGGTGGTCACATCCCATGGTACGGAAACCAGTACAATATCTGCTTCCTTTGGTGTGAAAGGCAATGCGAAATAGTTGCCGTTGGCTGCACCTGCCTGGTCTGGGTTAAACTTTTTCATACGATTCCTTCTCTTATTATATCGTGTATGTGGACCATTCCCATATAACGGTTTTTCCGCAGCACAATGAGCTGGGTGATTTTTGAGGCCTCCATCATGCGGTAAGCATGCACCGCCAGTTCCCCTTCCGCTATGGTTTTGGGATTCTTAGTCATGATATCCGAAGCACACAGGTTTTCCAGGCTGTCGTTCTTTTCTACCATACGGCGGACATCTCCGTCTGTGATTATACCCAGCAGGTTCTCCCCTTCGTCCAGAACGGCTGTGGCTCCCAGCCGGTTCCTGGAGATCACAAAAATGGTATCACGGACAGATTGTCCGGGCCTGACCATCGGCCGCAGGGCCGGGTCCATGATGTCAGCAACACGGAGATACAATTTCTTTCCCAGTGATCCTCCCGGATGAATCCGAGCGAAATCAGAGGGTGTGAATCCACGCAGTTTCAACAGACATACGGCCAGGGTATCTCCCAGGACCATCTGTGCAGTTGTGCTGGCCGTTGGAGCCAGGTTGTTAGGGCATGCTTCACTGGAGACCGAGGCCAGTAATACGTAATCGGCAGAACGGCCCAGGTAGGAATCCCTGTTTCCGACCATGCCTATGAGCAGGTTCCCCATTTTGCGTATCAGTGGCACCAGCACTTTGATTTCCGCTGTGTCCCCGCTTTTGGAAAGGCACATCACCACATCTCCCGGTTGTATTATGCCCAGGTCGCCGTGTATGGCGTCGGCAGCGTGCATGAATACGGCAGGCGTTCCCGTGGAATTAAGTGTGGCAGCGATCTTCTGGCAGATTATTGCGCTTTTGCCTATACCTGTTACAATCAGCCGGCCTGTGGAAGCGTGCAGGATCTGCACAACCTGGAGAAAAGACTGGTCTATGGAATTACGCAGGCCGCCTATGGCAAATTGTTCTTTTTCAATAACATCAAGTGCAGTTTGTTTAATATCCCGGTCAGGTGTATTCATAAAATTTTGAAAGAATAAAACAAACGTATAACTTAGTGGACAAAGGTAGTAAAATATGCACAATTCATCCGAATTGCACATTCAACTGAAAAGGCATTTTGGATTCAATACATTCAAGGGTCAGCAGGAAGAAATCATCTCCCATTTACTCCAGGGTGGAGATGCCTTTGTGCTGATGCCGACCGGAGGCGGAAAATCCATGTGTTACCAGTTGCCGGCCCTTCTGATGGAAGGGACAGCGATTGTAATATCCCCTCTCATTGCCCTGATGAAAAACCAGGTAGATGTCCTGCGCGGTTTTTCAGAAGACAACTATGGAGTAGCACATTTTTTAAACTCTTCACTTACCAAGACACAGGTGGCCGAGGTCAGGGAATCTCTTCTTTCAGGGAGGACAAAGTTGCTCTATGTGGCCCCTGAATCGCTTACAAAGGATGAAAACATCCAGTTGTTCAAGCAGCTGAAGATCTCTTTCTACGCCATTGATGAGGCGCATTGTATTTCAGAGTGGGGTCACGACTTCAGGCCTGAATACAGGCGGATCAGGAAGTTGGTCAACGAAATTGGCAAGGCGCCCGTGATTGCCCTTACGGCAACGGCTACACCCAAGGTGCAGCGGGACATCCAGAAAAACCTGGACATGATGGATGCAAAGGTTTTCAAAACATCCTTCAACAGGGAAAACCTGTATTATGAGGTCAGGCCAAAGGTGAATGTGAATAAGGAACTGGTGAAATTCATCCGCCAGAACCATGGTAAAAGCGGCATTGTATATTGCCTGAGCCGCAAAAAGGTGGAAGAAATAGCCTCGTTTTTACAAGTTAACGACATCCGGGCACTGCCCTACCACGCCGGTATGGATGCAGCTGCCAGGACAATCAACCAGGATCTCTTCCTCATGGAAGAGGCTGAAGTCATCGTGGCCACCATCGCATTCGGAATGGGTATTGACAAACCCGATGTCCGTTTCGTGATACATTACGATATTCCCAAGTCCCTGGAAGGGTATTACCAGGAAACAGGCCGGGCAGGCCGTGACGGCGGAGAAGGTCAATGCATAGCATTCTACAGTTACAAGGATATCCAGAAGCTGGAAAAATTCAAACAGGGAAAACCCATAGCAGAACAAGAGATCAGCAAGCAACTGCTCATGGAAACAATGGCCTATGCCGAGACCAATCTTTGCAGGCGCAAGGTGTTACTCAATTATTTCGGCGAGGATTATGAGCAGGACAACTGCGAGTGTTGTGACAACTGCCTGCATCCCAAAAAGCAATTTGAAGGGCAGGAAGAAATGTGCCTTGTGCTTGAAACGGTTCAGAAATCGCTGCAACAGTTCAATGCCGAACATGTTGCCAATATCATAGCCGGTGTATCCAATGCCATGATCAAATCATACCAGCACCACAAGCTGGATGTATATGGAATGGGTAAGGACAAAACCCCAAACTTTTGGAATGCCATCATCCGGCAGGCCATAGTACTCCGTTTTCTGGACAAGGACATTGAAAAGTACGGAGCCCTGTCGGTCACACCTGCCGGCAGGGATTTCCTGGAAAATCCAACCACCCTGATGCTCTATGAAGACCGGCAGATGGAAGAAGAAGAGGATTCAGAAATTGAAGCTGCTGCCAAGGCCGGAGGAGGCGGAGGGGATATCGAGTTGCTGGCCATGCTGAAAGACCTGCGGAAAGATATGGCACACAGGCTGAAACTGGCTCCTTTTGTCTTGTTCCAGGATGTGAGCCTGGAAGATATGTCCATCAGCTATCCCATAACCCTGGAAGAACTGGCCCGTTGTCAGGGTGTGGGTGAGGGAAAAGCAAGAAAATACGGGAAACCTTTTATTGAGCTGATTGAAAAATACGTCGAAGAGAACGAAATAGACCGGCCGCAGGATATTGTTGTCAAATCTGTTATAAACAAGTCCCAGAACAAGGTGTATATCATACAAAGCATTGACCGCAAGCTGGATTTTGTAGATATTGCAGAAGCCAAAGGCCTTACTATCGATGAATTGCTGGAAGAAATAGAAGTCATTATCAATTCGGGGACTCACCTGGATATAGACTATTACCTGAGGCAAAACATAGATGATGATAAGCTGGAGACCATCTATGACTACTTCCGTTACGATGCGAAATCCGAATCCTTGTCAGAGGCTGTGAAAGAACTGGGTCCTGAATATACAGAAGAAGAAGTGAGGCTGGTCCGGATAAAATTTTTAGTTGAGGTTGCCAACTGAAGTTTTATCTTTGTCTTTTATGCGAAAACGTACCATCATATTCCTTGTGCTGTTGCTGCTGTTGCTGGCAGGGGCTTCGGTGTATGGTTTTTTTCTCCTGTTCAGGGATTCCGGTGATCATGCTGCAGGCAACAGCACCTACAGGGCTGTTCCTGTAGATGCCGTTCTGGTCCAGCATTTCAGCGGATTGAACACCCTGACTGGAGAGGTCCTTACTCCCGGAAGTTACCTGGAATCCCTGTTTCACCCCGAACAGGAAACTCAGGCATTCCTGGCGGAACTGACGGCTTTCCTTACGGCCGCTTATCCCGGGATGGCACAAGCCGAGACACTCTGTTCGCTGCACCCCTCGGCAAAAAATACCCTGGCGGCCCTTTTCTGCATATCAGGTGAAAAAGCGCAGGATCCGCAATGGTGGGATAATTTTCTGGGAAAGAGCCTCTTATCCTTCAAAACCCGGTCATATAACGGACAAACCATATACCAGGCAGGAGGAGAAGAGTCGGACCATAGTGTTTATGCTTCCTGTGTCAATGACCTGTTGATGGTATCTTCTTCTCTGGTAGTGCTGGAATCATCCCTGCGCCACCTGGGCAACGGCAGCTCTCTTGCGGACGATCCTTCCTTTGCCCGGTTAGTGGAACAAACCCCGGTTTCCAAACCAACCCGTATTTTTATTCCGCACCAGGGGATTCCTTCAATGTTTGCCGCTTATCTGGGGATGCCCTTGCAAAAGTACGCTGCTTTTGTGCGCTCTGCTGCCCGCTGGACCGTGCTGGACGGATTCATAAGCGGGCATGAAGTGAAGATGGACGGATATTCACTGTTTCCGTCCGGGGCGGAGCATTATTTTGCCACCTTTCTGGGCCAGGAACCCCAGAAGCTCATGGCTCCGCAAATCCTTCCCGCAGCGGCTGTGGCAGGTATTTCCATAGGCATATCGGACCTCGCTTCTTACCTGGAAGGATATGGAAGATATCTTGAGTTGCAGAAATCCAATAGAAAAGGGCCTGATAAAGAAAGGCTGGAATGGTTCAGTCTTCTGTATCCAACGGAAGTATCACTCTCCTGTGTTCCTTTTGGGGGTGAATTGCAATGGATAGCCGTGATACATTCCAGGTATATCCACCAGGCCCGGATACAATTTGCCCTGCTCAACAGACAGGAGGAAAACAAGGTGATGGAGAATCCCGTTCCCGGTCTTCTGCCTGAAATCTTCGGTCCGGTTTTTACTTTATGCCAGGCATCGGATTACTGCTATATAGGTCCGTTCATACTTTTCGGACCCCGGAAACTGCTGAACGGGATTTTGAAAAGCAATCTGGATGGTAATTACCATTCACTGGCTGCTGCCATTTCCCAGACCGATGCCTCACCAGGTGTTATGAATGCCTCCAACCTGACGTTATTCCTCCAGCCCACGGCAGGTCTGAAACAAATCCAGACCTTGATGGATAAACGGTATGCAGAGCGACTGGATGCATGGGGCCGATACAATGCGCAGTATACATTCCTGCAGTTTTCATCACTGGAGGACCGTCTCTATGCTCATGTCTCTGTATTCGGGGATTCACTGGAGACATCTCCCCTGATACCACGTCAGCCCGAAGCACGAATTCGCAGTGGTATGCACCAGGATACCCTGGCCAGGGGAAGACCGCCCTTCAAGGTGTTTAACCATTTCACCAAAAAGGACAATGAGTTGTTCCAGACTCCCTGGCCCGAGTGCCGTCTTATCATGAGAGACCACACGGGTAAGACATTATGGGAAAAGACCATGGAAGGGCCCATCCAGGACGGGGTAAGACAGTTGGACCTGCTGAAAAACGACAAATTGCAGATGTTGTTTTCCATAGGAAACAGGTTGTATTTGTTGGACAGGCTGGGGCGCAATGTATCCCCTTATCCCAAAGCTTATGCTTCAAGCATCCTGTATGGTCCTTTTGTTTTTGATCCGGAAGGAAAGAAAGAATACAGGATCCTGCTGGCACACCAGGACAATGTGCTGCGCTGTTATGACAAATTCGGGAATGTACCCGAAGGGTGGAGCGATTTTACTTTGCCCGGATACCTCACCGGACAACCCCGTCATACCAGGTGGGAAAACACCGGCTTATGGATAGTCTACACAGAAGCAGGGACTGTCATTTTATCTGAAAGCGGGCAGGTTAGGGGGATGACTACCCGGAAAGAATGCCTGGATCCGCAGGCCGAAGTCAGGATTTCAGGTCCGTATGAACTTTACGGCACAACAATTGAGGGAAAGACCCTTGCCATAATGCTGGAATAATTAGGATGAGCCTTCTGACCATAATCTTCTTTATCATAGTTGCCGGATACTTTTTCATAAATCTTATCCCACTGATGTTGTCAAGGAAGTTCCGTAAAATGCAGGAACAGGGCCGTAAGCGGGACAACATTGAAAACAACACCTCCCGGAAAAAGCGTATAGACAAGGGTGCCGGAGAATACGTCGATTATGAGGAAATAGACGAATGATGAAATCATTCATGCGGATACTGGCTTATGGAAAACCATACAGCAGGTACTGGCCTTCTTACCTGGTACTTTCTGTTTTCAGCGTTTTCTTTGGCATAGCCAATTATGCCCTGGTGGCTCCCTTGCTGACCGTCCTGTTTCAGGCCGATACCCTGCCGGGAGAAATGGCCCGGCCCGTATTCAGCTTATCTATCCCTTATTTTGTTGACCTGTTCCGTTATTATATGGTCATGATAAAAGCGAAGGACGGGATACTGATGGCTTTGGTGTATGTGTCTGTCAGCTTGCTGGTTGCTTCCTTTCTGGCCAACCTTACATATTATCTTTCCCAGAGGATCCTGGTGGATATGCGTGCCAACCTGATGAAAAACATCAGGAACGATCTTTTTTCCAAGATTAGCCGTCTGCATATAGGGTATTTTCATGACCAGCGTAAAGGGGACCTTCTTTCCACCGTTTCTAACGATGTGAATGAAGTGCAGAACTCCGTAGCCGGCTCTTTCCATATCATTTTCCGTGATCCTTTGCTCATTGCGGGATTCTTGTCCATGCTCTTTTACATGAGTCCGAAGCTGACCCTGGCCTCCTTGCTTACACTGCCGTTGTCGGCACTGCTCATAGGCAGGATCACCCGGTCACTGCGCTCGGGTGCGGAAGTATCCCAGAGTCTTCTGGGTAAGTTGCTGAGTCATTTTGAAGAGGCCATATCCGGAAGCCGGATCGTAAAGGCTTTCAATGCACAGGGGTATATCCTGGATCGCTTTGACGGTGTTAACGACCAGCACCGGATGGCAACCAGGAGGTTGTACAACCGGCAGGAACTGGCTTCTCCCCTGGGCGAGTTCCTTGGGATTTCAGTGGCAGCTGCCGTGCTTTTTTACGGCGGCTGGCTTCAGGTCAGGGGGGACCTGGGAATGACATGGCCCGAATTTGTCGTATACATTGGTTTTTACTGGCGTGTTCTTGAGCCCGCCAAGTCCATTACACGAACTTATGCCGTGATCCGCAAGGGCATGGTATCGGCCCTTAGAATCTTCAGCATCCTGGATGCACCGGTTGAAATAAGAAAAGACCAGGATGCCATGCCTGTAAAAACCTTCAGTGAACGCATAGAATATCGTAATGTCAGTTTTCGCTACAAGGAAACAGATCCCTATGTGCTCAGGGATATAAACCTTGTGATACCTAAAGGGAAGGTTATTGCCCTTGTGGGACCTTCCGGAGCCGGCAAAACAACACTGGCAGACATGCTGCCACGTTTCTATGACGTTACGGAAGGGTCTGTTTTGCTTGATGGTATTGATATCCGCAAATACAGGCCCAGGGATCTTATTGGACTTATGGGCATAGTAACCCAGGAATCCATCCTCTTCAACGATACTGTTGCAAATAATATTACCTTTGGCCTTGTAAATATTTCGCGTCCGGAGGTGGAACATGCAGCCCGGGTAGCCAATGCACATGATTTCATTATGGAATTGGAGCACGGATACGAAACCAATATCGGGGACAGGGGTGAAAAACTGTCGGGAGGACAGCGGCAACGGTTGGCCATTGCAAGAGCTGTGTTCAAGAACCCGCCCATACTTATCCTGGATGAGGCGACATCGGCCCTGGACTCGGAAAGTGAAAGGATGGTACAGGAAGCCCTGACCAAACTAATGAAAAACAGGACTTCGGTGGTGATTGCCCACCGCCTGTCCACTGTCAGGGATGCAGATGAAATTGTGGTCATTGACAAAGGACGCATCACAGAACGCGGCACTCACAGCCGGTTGCTGGAACAAAACGGAATGTATAGGCACCTCTACGATTTACAAGCTTTTGGATAATTCTAAATACTAGACAAAATGAGTAAGGATATTTTAAAGACTGAATCCCTGAATGAGCTTTTTGAAAACAGTTTCAAAAAGTACTGGGACTACAAGGCCCTGACCGAATTTAACGGGCAGACCCTATATTATAGTGACCTGGCACGACGTATCCGGATGATTCACATAGGTTTTGAAAAATGCGGGCTGAAGAAGGGAGATAAAGTGGCTTTATGCGGGAAAAACCAGTCCAACTGGGCTGTGGCTTTTCTCGCGACTATTAGCTACGGAGCAGTGGTTGTACCCATATTGCATGAATTCAAACCGGGAAACATCCAGCACCTGGTAAATCATTCCGATGCACGCATCTTTTTTGTAGGGGAACAGATATGGGAAGGACTTAATGAAGCTGAGATGCCCAATCTGGAAGCCATTGTGGAATTGAATGATTTCAGCATTCTTTATACTCCCGACAAAGAAATCATCAATATCCGGAAAGGATTGGAGAAAAATTTCACAGAGCTTTATCCTGAAGGGATGAAACCGGAAGATGTCCGTTTCCACCGGGACCAGCCCGAAGAACTGGCCCTGATAAATTATACAAGCGGTACAACAGGTTTCTCCAAGGGTGTCATGCTGCCTTACCGTTCCCTGCTTTCCAATGTACTATTCGCATGGGAGGTGCTCCCCCAGGTGAGTAACGGGGCCAGGGTCGTTTCCATGCTTCCCTCGGCACACATGTATGGACTGATGTTTGAATTGCTCTTTGAAATGACATCCGGCTCACACGTACATTTCCTGACCAGGATGCCTTCACCCAAGGTGATCGTGGAAGCCTTCCAGAGTGTCAAACCCCGCGTGATCATTGCGGTTCCCATGATCATTGAAAAGATATACAAACAGAAGCTCCTGCCCCTGCTCAAGCGTCCTTCCATAAAGGTCATGCTGCGCATGCCTTTCATTGACCAGAGAATCAAAAACCGTATTCACGACGAGCTGGTCAAGGCATTCGGGGGGGAATTCGTGGAAATCATCGTGGGCGGTGCGCCTCTGAACCATGAGGTGGAGCCGTTCCTCAAGAGCATAAGCCTGGCCTTTACCGTAGGGTACGGGCTTACCGAATGTGGTCCCATTGTATCTTATGCCCCCTGGAATGAAAGACCGCTGTTTTCCTGCGGCAGGGCAGCCCCCAGGATGTCCATAAGGATAGATTCGGAGGATCCGGAGACGGTTCCAGGTGAAATCCAGCTTAAGGGGGACAACGTTATGGTAGGATATTACAAGAATCCGGAAGCCACCGAGCAGGTGTTTACAGAGGATGGCTGGTTCAGGACAGGAGACATGGGAACCATGGACAAGGACGGATACCTGTATATCAAAGGACGCTCCAAGACCATTATCCTGGGACCCAACGGACAGAATATATATCCCGAAGAGATTGAAAGTTCCATCAATAACATGTCATATGTAAACGAAAGCCTGGTGATCATGGAAGATAACAAGCTAGTGGCTCTGGTTTATCCCGATTTTGAAAAAGCGGCAGCAGAGGGGCTTCCCGATTCTGCGATGGATGCGACCATGGAGGCCATGCGTGCGCAGATCAACCTGGATTTACCCAAATACTGTCAGATAGCCAGGGTAAGGATAGTCCCGGAAGAATTTGAAAAAACACCCAAAAAAAGTATTAAACGTTTTCTATACAATGGATAAGCAGACCCAGTTTGACCTCCATTATCTGGAAATGGCCCGGATATGGTCTCAGAATTCTTATTGTGAAAGGAGGAAAGTCGGGGCATTGATGGTAAAAGACCGGATGATCATCTCGGATGGTTATAACGGGACTCCCCGGGGATTTGAGAATGTATGCGAAGATGAGGAGGGGCATACCAAATCGTATGTTTTGCATGCAGAAGCAAATGCCATAACTAAAGTGGCAAGGAGCAACAACAGCAGCGAAGGGGCCACCATTTACATTACGGCTTCTCCCTGTATTGAATGCGCCAAGCTGATCATACAATCCGGGATAGTCCGCGTGGTGTACAGCGATGATTACAGATTGCAGGAAGGAATTGAACTTTTAAAAAGGGCAGGTATTCAGGTCGACAAATTTTAACAGATAATGGAAGGGTTTAGAAGGCTGCGGAAAACGCTGGGCATAGTGCTGGTCATACTCGTTGCACTGGCCATAACAGGTATCATAAGATGGGATATTGTCAGGAAACAAAATGGTGGGGGAAGGAAACAACTTGGGCGGGAGTGGTCCAAGCTGGAGCTGATCCTGGAACAGATCCAGAATAATTATGTCGATCCGGTAGACGTTTCGGCGTTTATAGAGAAAACGCTTCCTACTATCATGGAAGAGCTAGACCCACACTCCGTTTACCTTTCACCGGATGAATTGCGAACTGCCGATGAAGAATTGCGTGGAAACATAGAAGGAATAGGCATTGTTTTCAATGTGCCCAGCGATACGGCTACCGTGATAAATGTCGTGGTGGGTGGACCATCAGAGAAAATGGGCCTGCAACCAGGGGACAAGATCATAAAAATCGACACCCAGATCGTTGCCGGTGTCCAGATGGACCAGGATTCCATAGTACGGCTTCTCAAGGGACCCAAGGGCACCCAGGTGGATGTGCACGTGAAGCGTTATGGAGAAAATGACCTCATACACTTTTCCATCGTAAGGGACAAGATTCCGGTCAACAGTGTGGATGTGGCCTATATGGCAGATTCACTGACCGGGTATATCAAACTGTCAAGGTTTTCCATGACAAGCTATGCCGAAGTCCTTGGCGCCATTGCAGATTTGATGAAACAGGGAATGAAACAGGTTATCTTTGATCTTCGGGACAATTCGGGAGGCTACCTGGACCAGGCCCTGAAAATCACAGGTGAATTCCTGGATGAGAACAAACTGGTTGTTTATACGGAAGGAGAGCACCGGGAAAGACAAGATTTTTACACAAAAAAACGGGGATTCTGCTATGATATGCCACTGGCTGTTTTGATCAACGAAGCATCGGCCTCATCTTCTGAAATCATGGCGGGAGCTTTACAGGATAATGACAGGGGTACCATCATAGGGCGCCGGTCATACGGAAAGGGCCTTGTCCAGGAACCCATTTATTTCTCTGATAATTCAGGATTGCGGCTTACCGTTGCCCGCTTTTACACGCCCCTTGGCAGGTCCATTCAAAAGCCGTACATGAGCAACTCCCGCGAATACGCATACGACCTTCTGGAACGTTACAAGCATGGAGAGCTGATGCAGGAAGATTCCATCCCCAAAAATGATTCGCTGCGTTTTGTAACACAGGCCGGAAAAGTCCTGTACGGCGGTGGCGGGATCATTCCCGATGTTTTTGTTCCCCTGGACACAACAGGGGTAAACGACCTCTACCTGCGCATATCCAGGCAGAACCTGCCCATCCGGTTCAGCATGGACTTTGCCGATCGTAACCGTGTACAGCTATCCGGCATAGACACTTATGACGATTTGGAGCAATTTTTTGCATCAACACAGCTGGAAGAAGAATTCCTGCGCTATCTGAACAAACAGGGAATCCATCCGCTGCCTGTGCAATGGAAGGAGTGCGGAGGCATCCTGCTGACGCAGATCCAGGCATATATTGGAAGGAATACCCGGCTGGAAGACAAAGGTTTCTATCCTTACCTCGGCAGGATAGATAATGTGTTGATCAAAGCGCTGGAAGTGCTGGGAACACCGTTAATAACCGAACCGGCGGAGCCTGGTCTTGTTTTCGCGCCAATGGGGAACAACCTTGACGAATAATTCCAGAAATACTTTTTTCTGGAAAAAATCCTCCATATCCAGACGGGCTTGTGTTCCCACGCGTTTAAGCGCACTGCCTTTGTCACCTATTATGATCCCTTTCTGCGAATCGCGCATGACACTGATCACTGCTCGTATGTCATACCTTGCCTGACTCTCCAGAAATTCTTCCACGGTGACCTCCATGCAATAGGGAATTTCTTTTGAATAATTCAGGAAGATCTTTTCCCGGATTATTTCCGAGGCGAAAAAACGCAGGCTTTTGTCTGTCAGCTGATCTTTGTCAAACCAGGGAGGTGAGGCCGGCAGCAAAGCCAGGATCCTCTCCAGTAGTGAATCCAGATTGAAGTCTTCCAGGGCACTTACCGGGAAAATTTCGGCTTTGGGAACCATGGTGTGCCACTGATCCATCAGTGACAAGACTTCGGCCTGAGAACTTTTATCAATTTTATTGAGAACCACCAGGACAGGCACCTCAATCCGGTTCAACTTTTCAATATAATCAGGATTTTTAGCCAGCTTTTCCACAACATCGGTGACGTATAGCAGGATATCGGCATCTGCAAGGGCGGATTCTACATATTCCATCATGTTCTCCTGCAGCAGGTAATAGGGTTTGATGATACCCGGCGTATCGGAATACACGATCTGGTAATCCGGCCCGTTTACTATGCCCATGATGCGGTGACGGGTGGTCTGTGCCTTAGAGGTGATTATGGATAATTTTTCACCTACCAGGGCATTCATGAGCGTAGATTTGCCCACATTGGGATTCCCTATTATATTGACAAAACCTGCCTTATGTGTAGCACTCATGTTATTGGTAGAATCCCGTAATCAACATATTGACCTCTTCTTCCGTCAAAAAGCGCCATTGTCCGCGTTTGAGGTTTTTCTTGGTAAGTCCTGCAAAATAGACGCGGTCAAGTTTTTTCACCTTATAGCCAAGGGCTTCGAAAAGACGGCGCACAACACGGTTTTTCCCGGAATGAATTTCCAGTCCGATTTCTTTCTCGTCATTGTCTATGTAAGCTATCTGATCCACATGCATCATGCCGTCCTCCAGCTCTATTCCATTGACAAGCTTTTCCATATCGGATTGTTTCAGGTTCATGTCCAGGCGTGTCTGGTAAATCTTTTTCCGGTTGTAGGACGGATGTGTCAGCTTTTCTGTGAGTTCGCCATCATTGGTGAACAAGAGGACACCCATGGTCATTTTATCGAGACGTCCCACGGGAAATACACGTTGTTCGCATTTTCCCGCAATAAGGTCCATAACGGATTTTTCGGCATGGTCATCGCTTAAGGTTGTGACGTACCCCCTGGGTTTGTTCATCACAATGTAGGTTTTGGGTTCGCCTTTGATCCGCTGGCCGTTCACGCGTACATCGTCGGCCGGTGTTACCTTTACTCCCAGAGTGTCCACCACTTTTCCGTTGACTGTGACCAGTCCTGTTGTAATAAAGGTATCTGCCTCCCTGCGGGAACAGAGACCCGAGTTGGCTATGTATTTGTTGAGCCGGACTTCACCCGGCACTTTAGGTTGCTTTGGTTGGGGGGCTTCTGTTTTTTTAGGAGCCGGTTTATGACCGAAGGATTTGTATGTCCTTTCAGAGCGGTAGGATTTTTCGCGGCGCGGTCTTTCTGAGCTGTAACCGCCTTCGCGGCGTGGTCTTTCAGAGCTGTAGCCGCCTTCACGGCGGGGTCTTTCTGAGCTGTAACCGCCTTCGCGGCGTGGTCTTTCAGAGCTGTAGCCGCCTTCGCGGCGCGGTCTTTCTGAGCTGTAACCGCCTTCGCGGCGTGGTCTTTCAGAGCTGTAGCCGCCTTCGTGGCGCGGTCTTTCTGAGCTGTAACCGCCTTCGCGGCGTGGTCTTTCAGAGCTGTAGCCGCCTTCGCGGCGTGGTCTTTCAGAGCTGTAGCCGCCTTCGCGGCGTGGTCTTTCTGAGCTGTAACCGCCTTCGCGGCGGGGTCTTTCCGGGTTGTAACCGCCTTCACGGCGTGGTCTTTCCGGGTTGTAACCGCCTTCACGGCGCGGCCTTTCCATTTTTTTATCCGTAATACGTTCACGCCGTGGACGTTTAATGGATCCCTGGCCGTCTTGTTGTTCTTTATTCTGCATTTTTTATATTTTGAGCCGCAAATTTACGCGAAATTTCTTAATATTGCATTATGAAGTATCCGGCCTTTCTAAGATTATCTCCTTTATTTCGTGAAAATTTAAACGTTTCTCTTACAGCGGTTAAGACAAACAAACTGCGGTCCGTGCTGACCATATTGATGATAGCCGTAGGAATCATGGCCCTGGTGGGAATCCTGACTGCCATTGACGCCATAAAAGGCTCTGTCACAGACAGCTTTAACCGCATGGGTGCAAGTACCATAACCATACGGTCCAAATCCCTGCGCGGACAATCGGCTGAAGTCAGGCGCAGAATCCGGAATCAGTCCCTGATTACCTACCAGCAGGCTATGGATTTTGTGGAAACGTACCCTGTGCCGTCACGCATTGCTGTATACGCGCCGGCAACAAGCATGCTGGAAGTGAGCTACGGGTCGGAAAAGACCAATCCCGAGATCAGTGTTTTCGGGGTGAACCCCGATTACTTTCCGGTCAATGCGCTGGAACTGTATTCAGGCCGTTTTTTTTCCAATTACGAAATGACCTCTTCCGGATTTGTGGCTGTTATCGGGGATGGATTGCTGACTCTTTTTGGTGACAAGGACCCCATAGGAGAGTTTATTAATGTTGAGGGCAGACGTTACCAGGTAATAGGTGTTCTCAGACCTAAAGGTGCCACTTTTGGCGGAGGGTCTGACAAGCAGATATTTGTCCCGTTGGCAAATGCCCGGAGTGTTTACGGAGGGGACAATATGAACTTCCAAATCAAAATTCAGCCAAAAGAGGGAGAAAATACCCGCAATGCCTATGAAGAGGCCGAGATCAACTTCAGGACCGTGCGCCGTCTTTCACCTACAGATCAGACTGATTTTCAGATAAACCGCAGCGAAGATATGCTGGAACGTTCTTTGGAAACCATGAGGATAGTGACCATAGCGGCTTTCATCATAGGATTCATCACCCTGCTGGGGGCTGCCGTTGGGCTGATGAATATCATGCTGGTCTCTGTAAACGAACGAACCCGCGAGATCGGAACAAGAAAGGCCATGGGAGCCACTTCACGGATCATTAAACAACAGTTTCTTTTCGAGGCCATTGTCATAGGTCAGCTGGGAGGGGCAGGGGGTATTTTGCTGGGATTCCTTGCAGGCAACCTGACATCACTGGCCATGAAAACCCCTTTTGTGGTTCCATGGTTATGGATGTTGCTTGGGGTAGCCATCTGCTTTGTTGTCAGTATTTTATCCGGATATATTCCCGCCGTGCGTGCGAGCAGTCTGGATCCCATAGAAGCCCTCCGGTACGAATAGGGCTATCTGAGCGAAAAGATATAAGTGATTTTCCCTTCCTGCACGGCAGGTGCTGAACCGCTGATATTGAACCGGGCCTGGAGTGCGGCTTTTTTGGCTGCTTCCCAAAGTACTTTATTCTGAACGGTTGTTCCTTCAATTCCCGGGGTGGCAGAGGTCACATTACCATAAGTGTCCACCAAAATCCGCACCACAACCCTGCCGGCCAGGTTTTGGGTATATTCAGGCAAGGGTAGTTTTCCGACAATGGAACGTCCTTCCAGCTGAGCAGTCGGTTGTCCCAGGGGATTGCCGGTAAATGTGTTTCCTGCAGGATCTCCGGCCTGGCGATCTGTTCCGGTATGCAAACCCGTTTGTTCTCCGGCCAGGGTGTCCACGTCCCGGCTTCTGTACAAGGCCCTTTCATTGATAACCGGGGGTTCAGGATCGTGTACTTCAACGTCACCGGTTTCTTCCGGCGTGCTTTCCTCTGTGCGTTGCTTGCCCTGTATCTCTTCGGGAACAATTGCCTGTTGAACCAATTCAGGTGCCTTGTCCGGCACAGGTTCCGGGGAGCGGGGCGCAGTACCTTGTTCGGCAATAATTGTGAGAGGTAGCGGGGGTAACTCTTCCTCCAGTTCAATCTCTATCTCCATAAGATTATTGCGCAGGGGAGGGACGTAATGCAATCCGTTGAGCAGCAAAACAACCGACAGCAGCAGGTGAAGTCCCACTGTCAGCCAGATACCGGTCCTTTTTCCCTTGTTTTGTTGCATAGATGCATGTTTTGTTGCTCCTTACTCAGGAGATGTGGCCAGAATGATCTTGTACTGATTACGTTTGGCAATGTTCATCACCTGGACCACCTGTTCCATGGGAACAGATTTATCCACGTATAAAGATACCGTGGGATCATCACTGCTCTGAAGGGCTTGTTGCAGCAGTGGTTCAATGTCATTGAAAGGGACAGCCTGCTGGTTACCGTTGATGTGGTATGAGAAAGTACCTGCCAGGGTATAATGCTTGATGGATACACTAACCTGTGCCTTGTCCGAGATCTGGTTGGAGCTTTTTGGCAGCAATAGCTTCAGGGCGTTGGGATTGACCAGGGTTGAGGTAACCAGGAAGAACAACAGCATCAAAAACACAATGTCTGTCATGGAAGCCATTGTGAAAGACGGCTCGACCTTGGTGTTTCTTTTTATAGCCATGTCATTTTATTTTAGCGGTTCCTGTAAAAGTTCCAGAAAATCCAGCGTATTCTTTTCCATGGTGTTAATGATGGACCCGATACGTGAAGCAAGGTAATTGTATGCAAAGTAAGCCGGTATGCCCACCAGCAATCCGCCCACCGTGGTAACCATGGCTATATAGATTCCCTCTGATAACAGCGATATCTCAATGTTACTTCCGGCCATGGACATATTGTAGAAAGCCTTGATCATACCGATGACCGTTCCAAGAAACCCGACCATGGGCGCGCCACCGGCAACGGAAGCCAGTACAGGCATTCCTTTTTCCAGCCGGGCAACCTCAATGCTTCCCACATTTTCCAGGACAGATTTGATGTCGGCCATTGGCCGTCCAATATTACGCAATCCCTTGGCTATAAGCCTTGAGGATACAGTATTCTGGCTTTCGCACAGATGAATGGCCGACTGTATCTTTCCTTCATATATGAATTCCTTGATATTGTTCATGAAATTCTCGTCCACTTTGGATGCTTTGTGCATGGCAACAAGTCGTTCTCCGAAAATGTAAACGGCTACAATGGATAATGCAAGCAGGACCAGCATCAGCCAACCGCCTTTGGTAGCCATGGACAATAATGAAATTGAAGAAGAGGCTTCTGCAATGGCCTCGGTTTGAAGTACGATGTGCAACATATCAGTTTACAATTATAAGTTTATCATAATGAACCTTCCACAGGAACAAGCCTTCGGGTGGAACGGAAAAACCAGCCAGGGAACGGTTTTTTCCATCCAGTAACTGCAAAATCCATTCCACGGGTTTTTTACCTTTTTCCACCTCCAGCAATGTACCCACCATGCAACGGACCATGTTCCGGAGGAAACGGTTGGCAGTGACCTGGAAGACCCACAACGGGGCCATTCCGAATTCCTGCTCCTGGGTGAACCAGCGGGCTTCGGTAACAGTGCAGGTGTTGCTCACGGTTTGTGTATGGAGTTTGGAAAAGCTTGTAAAATCATGAGTTCCCAGAAACAATGCAGCTCCCTGGTTCATCAGGTCCAGGTCGGGAGGCGTAGCGGCATATGTTCCCGGAGCGGAAGACATACCTTCCAGGAATGGTTCTTTGTTCCTGCGGATATAATAACGGTAAGTCCTGCTCACGGCATGGTACCGGGCATGGAGGTTTTCAGGTACGTGAAAAATGCCGAATATATGAATATCATTAGGTAATATGGCATTCAATTTGTAAGTTAAGGCTTCACACCCGAAAGGTTTACCGTTGTAATTGAAATGAGCCCAGAAATCAAGCGCGTGGACACCCGTGTCGGTGCGGCCGCATCCTGTGACTGCGACTGTCTCTCTCAAAACACGTCCTAGCGCATCTTCCAGAAAAGCCTGAACGCTACGTGCGTTTTTTTGAATTTGCCAGCCATGGTAATGCGTACCGTTAAAGGAAAGATGAACAAAAAACCGCATAAAGGATGTATCTTTGACAAATATATATGAAAAAAACATAATCGTATAGAAAAATAACATTGTATGGAAACCGTAAACATTAAAGAATTGAACGAACGGATTCAGCGGGAAAGTGCTTTTGTGGATATCATGACGCTTGAAATGAGCAAGGTGATAGTAGGGCAGAAACAATTGGTTGAAAATCTGCTTATTGGACTTCTGGCCAATGGACACATCCTGCTGGAAGGCGTTCCGGGACTTGCTAAAACGTTGGCAATAAGAACATTGGCAAGTGTTGTGGACGCAAAGTTCAGCCGCATTCAATTCACTCCCGACTTGTTGCCTGCCGACCTGATAGGTACCCTGATTTACAGCCAGCGAACAGAGGAATTTCAGGTAAAGAAAGGCCCTCTTTTCGCTAATTTCATTTTGGCTGATGAAATCAACCGCTCTCCGGCAAAAGTGCAATCGGCCCTTCTGGAGGCCATGCAGGAAAGACAGATCACCATTGGAGAACATACATTTCCCCTGCCGGAACCTTTCCTGGTGCTGGCAACCCAGAATCCCATTGAACAGGAAGGGACGTATCCTTTGCCCGAGGCACAGGTGGACCGCTTCATGCTCAAGGTCATTGTGGATTACCCCAAAAAAGACGAAGAAAAACTCATCATCCGCATGAACAATTCCGGTGAATTTCCGACAGCGGCAACGGTTCTCAAACCTGCCGACATCAGGAAGGCCCGGGAGGTTGTCCGGGAAGTTTACATGGATGAGAAAATTGAAAAGTATATAGTAGACCTGGTTTGTGCCACCCGGAGACCGGAGGAGTACAAACTGCCCGAGCTCAAATCCCTGATAGCTTACGGTTCTTCCCCGCGTGCTAGTATTTCCCTTGCCATCGCTTCCAAGGCCTATGCCTTTATCCGCCGCCGTGGCTACGTCATTCCGGAAGATGTCCGTGCAGTGGCCTACGAAGTGTTACGCCACAGGATAGGACTGACTTACGAGGCAGAAGCCGAAAACATTGTCTCTGAAAACATCATCACTTCAATTATCAATGCGGTTGAAGTTCCTTAATAGCCGGCTATGTCTGAAAATTTGCTCAAAAATGTCCGGAAGATAGAGATCAAATCCAGGGGTCTTTCGCACCAGATCTTTGCAGGCCAGTACCACTCAGCTTTCAAGGGCCGGGGCATTGCCTTCAGCGAGGTGCGTGAATACCAGTACGGAGACGACATCAGGGACATGGACTGGAACGTCACGGCAAGAATGAACGCCCCCTATATCAAGGTTTTTGAGGAAGAACGTGAACTGACCGTAGTGCTCGTCATCGATGTGAGCGGCTCGCGGTGGTTTGGCACAACAAAGAAACTGAAGAAGGAATTGCTGGCCGAGGTGGCTGCCATTCTCAGTTTCTCTGCGTCCATCAACAACGACAAGGTGGGAGCGTTGTTTTTCAGCGATAAGGTGGAAAAATTCATTCCCCCGAAAAAAGGACGTTCACACCTGTTGCGTATCATTCGCGAAATGCTGGAATTCGAGCCCGAAAGCCGGCAGACAAACATATCTGAAGCCTTGCGCTTTCTGACCAATGCCATAAAAAAACGTTGCACTGCCTTTATCTTGTCAGACATGATGGATATGGACAATGCAGAACAACCCCGTTTTGAAGAAGCACTGAAGATAGCCGTGAACAAGCACGATCTGGCGGCCATACAGGTTTATGATCCAAGGGAAAAAGAATTACCCAATGTAGGCCTGGTCCGGATGATGGATGCCGAAACATACCGGGAACAATGGGTAGACACCTCGGGAAAAAGGTTGAGGGAGGATTATGCCATGTGGTACAGAAACAGTCAGGAGAGAATTAAAACCCTCCTGAATAAATACCATGTTGATCATGTTAAAATTGCTACTGACCAGGATTATGTGGAACCCCTGATCCGCTTGTTTAAACAAAGGGCGTGATGATGAAACGTTTTCTGTTACAATGGTTTTTCCCGGCCTTGCTCATTATGATGCCACACATATCAGTGGCCCGGCAGGACCCTGCTACAGTACAGGGAAAGGGAGATTCTGTCCTGGGATCGGTTCTGGAAAAGGATAGCATTCTGATAGGGGACCAGGTCTGGTGGAACATGACATTACCACCCGGAATATGGACCGAAGGAATAATCGAGACACCTGAATTCCCATCGCTTCCTTTCGAGATCACCAGGGGGATCGAGGCCTTGTCCGGGGTGCGGCTGGATTCCGTATTCAGGAAAAAAAACCTGGAAAGCATCCGGGCGCGTATTCTGCTGACTTCGTTCGACAGCGGGTCCTATCAGCTGCCGCCCGTTCCGGTTCGTCTGCTACGGCAGGATGGTACAGCTGATACCTTGTGGTTCAAAGGACCCCTGTTAAAGGTTCAGACCATTCCGGTAGACACCACGTCTTTTGAACCTTACGGGCTGAAGCCCCAGATGCGTTATCCGATAACAACCGGAGAAATACTGGCCCTTGCCGGTATTGTCGCACTGGTGACAGGCCTGGTTTTTTTGGCGCTTTATATTATAAGACGCCGCAGGAAGAATCTGCCTCTTTTCGGACCTGTCAGGCCTAAGGACCCGCCTCACATTGCAGCCCTCAAAGTGCTGGAAAATATGAGGAGGCAGGAAATCTGGAAAAAGCAGAAAGCAAAACTATACTATACCCTGCTAACAGACACCATCCGGGTTTACCTCAGGGACCGGTGGGGGATGCAGGCCATGGAACTGACCTCGGGCGAAATGATCGCATCGCTGGAACAGAGGCAACCTGAAGATCCGCTGCTCTCCGGGAAGATCATAGAAGTGCTCCGGGAGATGTTAAGTATGGGTGACCTGGCAAAATTTGCCAAATACACACCGTCAGAAAGTGAAAACGAAGAATCCCTCAGGCAGGCCGTCCGGTTTGTAACAGAAACGGCCAGGTATGAAGAAGAAAAAGAAGAATAAGGAGAACCATTATGTTTTTTGAATATCCCAGACTCCTGTTTTTATTGCTCTTGCTGATCCCTTTGGCAGCCTGGTACGTATACCGGCAAATGAAAGGGAAGCAGGATCCTTCGCTTCAGGTATCTTCGCTGCAGCCTTTTGAAAAAGAGAAGGTTTCCTATAAGAGAATCCTTTATCACGTGCCCTTTGTACTGAGGATGATTGCCCTGGCCGCCCTGATACTGGCCATGTCCAGGCCGCGCTCTTCCTCGGATTATGAAACAACGGTCACCGAAGGGATAGACATCATGCTTGCCATGGACGTGTCCACTTCCATGCTGGCACGTGATTTTGAGCCGGACAGGATTGCAGCTGCGAAGGACATTGCCATTCAGTTTATTGCGGAACGTCCCGCAGACCGCATAGGCATAACCGTATTTGCGGGTGAATCGTATACGCAATGTCCCCTGACAACAGACCGCATCACGCTCATAAACATGATGAAGGAAATCCAGACAGGTCTGATTGAAGACGGAACGGCCATCGGGAACGGACTGGCAACAGCCGTGGCCCGTCTAAGGGATTCGGAAGCCATTAGCCGGGTGGTCATCCTGCTTACAGACGGGGTGAACAACAGAGGCGAGGTGACGCCACTCACAGCAGCCGAAATTGCACGCACTTACGGGGTGCGGGTGTATACAATAGGTGTGGGAGCGCATGGGATGGCTCCCTACCCGGTCATGACGCCTTATGGCGTGCAGATACAACAGATACCGGTGGAAATTGATGAGGAACTGCTTCGGCAGATTGCAGACATTACCGGTGGTGAGTATTTTCGCGCCACGGACAATACAAAGTTGATGTCCATTTACAGTCAGATCAACCAAATGGAAAAAAGCAGGACCCTGGTGGATTCATTTCCCGTATACAGGGAATTGTTCATGATTTTTGCCCTGTCAGCCCTTTTCGCCTTGGCATTGGAATTTTTATTGCGTTGGATCGTATTGAGAAGAATACCCTAAGGAGATATGATACAATTGGCTCAAGTTCAATATTTATGGATCATAGCAGTCATCCCGCTGCTGTTGGTTGTATATGGCCTTTACCGCAGGTACGGAAAGAGGATGCTAAGACGGTTCGGGGATCCGGAATTACTCAAAATGCTCATGCCATCGGTATCACGCCGCAGGGGCTGGATCAAGATAAGCCTCTTTTGTGCCGGCTTGTTTTTCTTTGCCCTGGGTTTGTCGCGTCCCCGTACCGGGGCCCGTGTCAAGGAAATAAAACGTGAAGGTGTGGAAATCATCATTGCGCTGGATGTTTCCAATTCAATGCTGGCCCAGGATTATACCCCCAACAGGCTGGAACGGGCCAAACTGGCCGTTTCGCGCCTGGCGGACAACCTGGGCAGGGACAGGATAGGCCTGATTGTTTTTGCCGGAGATGCATTCGTGCAACTTCCCGTAACAACGGATTACGTCAGTGCCAAACTTTTCCTGAATACCATAAATACCGGATCGGTCCCCCGGCAGGGAACGGCACTGGGCAATGCCATCCTGACAGGTATCAGGAGTTTCAGCCTGGATACACCCGGTAGCAGGGCCCTGATCCTGATTACAGACGGAGAAAACCACGAGGACGATGCTGTGGCGGCAGCCGGGAAAGCTGCAAACCAGGGAATCCAGGTGCATTGCATAGGAATTGGCTCCGAATTCGGGAAACCAATACCTTTGGCCGACGGAGGATTGCTCCAGGATGAGGAAGGAAATACAGTGGTCACGAAACTGGATGAGAAAACATTGATGGAAGTGGCCCGGGCAGGCGGAGGAATCTATGTCAGGGCAGACAATTCAGATTTCGGGCTTCAGGGGATCGTGGATTCGATACGTCAAATGGACCAGCAGGAATTCCAGGCAGTAGTATATGAAGATTTCAATGAGCAGTATATGTACCTGTTTGGTATCGCATTCTTTTTCTTTTTCCTGGAAACGCTCATCGGAGAAAGGAAAGGGCGACGTTTCAAAAGTTTGGATATTTTTACGAAAACAGCGATGGTCTTTGTGTTGTTCTCTGCTCTCTCCATCACAGCCTCGGCCCAGGCAGATAAAAAGGATGTCCGGGCGGGTAACAGGTCTTTCCGCAAGGGAAACCTGGAAAAGGCGCTGCTGGATTATCACAGGGCTGTATCAAGGGATTCCACATCCCTTAAGGCGAGATACAACCTGGCAAACACCATGCACCTGAGCGGAGACGACCAGCAAGCCTCTTCTACCATGGCCACTGTCCCCGATTCCCTGAACATTCCGGAGAAAAAAGCCGATGCATGGCACAACTTGGGAAATTTCCAGCTGTCTGCCAAACAATATGCCGAAAGTATTGAAGCCTATAAGAAATCATTGCGGATACGGCCCGGGGATATGGAAACAAAGACCAACCTGGCATATGCCCAAAAAATGCTGAAAGACCAGCAGGAGAAGCAGGACCAGCAACAGCAGGACCAGGATCAGGACAAGAAGGACCAAGACCAGAACCAGGACCGGCAACAACAGGATCAGAACCAGGACAAGCAGGACCAGAACCAGGTGACACCACCAAAAATAAGCCCCCAGGCTGCGCAACAGATGCTGGAAGCCGTGCTGCAGAAAGAGCGTGAAACACAGGAAAAGGTGAACAAAGAAAAGGCCCGGGCAGCAGTACCTGTTCGTTCCGGGAAAAACTGGTAAACACAGGAAATATGAAAAAGACATTTTTGTTGATTCTTGCAGTTTTAAGCCTGGTGCAGGCAACGGCACAGGGACAGTTTACCGTTGAAGTTCCCAATGTGGTAGCCTCGAAGGAGAGATTCCGCCTGGTATTTACCGCAACAGATCTAGCCCACGAATCTTTCAGTCCACCGTCAATTTCCGGTTTTTTAGTATTGGCAGGGCCAACCACTTCCACCATGAACAGGATGGAATATATCAACGGGCGCAGGACACAAAGCCGTTCAGTCAGTTACACATATATCCTGGAAGCGGGTGAACCGGGAAAATATACCATAGGGGAGGCCTCCATCCTGTCGGACAATGTGACATACAGGACTAAACCGGTAACCATAGAAGTGATTGCCGGAACAGCGGCTCCTGACAGTCCGGCACGCGAAGAAAACATTACAACAGAGGCAAACATTACAGATAAGGACGTCTTCCTGCGGCTTTCCATAAACAAGCGCCGGGTTGTGAAGGGAGAACCGCTGACAGCCACGCTTAAGCTTTACACACGGGTGAATGTGGCCGGGGCAGAAGATATTCGTTTCCCCACCTTTAACGGTTTCTGGAGCCAGGAGGTCTATGCGCCCCAGCAGATTGAATGGCAACGCGAGAATGTGGACGGTGAAATCTACCAGGCAGCCACCTTGAGAAGCTATGTGTTGCTACCCCAGCAAACAGGGGACATCCGGATTGATCCGTCTGAAATAGTATGTGTCATCCAGGTAAGAAATACGCGGCGGGGACAATCCCTGCTGGATGAATTCTTTGATTCCTACCAAACCGTACGCAAACGAGTTATAGCCCCTGCATTGACCGTACGGGTAAATGATCTGCCGGCGGGAGCTCCTGCCTCCTTTACCGGTGCTGTGGGAAAATTCAACCTCAGGGCAGAACTTGGAAAAGATTCTGTAAGTGCCCACGATGCTTTATCCTTATTTGTGACCATTTCAGGAGAGGGGAACATCAACCTGCTGGAAACGCCCCGGGTTCAATTTCCTCCGGATTTTGAAGTATACGACGCCAAAGTGACGGATAATTCACGCAGTACAGGAGGAACTTTCTCGGGATCAAAAACATTTGAATATCCTGTAATTCCAAGGAGTCACGGAGATTTCACCATTGACCCGGTGACCTTTTCCTATTACGACATAGAGGCGGGAGTATACAGGACCATAAGTTCCCGCCCGCTAGAGCTGAAAGTTTCAAGAGGTTCCCAGACACCAGCCCAGGGAATGCCTTATACACCGGGCACGCACCGCCGTGCTGTGGAAAGCCTGGGACAGGACATACGGTTTATTCATACTTCTGTGCAGCCCTGGCGGGTGAAAGGCAGGTATTTTACAGGGAGTGTTTATTATTTTGTTCTGATCCTCTCCATATTTGCAATGGCTGGAGTTGCTTATGTTGTTCTGGATAAAAGGCGTATGCACCGCAATGACATAGTGAAGGTACGGCACAGCAGGGCAAACAAGGTGGCCCGTAACCGCCTGAAAACAGCCGGCACATTGTTGAAGCAAGAGCAATTTGAGGATTATTACGAAGAATTGCAACGTGCACTGTGGGGATATATTGCAGATAAACTGGCTTTATCGCAGGCAGAATGTTCCCGGGAAAGAGTGGTGGACATGCTGGGCAGCAGAAATGTGGATAAAAGTCTGGTTAACGATTATACCGGACTTATAGAATCTTGTGAATTTGCCCGTTATGCTCCGGATCCCGGACAGCTGGAAAAAGAAAGGATCTTTGATATGGCCGTTGTAGCTATCAGCAAGATGGAACAGGCCCTTAAACAGATTGTGGTATGAAAAGGTTTTTGCTGTTGTTTGTTTTATGTTTTACCGCTTCCCTGACCGCGGGAGCAAAGGAGGTGACGGATAGCCTGTGGAATGAAGCCAATACCCATTATTCCAATGCTCAATACCAGGAAGCGCTGGATAAATACCTCAGTATAGAGGAATCGGGCAAGGAATCCCCTGCCCTTTATTACAATATCGGCAATACATACTTTCAAATGCGTTATATTGCCTATGCCATTCTTTATTACGAAAAAGCCCTGCGCCTGGAACCGAACAATCCTGATATCATATACAACCTGGAAGTGGCCAGGGAACAGTGCATAGACAGGATAGAGCCTGTCCCGGTATTCTTTCTGGCCGACTGGATACGCAAAAGCCACCAGCTTTTATCTTCTGACATCTGGACTGCAATTTCCATCATATTGCTGGTGTCTGCTCTGGTCTTCTTCATGATTTTCCTTTTCGCCAGGGGAGTGAGGTTCCGTAAAGCTTCCTTTATCCTGTCCGTTGTGATCTTGCTATTTACACTACTTACCGTTGCTCTGGCCTGGCAATCCAGAAAAGAGGCAACCAGGGAGGACCTGGCCATTGTTCTCTCTGCTGTGAGTTCTGTTAGGTCTTCACCCGGGACACAGGGCAAGGATCTTCTGGTCATTCATGAAGGGACACGGCTGCGTGTGCTCGAAAAAATGGGGGACTGGGCCCGGATAGAGCTGGAAGACGGCCGCCAGGGATGGGTAGCATTGAATGAGATTGTTTTTGTATATTAGTAGCTTGAAAATTAATTAAAAATGGATTATAACACACAGAGAGAGAAACTTATACTGCCTGAATACGGCCGTTACATATACCAGATGGTTCAGGATGCGAAAAAAATCCCTGACAGGGAAGCACGTACCCGGCAGGTCAAAGCTATTGTAAACGCCATGAGCCTGCTGAATCCGCAATTACGTGACATGAACGATTACCAGCATAAACTATGGGATCATGTATACATAATGGCAGATTATGAGCTGGATGTAGATGCCCCGTTTCCCCCTCCCGCCCGGGAAGATTTTGTAACAAAACCGCACGCCATAGATACTGAAAGGGACCCGGTCAAGGTCATGCATTACGGGAGGAATATCCAGAACATGGTTATGGCTATCGCATCCAAGGAACCGGGAGAGGAACGTGACACCATGACCCTGGCCCTTGCTGCCTACATGCGTAAACAATACCTTATATGGAACAAGGATACTGTATCCGATCAAACCATATTCAATGATATACGCAGCTTGTCCAATGGAACCCTGACGGTACCCGAAGGGGCTAAGTTGTCTGAAATCCAGGGCGAGTTCAGGCAGCCCAACGTACTACAGGGTGCACGTACCCAGCAGCGTCAGGGACAATGGCATAAGAATAAAAAGAAGAAAAGGTCGACATCAAATGGCCAGTGATAAAGAGAAAAAAAACCGTATCCGGGATAATATAAGAATTATCTCCGGATGGTTGTTTCTGGCCCTGGGAGCATTCCTCCTGGTTGCTTTCGTTTCCTACTTATTCAACTGGACCGTGGATCAAAGTCTCCTTTCGGGAGACAGCCTGTTTATGCCTGAAGACAGTGCTGCCAACAGCGGAGGTTTCATAGGGAATCGCTGGGCCGACCTGTTCATTGGTAAGCTGTTCGGATTGAGTGCCTTCATACTTCCCTTTTTTTGCCTGGCTGTTTCTGTATTTCTGCTCAAAATTCGCAGTGTCCGCATTATTCCATTATTCTTTGCAACAGCTTTCCTGTGCATAATCCTGTCAATTGCATTGGGATACATCTTTAGTTTTACGGATCTCAGGTATGTGTTTGGGGCAGGGGTAGGGGGAACTTACGGATACCGTGTGAACGAATGGCTTATGGGCATGCTGGGAACAGTTGGTGCCGGTGTGGTTATTTTCTTTGTTCTGACCGCCATTCCCCTGCCATTAGTGTACCGGTGGATCCGCAAAAGAAAAGAGAGACGTCTGGAAGCTGCCCTTGCAGAACCTGCCGGGACGGAACCTGAACACGGGATAGCACCCGAATCCATTGTGGAACCAGCTTTGAAAAAAGCACCTATAGAGATTCCCCCCGATCCCGCTTTGCATCGCCCTGTCTTTGAGGTGGAAAAGACAGAGGAAATTTCCACCAGCGGCAAGATGGTCTTTTATGATCCCAAACAGGACCTGTCCCATTATAAGAAGCCTACGCTGGACTTGCTGGAGGACTATAAAAACAGAATAACGGAAGTGCCGCAGGAAGAATTGGAGCGGAACAACCAGAAAATCGTGGAATGCCTCCGTACATTCGATATTCAGATAGAGAAGATTGTTGCCACACCCGGTCCCACGGTTACCTTGTACAAGATCGTACTCTCGCCCGGGATCAGGATCTCACAGTTCACGCGCCTGGAAGATGACATAATGCTTTCCCTGGCAGCACGGGGTATGCGAGTTATTGCGCCCATCCCCGGAACCAATATGGTGGGTATTGAAGTGGCTAACGACAAACCATCCCTGGTGCCCATGAAAAGCGTGCTGGATTCCACGAAGTTCAAGGAATCAAAAGACGATTTGCCCATCGTCCTGGGAAAAAGCATCTCTAATGAAATCGTAGTGCTGGATCTTGCCCGCCTGCCTCACCTGCTGGTGGCAGGAGCCACAGGACAAGGTAAATCCGTTGCGCTGAACGCGATCCTCACCTCGTTGCTCTACAAAATGCATCCGGCCTATCTCAAGCTTGTATTGGTGGATCCCAAGCGGGTAGAGCTGAACCTTTATTCCAAACTGGAAAACCACTTCCTGGCCAGGCTTCCCGATGCAGATAGTTCCATCATCATTGACACCAAGAAAGTCGTATATACCCTGAATTCCCTATGCATAGAAATGGACAACCGCCTGGAATTGTACAATCATGCAGGCGTGAGGAATATCAAGGAATACAATACAAAATTCCAGGAAAGGATACTCAACCCGCTGAAAGGGCACCGGTTCATGCCCTTTATTGTGCTTATCATAGATGAGTTTGCCGATCTTATCATGACGGCCGGGCGCGATGTGGAAGGCCCCCTAACACGGCTGGCCCAGATGGGGCGAGCTACAGGCATACACCTGGTCATAGCAACGCAACGACCTACCACCAACATCATTACCGGGACCATTAAAGCCAACTTCCCGGCCAGAATGGCATTCCGTGTGGCTTCAAAAATCGACTCCCGCACGATCATTGATGTATCTGAAGCCAGCCAGCTGGTAGGGAGGGGTGACATGCTCATCTCGGCCGGAACAGACCTGCAGCGTGTACAGTGTGCATTCATAGACACACCGGAAGTAGAACGGATGGTAGATTTTATCGGGAATCAGCCCGGATATTCAGGACCGTTCGAGCTTCCCGAATATTCGGAAACCGAAAGGCAGGATGCGATTTATCCGTCTTCGGGACAGCGTGATGAATTGTTTGAAGAAGCGGCAAGGTTATTGGTACAAAACGGTGAAGGTTCCACTTCGCTGCTGCAGCGCAGGTTTCATCTTGGCTACAACAGGGCGGGCAGGATCATGGATCAGCTGGAACAAGCAGGGATCGTGGGTCCCCCAAGGGGAAGCAATCCCAGGGAATTGTTGGTTTCCAGCCTGGATATGCTGGAGGATATTTTAAGCAAATGACAATGCAGGCATTCATTTCAGGCATATTGATGCTGGTAACGGCCCTTATTCCCGGAGCACAGACTACGGAAAGCCTGCTCAACAGTTTTTCACAACAGCTGGCAAAAGCTCCGGCCATGGAAATAGAATTCCTATGGAATGAAACGGTTTCCGGGACCATGGTGCTTCAGGGAAGGATGTTTACCCTGCACATGGACGAATTCCACATCTATTGCAACGGCGAAAAGAAATGGTATTATAACCAGGGAATTGACCAATGGGAGGAAATGCCTCACGACAGCAACTCACCCGATATATTGGAAAACCCTTCTGCATTCTTTTCCCGCCTCAACGAGGATTATTACCATCCGGACACTCCGGTGAAGAAGACAAGCATGGCAGGAGACCCTGTATGGGAGCTGACTTTAGTCCCGAATTCCATTGAATCTCCCTTTACTTATGTAATTCTGGGCATTACCGTTGAGGGGCTCAAACCCTTGTACATCCGCTATGCCCTGACCGACGGAACAGCATACCCGGTAAAAATCAACTCTTTTAAAACCGTTTCTGCCCGGCCGGAATCATTCTTTTTGCCCGGATTCTCCCGCTGACACCCCCAGGAGGTGTTGTTGCAGGAAACGTGTCACTTTTTCAAAGGCATCCGTCGTCAGGGTGGATTTTTTTAACATGAAACAGTGCCTGCCGAAGGGATAATCCAGCAATTGCGCATCCACGCCATTTTCTGTCAACCGGTTGTAATACCTTACGCCTTCATCATGCAGGGAATCCCTTCCGGCAACGATTATCAATGCCGGAGGCAGTCCTTTCAGATCCTCATCTTGCGCATAAACAGGTGAAATATTAGGATCGTGACCGTCATTGCCGGCAAGGTAGCTACTGTCGAACATGTAAGCAAACTTTGGGGGTATGCAGCCTTTGGGTAATGGTTTTTCAATAGCTGAAGTGGCCATGTCCAACGGAGGACAATTCATAAACTGGCATACCGGTTGAATTTTTCCTTCTTTTTTCGCTTTCATGCAGGTAACAGCAGTCAGATTGGCACCAGCACTATGACCTCCAATGGCAATCCTTGCTTTATCTATGCCATAGACCTTTGCATGCTCCCAGAGGTATTCCAGAATGGCATAGACCTGATCCACGGCTGCTGGAAAGGGATGACCGGGTGCTTTGGGATAATCTATGCTGATGATCCTGCATCCCAGAAGACGGCTCCATTCGATATTCATTCTTTCGTCCATTTCGGGGCTTCCAAGAATAAATCCTCCCCCGTGCAGGTCAATAAGCAGCGGACCGGGAGATGGGTTTTCAAATCCATACCATACTGTCCGGGTATGCCCATGCCGGGTTTCCATAAACACTTCTTTCCGCAGTGCTTTGTTCCTTTTTATCATGGCATGGTACATTGCCCTGGAGGCCATTTTCTCCATTTTTTGAAGACGCATGCCTTTCTTCTGGTATTGTTCCGGTGTGAGAATTTTCATGAGTTATTGTATTGAAAGGTGAATCCTGCGGGAAACAGGATGCAGGTTGTTTGAACGCTTACCCAGGTTCTTGACAAAGCCAAGGGGAAGGCCATTGTATATGAGCAGCAGGTATCCTTTTTCTGTTCCCTGCGGTAACACAAGGGGATTCTTGCTGAGGAAAGCCAGCGCCTGCTCCCGGTCAATGACTACAACAGGATAGGCGTCTTTTTTCAGATCTGTTGCTAGGGCCAGGTCTGCCCACGGGACCCAGTCATCTCCCTTTTTTGTCGCGATGGCAATCCCAGAGTGAAACACATGGAGCATGGATCCAAGGGCCTCCATTTCCCGGTGCGATTCCCGGGGAAAGGCCTTGAGCATTTGTCCTTTCATGGACCAGGAATAGGAGCCTTCCAGATGTAGTGGTGCTCTTTCCGGAACGCGGTAAGGAGTCCACCCTTTTTTCCCATCAGGTGCAGGCAGGATTTTTTTTACCCCGGCTTCCCGTGGTCCGTTCTTTTCCAGCAGTGCCATGAAAAATCCTTCACCCCTGACACGATGGGGCAGGTATTTTTGCGGGCCGAGCAGCAGGCGGGCACCCAGGTGATCCCTTATCCAGTCAATCTGTTCCTCATCTTCCATGCGGTTAAGGGTGCAGCTGCTGTATAGAAAAAGACCTCCCCGGCGCAGGGAGGACCATAAATCGCTCAGAATCCTTCTCTGACGGGCGACACATAATGCCACAAGCCCGGGCGACCAGGTTTTGCGGGTATCGGGATCTTTACGGAACAACCCTTCTCCGGAACAGGGGACATCGGCTACCACCACATCAAAATATTCAGGTAATTTACCAAAGTCAGCCGGATCGTTCTGGGTTACAACAACATTGGCGTATCCCCATTTGGCCAGGTTTTCGGCTAGAATGGGAACCCGGGTGCGGATGACCTCGTTGCTCACCAGGAGTCCCTCTCCATGCATCAGGTCAAGCAGCAATGTGCTCTTGCCACCGGGAGCAGCACAGGCATCCAGCACCCGTGGTGAGGTTATGTTGTCCAGATAGGGTCCAAGCTGCCAGAGAGACATACCCGAAGCTTCCTGTACATAGTAAGCCCCGGCATGAAAACGGGGGTCCAGTGTGAATACAGGCCTTTCGTCCAGGTACCTGCCGAGGGGACACCAGGGAACCGTATCCGTTCCGGGAAACAATTCCCCGGCCGCTTTCAGTGCATGTTGTCTTATGCTCACTGTCGGTTGGCTGTCAAGGCAGGACAAAAGAGGATCCACATCACCTGGCATAAGGGATGCTTCCATCATATGTCTGAATTCCGTCATTGGATTTTCCGCTTTCCGGATGTCACTTATTCAGGCCTTCTGCCAATTGCGTTGTGAATTGATTGACAAAATCCTTGATTTTTCCTCCAAGCATCATTTTAAGCATCATATTGAGTTCGGCATCCAGGAAAAGCTGCAGTTCACAACCTTCTTCCCGGGGCCGGATATGAAGGTTCAGGTTGAATGCAAAGGGGACGTTGCCATGCTGTTCCATAACAATAAGGGAAGGCTCTTCCCTTTTTGTGACTTTGACTCCAATTTGCATCCCCTGGGCCTCGGCCAGGATGGTATCTTTTGTTATTATCACCTTGTCTTTCTTGTCTTCAGGCAAGCGTTCCGAAAATCTTGAAAAATCGGAGAAAAGATGGTAAACCACCGATGCCGGTTTGTTTACAAGACAAGGATTTCCCTCAATGTGTGTGTTTCCCATAGTTAGCGTCCCCAGGTGTTCGGCGTCAGGCGCCAGATTTTAAGTGTTTCGAGTTGTTCCGGACTAACGAAATTCCTTTCTGCAGCTTCCTGTATAAGCGTATTGTAATTGGTAAGCGTATGCAGCTCGCAGTTGCTTTTTTCGAAGGCCCTCCGGGCAACATCAAAATTGTAGGAAAAAGTGGCCACAACGCCCAATACGTTAGCGCATGCCATCCTAAGGCAATCTGCCGCAGAAAGTGCAGAGTGACCCGTAGAAATAAGGTCTTCCACCACCAACACATTAGAACCGGGTGTCAGGGTCCCTTCAATGAGGGCACCTGTTCCGTGGTCTTTTCTGCGGGGACGAACGTAGATGAAGGGTTTACCCAGCCGGTCGGCTATAAGGGCGCCCATTGCAATAGCCCCTGTTGCCACTCCGGCTATGACATCTGCAGTGGGGTAGTTCTGTTCAATGGACCTGCAAAGGGCATCACATATGAAGTTTCGTACCGTCGGTACAGATAAGACTTTTCTGTTATCACAATATATGGGAGACAACCAACCGGAAGCCCATTCAAAAGGCCTTTCAATGTTGAGTTGCACTGCTTCAATTTCCAGCAGGATTTGTGCAACTTTTTTTTCAACAGATTCCATAATAATCACATATCTTTGTGCAAATGTACAGTATTTTCTTCAATAATAGACGACTTCAGTTATGCCGTCCGGACAACCCGGTTTGTCTTCTTCCTTCAGTTACGGTAGAATCTTTTGAAAACCACTCTTCCTGGGAAGAATTGATTGTCAGTTTCCAATGCAACACAAGCCTGAGACACGTAGTGGTGCCGGTTCAAAATCCCCACGATTCCTTTATGCAGATATGTAAAAATTTCACCATTATGCCGGCTGCAGGGGGGCTTGTCACCAACAAACAAGACGACTTGCTGATGATCTACCGTTACGGTAAATGGGATTTACCCAAGGGAAAGCAGGAACAAGGGGAGAAACTGAGCGATACCGCACTCAGGGAAGTGGCAGAAGAAACCGGGACCATTGACCTGAAACTCTTGGGAGACCAATTGACCACAACACTTCACTGTTATCATTATAAGGGAAACAATGTGCTCAAGATGACGGCCTGGTTCCCCATGACAGCCAATTCCGGAACAACCTTACTGCCACAGGCGGAAGAAGGAATTGAAAAAGCGGAATGGGTTTCCCGCAAAGACCTGGCAGAGCGTCTGGATATGTCCTATTTATCTATAAAGATACTGGTTGAAAAACAGTTTCTAAACGATTGTAAAAATGTTGGTGAAGCCTGTAAGATCGAAGATATCCTTGATCTCTGCCCGTAGATTTTTAACCGTCAGGGTTCCGCCTTTTTCTTTTATGTTTTTCTGAAGAACCAGAAATTGACGCAGACCTGAGCTGCTGATATATTCCAGACCGGTTCCGTCTATGATCAGTTCCCTGGTGTTGCTTTTAAGAATGGGGACGATAGCTTCTTCAAAGATGGCGGTATTGCCTGTATCCATTCTCCCGTTTATTGAGATTACGGGAACGGGATCGTTGCTGATTATTACTTCCATATACTGTTGTTTTTCTTTACAGAGATTGATTGTCAACAAAGGTAATTAAAAAACTGTTCATCCGCCAAAGTCATCAAACAGAATATGATCCGCAGGAACGCCTAGATTGTCGAGCATTTCGGTCACGGCCGATGTCATAAGGGGCGGTCCGCAGATGTAAAATTCTGCCTCTTCCGGTTCCGGATGGTCTTTCAGGTATTGATCGTATAGTACCTTGTGGATAAAGCCCGTATGGCCGGTCCAATGATCCTGTGGCCTGGGTTCTGATAGAGCTATGTGAAATGAAAAATTGGGGAATTCTTTTGCTATCCGGAGGAACTCATCTTCATAAAAAATCTCCCGCCTGGAACGGGCCCCGTACCAGAAAGAAACCTTATCTGTTGCCCGGAGGGTTTTAAATAAGTGAAAGATATGGGATCGCATGGGTGCCATGCCGGCCCCGCCTCCAATGAATATTTTTTCGGCTTGTGTTTCTTTGAGGAAGAATTCCCCGAAGGGTCCTGAAATCATTACTTTATCCCCGGGCTTCCTGGAAAAAATATAAGAAGAACAAATACCGGGATTGACCTTCATAAACGTTCCCCTTGAGCGGTCCCAGGGTGGGGTGGCTATGCGGACGTTCAGCATGATACGGTTCCCTTCGGCCGGGTGGTTGGCCATGGAATAAGCCCTGAAGCTGTATTCTTTGTTTACCATTTTCAGTCCCCAGATACCCAGTGAGCTCCAGTCTTCCCGGAATAGTTCATCTATAGCGATGTCTTTGGAAAAGTCCACAGTGACCGGGGGGACATCAATCTGTATATAACCTCCGGAGCGGAAATCCAGTTTTTCGCCCGGTGGAAGCTGAATCACAAACTCTTTGATGAAAGAGGCCACGTTGCGGTTGCTGATCACTTCGCATTCCCATTTTTTTACACCCAGCACCTGGGCAGGGATGTGGATTTCCATGTTTTCCCGGACCCTGACCTGACATCCAAGCCGCCATTGGCTTTGCTGTTCGCGCCGGGTAAAAAAGCCCGTTTCTGTGGACAGTATGGACCCCCCTCCTGACAGAACGCGGCATTTGCAGAGCCCGCAGGTTCCGCTGCCGCCGCAGGCCGAGGGTAGGTATATTTTGTTTTGTGCCAGGGTGGTCAGCAGGTTGTTCCCCGGTTCAACCTCCAGCATTTTTTCGTCATTGACCTTAATTTTCACTTTACCCCCGGGTGTCAGCCTGGCTTTTGCATAGATCAAAACAACAACCAGGACCAGGGTTACGGTCAGTATGACGGCAAAAGTCAGGAACAGAAATTGGAAAATGGTCATTGGTTGTATTTAAGTTTGTAATCCCATAAAACTCATAAAGGCAATACCCATAAGCCCGGTAATGATGAAAGCAATGCCCAGGCCACGCATGGGTGCCGGAATGTTGGAATAACTCAGTTTTTCCCGGATAGCGGCAATGGAGACAATGGCCAGGTACCACCCGATCCCTGATCCCAGGGCATAGGAAAAGACTTCCAGGATGTTGCCGTATTCCCTTTCCTGCATGAACAGCGACGCTCCCAGAATGGCACAGTTCACGGCTATCAGCGGCAGGAATATTCCCAGATTGTTGTACAGGGCGGGTGCAAATTTTTCAACTACCATCTCTACCAATTGTACCATGGCGGCTATCACGGCTATAAAGAGGATAAAACTCAAAAAACCCAGATCCACCTCTGCCCATTGGGGATTGATCCAGGCCAGGGCTCCCGGGGAGAGCACGTAACGGTCCAGCAGGTAATTTACCGGGAGGGTGATGAGCAGCACAAAGATCACGGCCAGGCCCAGTCCAGACGCGGTTTTCACCGTTTTGGACACGGCCAGGTAGGAACACATGCCCAGGAAATAGGCAAAGATCATGTTCTCTGTGAAGATGCTTTTGACAAATATATTGGCTATCTGTTCCATACGCTATACCCTCTTTGCGTTTTTGGCATTGAAGACCCAGACTATAAGTCCCAGTATGATAAGGGCCATGGGAGGCAGGATAAAGAGGCCGTTGTTTTCATAGAAACCCCCGTTTGCAACATACCACTGCTGTGGGATTACCTGATAACCTATCAAGGTTCCGGATCCCAGGAGTTCCCGGACAATGGATACGGCAATGAGTATGATCCCGTAACCCAGACCATTGGCCAGCCCATCCACTAATGAGGGAAACGGCTTGTTATAGAGGGCAAAAGCTTCTATCCGGCCCATGATGATACAGTTGGTAATGATCAGTCCCACAAAAACGGAAAGCTGCTTGCTTATCTCCCATGCAAAGGCTTTCAGAATCTGGTCGACCAAAATGACCAGTGCGGCCACCACCACCAGCTGTACTATGATCCTGATGCGGTTGGGAATGGTATTGCGCAGCAGGGAAAGAATCATAGAAGAGAACCCGGTCACCAGGGTCACTGAAAGGGCCATGACCATGGCCGGTTCCAGCTTTACAGTCACAGCCAGTGCAGAACAGATTCCCAGGGCCAGTACCGGAATGGGGTTGTTCTTGAAAAGCGGGTCCAGGAATATGCGTTTATTCATAATGTTTCAAAAAAGGTAAATAGGGTTTCAGGGATTCCCGTATCATATTCTCAACACCACGACTGGTGAGCGTTCCGCCTGAAATACCGTCAACAGCATTGGGATTGTTTTGGGACCGCCCCTGCTTTAGCACCGATATCGAGACAAACTGATCCCCGTGGTAAAGGGATTTGCCCCGGAACGGATCGCTGAAGAAAAGGGTGGTAATCTCGGCCCCAAGCCCGGGCGTCTCGGAAATGTGGTCAAAGACCGCCCCGTAGATAGTACTGAAATCATCGTCCAGGGCCAGGTATCCCCATAAGGGGCCCCAGAGGCCTTTTCCATGCAGGGGAATGATGTATTTGCGGGTGCCGTTGTCCAGTGTGCAAATGAAAAGAGGCAATTGATCCGGTCCTGCCACGGTGTCGGTTATGTATTTCTCATAGGGTTGATCCTCAAGGTGTACTGACCGGAGGATGGTTTGCTGTGTTTCCGCCATCATATTGGCTACCTGCCTGGGTTTGAGCAGCTGTGAAGCGAAAGCCAGCAGGGCGGCCACCAGGGTTACCATAAGGGCGGCATACACGATGGTGTAAATGTTCCCGTTTCTTTTCCCTTTATCCATGGCGTGCAATTCTCTTGATTCTGCGCTTTACATTGACCGAAACCACAACGTGGTCAATCAGCGGAGAAAAAGTGTTCATAAGTAGTATGGCGAGCATCATTCCCTCGGGGTATCCGGGATTGTAGAGCCGGATGGTAATGGTTAGTGCTCCGGTCAAAAATCCGAAGATCCATTTTCCGGTCTCGGTCTGGGGGCTGGTAACAGGATCGGTGGCCATAAAGACGCACCCAAAGGCAAAGCCTCCCATCACCAGGTGGTAATGCACGGGGATGTCCCCCGTTAAGGCTATCAGAACGGCTCCCGCCACACAGGAAATCATGATTTTCCAGCTGGCCACCCCGGTGTAAAGCAGGATGGCTGCCCCCAGCAGGATGCACACCAGGGAGGTTTCCCCTACAGAACCGGGAATAAAGCCCAGAAACATATCCGTCCAGGAAGGCAGTTCCTGCAGCGGAGTCCCTTCGGCCAGGGCAGCCAGCGGTGTGGCCCCGCTGGTGCCGTCAACCACCCAGACTTTGCCTCCTGTCATGTATGCGGGATAGGAGAAAAAAAGGAAAGCACGCGCCAGCAGGGCGGGATTCCAGATGTTCATTCCAGTTCCTCCGAAAATCTCTTTTCCGATTAGCACCGCAAAAGCTACGGCCAGGGCAAGCATCCACAACGGGATGGTCACCGGCACTATCAGGGGTATGAGCATTCCCGTGACCAGGTATCCTTCGTTAACCTCGTGGCCCCGTATCTGTGCTATGGTGAATTCTATGCCCAGGCCGACCACATAAGATACGATCACCAGAGGCAGTACTTTCAGAAAACCATACCAGAAAACGGGGAAAAAGCCGGGCAGTTCTGCCCGAGGGTCCATGGCCAGATAATGTTGCAGCCCCGTGTTGTACATCCCAAAAAGCAGGCAGGGGATCAGGGCTATCACAACTACAATCATCACGCGCTTTAGGTCGTTGCAGTCGCGTATATGAGATCCTTTGCCGGTAACGGTGCCGGGAACCATCAGGAACGTTTCAAAGGCATTGAATGTGGAATGCAGAAACGCCAGGCGGCCACCTTTGCTGAAGGCAGGCTTTATCTTTTCTATGATATTTTCAATCCACTTCATTGCATTTCCTTTATCATCAGATCTATCCCATTTTGAAGAATTTCCTGGATCTCGATCTTGGACGGGCAGACGAATTCGCACAGGGCAAGGTCTTCAGGAATAACTTCATAGATCCCCAATTGCTCCATTTTGTCAATGTCCTCTGCCAGAATGGCTTTGATCAAATGCGAGACAAAGATATCCATGGGCAGGACTTTCTGGTAATTCCTCGTGAGGACAAAGGCCCTTGCGCCACCGTTTACATTGGTATCCAGATTAAAGCGGCCGGTTTTACCCAGTAGGGGGGCCAGGTAGGATATATAGGTCCGTGCTGCGCTGAATTTTTTCAGGCGCAACGGTCTGGCCCATCCCAGCAGCTCCCTTTTCCCGCCTTCCGGCAGGCAGGTGACCTGCTGGTGATGATATCCCAGGAAACCTTCCCTGCCAATAGTGTCACCGGTAAGGGGATTGCCGCTGATGATGCGTGCATCTGTTCCTTCTTTAAGGGGGAACGGGTTGAGAGCACCGACCTGGAAACCGGCATGGCAGGTGATATAACCCGTTCTGCTAAGGGCAGGACCGGTTACGGCAACCATCCGGGTTGTATCGTAGATACCGTATAGGAAGAGCTTCCCAATGATCGACACACCCATCGGGGTGAGCGTCCAGGCAATCTGATCCTTTCCAACAGGACAAACGTGGTGCAGCTGTACCCCGGGATTCCCGGCGGGATGGGGTCCTGAAAAAATATGTGCAATGCCGGGTAAACGGCGGAAAACGCTGTGAGGCGATGTGGTGTCGCGAAGCCCCAGGTGGACCTTCCCCGGACACAGGCGTTCAAGGACGCGCAGACCCATCTGCAGGGATTCAAAGGATTCGGCAAAGGTGAAATCGTAATGGGGTGCAAGCGGGGCCGAGTCAAAACAACTTATATATATGGCTTTTGGTGTTTCTCCGGGGAGGGCAGTAATGCCATACGGCCTACGGGTGATCAGCGGCCAGCACCCGCTTTGCAGCAAAAGCTCCCTGATCTTCCCCGGGGAAAGCTGTTCCGGTTCGGCAACGGGAAACTGCTCCTGCATCTGCTCATCACCGGCAAGAATCTGAATGCCGGTGATCTTTCTTTTTTCACCACGGACTATCCTGTGGATGGTGCCGCTGACAGGGGCCGTGAATAAAACTTCCGGATGTTCCTTGTCGCAGAATACAGGGGAGCCGGCCTGAACATTATCTCCTTCCCTTACAAGAAGTTTCGGGGTGGTGTTTTTGAAATCGGAAGGTTTCAGTGTGTACAGGGAGGAAAGTTCCAAAGAGACGGTCATAGGGTGGGCACTGCCTTTGAGGGGAATATCCAACCCCCTGAGCAACTTTTTACAGGCGGACATATACGTAGATTAGCAAATGCAAAGATAAAATTTTCATCGGCATTTTTATCTATATTTGTCGACATGAAGGAGAACTATTTGAAGGAGTTGAATGAACCTCAGAGACAAGCAGTTGAAGATATAAAAGGTCCATCGTTGATCATCGCGGGTGCCGGTAGTGGTAAAACCAAAGTACTTACATGCAGGATAGCTCACATGCTGGAACAGGGGATCCCCGCTTCTGCAATACTTGCTTTGACATTCACCAACAAGGCAGCCAAAGAGATGAAAGACCGAGTGTCTTCACTGGTCGGATCTGAAAAAGTCCGGTACCTGTGGATGGGTACTTTCCACTCGGTTTTTGCGCGCATTTTACGGACAGAAGCACAGGTGCTGGATTTTCCGCGGAATTTTACCATTTATGACAAATCCGATAGCAAATCTGCCATTAAAAGCTGCATCAAAGAACTGAAACTGGATGAAAAGGTCTATCCTCCCTCAGAGGTGATGTCACGCATATCCAGGGCCAAAAACAACCTCATGACAGCTTCTGCCTATGCGGCCGACGACCAGGCCATGCAGGCCGATGAAGCGGCCCGTAAACCCCGAATGGCCGATATTTACGCCTTGTATGCAAGAAAGTGCCGTCTTGCCGGGGCCATGGATTTTGACGACCTGTTGCTCTACACCAATATCCTTTTTCAGCAGAATCCGCAGATACTGGCCCTGTACAGGGACCGTTTCCGCTATATCCTGGTAGATGAATACCAGGACACCAACCTGGCCCAGTACCTGATCATAACAGCCCTTGCCCGGGAACACCGAAACATAGCCGTAGTGGGTGATGACGCCCAGAGCATTTATGCATTCCGCGGGGCCAGGATTGAAAACATCCTGAATTTTTCCAAGGACTTTCCCGAGGCCAAAGAATACAGGCTGGAACAGAATTACCGCTCCACCCAGACCGTAGTGAATGCTGCCAACAGCCTCATAAAACACAATGCGCGCCGCATGCGCAAAGAATGTTTTGCACAATCCGAGACCGGGGAAAAGATTGCCTTGCTGTGTGCCTATACCGATGCAGAAGAAGCATTCCTGGTGGTCTCATCCATCCTGGACAAAGTATACAGATCCCGAGAGGGTTACGGGGAGTTCGCCGTCCTATACCGCACCAATGCGCAGTCCAGACTCCTGGAGGAGGCGCTGCGCAAAAGGAACATCCCTTATAAGGTATACGGTGGATTTTCCTTTTACGAAAGGGCCGAGGTGAAAGACATGATGGCATACATGCGCCTGGTAGTCAACCCCGATGACGAAGAAGCCTTTCGCAGGGCAGTAGTCACGCCGTCAAGAGGCATTGGCGATGTGTCCCTACAGAAACTTGGAACTGCCGCACTGTTCGCCGGCATGTCCTCCATAGGGTATATCCGGCAGGGCGACCTGGAAGCGGCAGGGCTGAGGGGCAACATAGCCGGACGCCTGAAAGCTTTTTCAGAAATGATTGAGACCGTGTACAATATGCAGGAAGAAGGAGCCAATGCCTACCAAGTGGCCATGGAAGTGGCACGGTTATCGGGTTACCTTCCCATGCTCAGGGAAGACAAATCCATAGAAGGCATGTCCAGATTGAATAACGTGGAAGAACTGCTCAACAGCATCCAGGCCTATTGTGGTATGGCAGCAGAAGGTGTGGAACTTGAAACAGAAGTGAGTGTGCCCGATGCGGGAGAAGCGGCTCCCACCCTGGAGAGATTCCTGAAGAACGTGACCCTGCTCACTCAGATGGACGGACAGGAACAGCCCGACAACGAACGGGTGAGCCTGATGACAGTCCATTCGGCCAAAGGCCTGGAGTTTTCCCACATCTATGTGGTGGGGATGGAAGAGAAATTATTTCCTTCCCTGTTGTCCAGCAACACCCAGACCGAACTGGAAGAAGAAAGGCGGTTGTTTTATGTGGCCATGACCCGGGCCAAGAAATCACTCACTCTTTCCTTTTCACGCACCCGTATGCACTGGGGCAACATGGAGTCCAACCCGCCCAGCCGCTTTCTGCGTGAGATAGATCCCGGTTTCCTTAACCAGCCGGTTCCCGATGTATTTGGCTCCGGAACCGAAGAACAGGAGGGTAGAAGCACTTGGTCCCGTGAGGGAAAGTTCGGGTCCGGTGGTGGAAAGTTCGGATCCCGTGAGGGAAAGTTCGGGTCCGGTGGCGGACGGGCCGGTTTTGAAGGCGGAAACACCTGGGCCGGCCGGCGCAACTCATTTGGCGCGAGTACTCCTGCAGACCGCCCCGGCGGACAAGGATTCAAGGCCGGAGGAGCTTCGGCCAGGGATAGCTTCAAGGCGTCCGGCGGCACTTCTGGTAAGGAAGGATTCAGCACACCCGGTGGTACCCCGGGTCCGGCAGATTTTCAGGCGGCGGATGCCTCGTCCCTTACCGTGGGAATGTATATTGAACATGACCGTTTTGGCCGGGGCCGCATCCTTTCCCTGGAAGGCGAAATGCCCAACACCCGGGCTGTCATTGAGTTTGAATTCGGCGGGGCAAAAACCCTGCTCCTGAAATTTGCCCGGTTGCGCAAATTATAGTGCTTGGCATTCCTTCTATTTGCACGCCGAGGCTCCCTGTTGTTTTGATGTCTGAAACTGTCGCTGCCCCCACAAAGAGCCGGGAGTCTCGGCTTAAAAATAAAGACTCCCGGCTCTTTGTGGGATAGCGGGCTGCGCTTTCACTGTATTTGCTGACTCTCTGCAGAGCTGATAAAAGATGAAATGATACGACACGCTTGTTCCGGCTGTTCCAGCATATGGGAATGTGATGCCCCGTCAAAGACGTGCATCCGGGCGCCGGGGATCAGGTCCTGAAACAAGGCCACTGTCTGGGGGCGGGCCTCGTCAAACTCCCCGCAGGTCAATAAAACCGGCAGTGACAGGCGGGACAGATGGGGCGTCAGATCGGCCTGACGAAGCGTTCCGGTCAGGGTGAACTCGCTCGGGCCCCACATATATTCATATACATCCACTCCCATGCCCTCCATAGATTGCAGAAGATCTTCGGGCCAGGGATCCATCCGGCACAGATGACGCTTGTAGAATTCCATGACGGCATCCTGGTAGGCTGGATTTTTGTAGTCTTTTTTATCCTCGCATTCCAGGATGGTCTGCCGTATGTCCGCCGGCAGCTGGTCTATCCAGTAACGCTGGTCCCTTGCCCACAGCGGACTGCTCAGGTAAGGACCCGATAAAATGAGCGATCTGACCCCGGCGGGCTCTTTGCACAACATGTATTCCACGGCCAGCATACTGCCCCAGGACTGTCCCAGTATGTGTACCTGTTTCATATTGAGCGCTTTCCGCAGTAAGTCCAGTTCTTCCACGAAATGTTCCACTGTCCACAGCGCAGGATCCGACGGCCTGTCTGAATGTCCGCAACCCAGCTGGTCATAGAACACGACAGGTCTTTCCTCTGCCAGGACCTTCAAGGGATTCAAATACTCATGCGGGGCTCCGGGACCTCCGTGTATTGTCAGCAAAGGCACACCTTTCTTCCCTGCACCCACTACACGGTACCAGATGTTACCCCCGGAAACCTGCACGGTTCCTTCCAGTACACCCGGGATGTGATTTTCTTTTGCAGATGTTTTTTTCATGCCAGGTATTATTAAGGTACCTTAAATATAGGAATTATGTACATTATTCCTGCCAGTAGTCAATAGTAGCAGCTCCGACATATAAAAAAAGCCAACTGACAAAAAAGTCAATTGGCTTTCTATGGAGCGGTCCGGACGGGACTCGAACCCGCGACCCCGTGCGTGACAGGCACGTATTCTAACCAGGCTGAACTACCGGACCCTGATTGTTTGGGAGGGCAAATGTAGGCAATGTTTTTGAAACTGCAAAAAAACTGAAATGCACGTTCCCGTATTTTTTTTCTTTCATAAAATGCGCTGACCCGGCGAAGGAAAATGCGTCAGGATGCTCTAATACAACCATTCCGTCATCTTCCAGGATACCCGCATTGAATATCTTTTCCGGCAGGTTTTTCAGGCCTGGCAGATCATAGGGGGGATCGGCAAAAACAAGGTTGTATTTACGGGTACAGATATTAAGGAAATCAAACACATTGTTTCGCAATACCTGTACCTGAGATGACAGGTGCAATGCTGACACCGTATCTTTAATAAAGCGGGCATAGTCCGGATTCATTTCAACACAGGTAACGGAAGGACATCCCCTTGAAGCAAATTCCAGTGATATGCTGCCGCTTCCGGCAAACAGATCCAGCGCGGCAATGGCGGTCAGATCCATGGAATTATCCAACACGTTGAAAAGTCCTTCCTTCGCAAAATCGGTGGTGGGTCTTGCTTTGAAGGATTTTGGCGGCAGTATGTTATGCCCTCTCAGACTTCCACTGATGATGCGCATACCGGGAAAAGATGAGGTCCGTACAGCAGGTTCAGGGCTTCTGACGGAAAGAGGAAAGAAGGGGAGGTGGCTACCGTCACGGAGGGGAAATAAGTGCACAGCTGCTTTGTGTGCGTGGGTTTGAAAGGTCCGCTGATGTACAGGTTAAGGCTTCCGGGATTTAGTTGCCATTGTTTCAGGGCAAACAAAAGATAATAGAGACCTGTGCTGAAACGGTCAATAGCATAGGAATTGCAAAGCAACAGCCGTTCCCCCTGCATCAAAACCAGGTCCACATGGGAGTGGGAATAGTGCATTAAAGCTCTTGAGTATTCTTTTTGCTCCATAATGAAATAGAGCAGGGGCATGACCGAGGCAAAAAACCTGGCCTTGTGCTGGTACTTAAAGACCATGGCATTGACAGGGGCCGGGAGGGCATAAATGCAGGTGGCTTCCTGTGTGACCAGTTCAGAATAGTTGACTTCATCCAGGTACGCCACATCGAATAGCTGGCGGAGTACATCAATTGCCTGTTCGGGCTGAAAAACAGAGGTGGGGATGAGTGTATGCTTGTGTGTGTCTATCATGACATAACACTGGTTGAAGCGTTTCTGCAGGTATTCTTCCTGCCTGAAGACGAGCCCCACTTCTTTTGCCCATTCGTTGTAATCGTTGCGTGGGAACGAATATGAAAGATGCTGCCATAAAAGGCACTCGTTTGTATTAGTGTCCTGGATAATAAAAGAAAGTCCATTCACCCCGATATGAATGGACAATCTGTGATGAGCCTGCGGTATTTTGCTGATCGCAGACATGTTGCTATTCCCAGTTACCCGCGTTGTTGTTTGGTTGGTCTATACTCCCCACCTTGATACCGGGATAACGGTTGCTAATTTTCAGATCCTCATTGAGATTGACTATCAGCTGACGGTTCATTCCCTTCAAAAGAACATCAAAAGGTGTACATGCCTCAAAGAGCGGAACATCAACACCTGATACCTTCTTTACCACGGCCCTCATTTCAAACTCTTCTCCGACCAGCGGGACCCAGCGCAGGGAATCTATGTTGAAACCCGGATATTTGAGCAATGTGTCCTTAACAGGCAATTCCATGCTGTCACGAAATACGCGACCCTGTGCAACAGCAACTGAGTCGTCAAATGAACCTATCTGCCTTACAATCGTTATAGTACCATTTTTGTAGAAATTTTCCAGGGTATCAAAAGTAGATGCATACTTTCCAAATTCTGTTTTGTAGGTGGTCTGCAGTGTGCGGATGTCCTTTAAACGTTCAATGGCCAACGAACTGCGGAAATCACGTTCTTTATCGAATTTTATGGGCGCAGTGAGGCTCCTGACAATAGCATAGCCCAATCCAATGATAATCAAGGGCAGAATAACGATGGTGAGTAATTTTTTCATTATTGATTTATTAAATAATCTAACAGACGTCCTGCAAAATTAGGAAAAAAAATAACCTCTGCAATAAATCAATTATATTTGCAACAATATCTTTTTATGAAAGTCCTGTTTCCAAAAAATCTGGTAGCCAAATGGGATCAAGCTTTAGCCCAATCGTCACACATTGTGGTGGCTACCCATATCAATCCGGACGGGGATGCCGTAGGGGCCATGATTGGACTCGGATCTTTTCTAAGACAACAAGGTTACCGGGTGACATGTATCTGCCCGAGTCCTTATCCCGGTTTCCTGGCATTTTTAGACAAGGAAAAACAAGTTCTGGTTTATTCACACCAGAAAGAAGAGGTCATAAGGGCGGTGGACAAGGCAGATATGATAGTGGCGGTGGATGTCAGCGGATTATCACGCATGGAAGAGATGGGAGAGTTCTTATTGCGTATACGGGCAATCAAAGTCTTGATGGATCATCATATAGATCCCGTTGTGGAGGATTTTGATCTGGTCTTTTCAACACCACAGGTCAGCTCCACTTGTGAGTTGATATTCAGAGTGCTCAATTCCTGGAAACCAGATGCTGTATTTACCAGGGACCAGGCTACTGCTTTTTTGACCGGTATTATTACTGATACGAATCAATTTGCCAACAGCGTCTTTACGGAAACATTCCATGTTGCCTCACTCCTGCACGGTTGGGGTGCGGACTCTGAAACCATACACAGTGCAGTGTTCCAGCATTTCACATTGAACCGGATGCGGCTCATGGGGCACGCACTGAGCAATATTAAGATGTTGCCGCAATTCGGAGCAGCGTATATAGTTCTGACAAGGGATGTCCTGGAATCCTGTGATTACCGCAACGGCGATACGGAAGGTTTTGTCAATATTCCGCTTGCCATCAAGGGGATCTCCATCTCGGCCTTATTCCTCCAGAGGGAAGATCACATAAAAGTGTCACTCAGGTCAAAAGGAGCCATTGCCGTAAACGGTATTGCAAAACAGTTCTTCCAGGGAGGAGGACATTACAATGCCTCGGCGGGTAAAATGGAAGACGATCCCGGCAAGATTGAAGAGTTGCTGAAAGAAGCCCTGGGCACAATAATTGCATGATTGCAGGTCATACATGAGAAAGTATGTATTTTTACTAGCCGGATTACTCCTTGCTATCACTTCCTGTACAAAGGAAGACCGCAAGCTGATGCTCATCAGGCAGGAGGAGGAGATTGACAAGTTTGTCCGGAACCTTGTCAAAGACACGGTATATTATCAGAAGGGCGTGGTAAGGGCTGTTCTTGAACCGGGAAAACATGCTGGCCCGGCTGATACACTGGCAACCGGGGATACCATTTATTTCTATTATGCCGGACATGTTTTTTCCAGGGGTAAAGGTGCCTTATTCCATACGAATTCGGACAGTGTGGCCAAAGCTTATAACAGGACACTTCCTGAAGACCAGTCTGCCATCCGTTCCGGGGTTACGGGAGAGGGGAAATTCCTGAAGGGACTGGAATATGGTTTTACAGGCATGTCTGCCGGCGAACATGCTTATTTGATTTTCAATGCCGATTTTGGATACGGGAATGAAACGGTAGGACAGGTGCCCCGGATGTCTCCCTTATTGTTTGAGATATGGGTGGAGCGGATTGTCAAAAAACAGATATCTTTGCAAGAATGAAAAAATTGATTTACCTGACAATGGCCATGCTGGCAACCATTCCGGCATTGTTGTCTTCCTGTGCGAGGGAACAGACTGAATCTACGCTCGAGGCTCATAAAAAAATGCTTGCAGCCCATGTCAGGATCATACACCAGGATACATTGCAAAAAACCGAATCGGGTGTATATTACACCATAGTCCGCAAAGGTTCAGGTGCCCCGTCAACAGACTCATCCATTGTATTTGTAAGGGAAACCGTTCTTGATCTGAAGTACAACATCATTGCCAGCACAGAAGAAAATGTGGCCAGGCAATTAGGGAATTTCAGCCATGCCAATGCCTACATCCCCCTATTATGGTATATGGGGAACAACTCCATCATGATGGGACTGGAAGAAATGCTCCAGGACATGAAGGAAGGTGAAATGCGCCGGATTTGGCTTCCTTATTGGTTATCGGCTTATCAGGAAGGGGGAAGTTCAGAAAATACCACAGCCATGGTATATGATTTGGAATTGGTCAAAGTGGTCAGCGATATTGACAAGTACCAGATAGATACCCTGGAGTCTTTCCGGAACAGGCACTATCCCGGAGTCGATTCCCTGGAAAGAGGATTTTACAAAGTGACCCTGGTCCCTGGTACCGGGGATTCAGTGAAAGTTGCAACTACAGCGAAAGCCTGGTATATAGGTAAGTTTCTTAATGGTCATGTATTTGACACCAATGTGGCCGATACAGCCCAAAAATACAGGATTTACGACTCCGATAATGAATATTCAGTCCTTCAGGTATCTATGCCATCCGAGGAAGAGGAGGAGGAAGACACCAGCGAGGAGGAGGGATCAGTGGTCAAGGGGTTCAGCAAATGCATGCAGGAAATGAGGTACGGAGAGGTGGCCGTATGTTTTTTCCATTCAGATTACGGCTATAAGCTGGAAGGCAAGCAATCCTCCGCTTCGGGCACTTACCTGGGCGGTGGCATCCCTTCCTATATGCCTTTGTTTTTCTGGATATACGTACCATTAGACGATTAACCGCATAATAAAAAAATTGGTACAAGTGCATGCAACGTTTTTGCATGCACCTGCATCTATTATGTGGTTTTAGGTTTATAGGTTTCAACGGTAGAGGTGGGTCCGGTTCTCGGACCACCTCTTGTTGTTTTATCACCAGGAATAATCCTTTGCGCTTTTCAGTCCCGGCAATGAAAAATAACTGGCACTGGTGTTTCCTCTTATCCAGATTTTCTTTGACAGGTGTTGCGGATTATCCACCAGGTTCAGGGCATCACGTATGGCTCCCGCCGGCAGTTCTACGGGATACGTATTTGCCTTGTCCATTTCAGAGTTGGTGTCGGCAAGGGCCAGGTTTGTCGCGCTTTCGTTACCTGAGTAAAAGTACGTCCCGCCGGAAGAATAACAACCCACAATATACCCGCATACCCAGATATCGCTCAGACCGCCGGGCAGGTTACGGGCCTCGGCAATGGTATAGGCCGTTTCTTTGGTAAGGCCGCGCACCGTTCCCTCAGTATCGTTCCAGAGCCCGCTTATCCAGGTATGCGTGGTGTCTACAGACAGGGTGAGGACAGGTTCCACATTGTCCTTCGTACTGCCCGATCCTTCCACAAGGAAGTTATACATGTATTTTGCCTGGATTGTTCTTTCAATGGGTTCTGTGGGAAAACCGTCAGCCGTTAATGTCAGGGTGATTGTTCCGGGGAAAAAATAACCCCATTTGCTAACCGAGGTGTTGTCAAATTTCAGGGATCCACCCGTTCCCGAAATGTTCATGCTAAAGGTGGTGTATTGCCCGGAGAATTCTTCTGAAAACAACACGCGTATTCCCGCGTTTTCCTGTTTGCAGATCAGAAGCACCTCACAGGATTCCCCTCCTATGACTTCGGCTGTCTGCATGCCGTAATAATAGGGTTTATCAAAAGCCGGCTCTGTAAATGCCTCATTGTAAACCTCTATAGTATAATTTCCCGGTTTCAGCGACAAGGGAGATCCCGTGATTGCCCCCACCGTGGAATTGTACAGGGTATCCCCGCCCTGTTTGATCAGCAGGAATACATAGCTGTCCAGGCTACTGCTTTTGGTCCTGACACCGAAAGGTGTTTCTATAGCCACATCCACGACCAGGAAACCTTCCGGGCCCGGAACGAACTTAAGTCCGTCGCATGCCCACATGGCGGCAAGAAGAATGCATCCCGCCGCTTTCATAACGTTACTTCTCATAAGACTTTTGTAATTAGTTCAACAGGCGTGAAATTACCAGTTCATAAAGGCAAAAAGGAGACAAAGGGTATAAAACTCGGAAAACATTCCTAAATTTGCAATTCGTTTTCAAGAGATCAATGCATGTCATCAATTCGTAAACACCCAATTCTTCCTATTCCGGAAGAGGATAAGATTGCTTTTTTATTTGAAGGTCAGACAATTTTCGGTCAAAGGGGCTTTACCATTGCGGCCGCTTTGCATCAGGCCGGACTGTTGGTCCATAAACACAGCCTGGACCACAGGAACAGAAGCCTCTCCTGCGGGATAGGAAAATGCGGAGCCTGTGAGATGCTGGTTGACGGGAAGGTACGCAGGATATGCATCACAAAAGTTGACGGAGTTAAAGAAGTGCAGCGTATTCCCGACGGATTCCTGGCAGAAGGCTGCACTATTCCCCCCTCCCACACCATCAAGGTATATAAAACCATTGTGGCCATCATTGGAGCAGGGCCTGCAGGCCTGGCTGTCCGGGAAGAACTTGATAAGAAGGGAATTCCCAATCTTGTAATTGACAACAATGTCCGGATTGGCGGCCAGTTCAACATGCAGACCCATCAGTTTTTCTTTTTTGAAAAGGAAAAACGTTTCGGAGGCATGCGCGGATTTGAGATTGCAGCCAGCCTGGCCGGTGAAAACCATGAAGGGATCCTTCTGAACAGCACGGTCTGGGATATATTTGACAATAAAAGACTGGCGGTCAAAAATATTGAAACCCAGGAAATCTTCTATGTGGACGCCGAATACCTGGTGATTGCGACAGGAGCTGTCCCCTTCATGCCGCCTTTTGGCAATGATGATGTGCCGGGTGTATACACAGCAGCCGTTTTCCAGAGGATGATGAACAGTGAGCTCACCCTGCTGGGCAAAAACATACTGACTGTAGGGGCCGGCAATATAGGATACCTGACCTCTTATCAGGCCATGCAGGCCGGGGCAAGAGTCAGGGCCATCATAGAGGCCATGCCTCACGAAGGAGGGTTTCCTGTGCAGGCCAACCGCGTCCGGAGACTGGGCATTCCCATCATTACCTCCCATATGCTTCTGGAAGCCATACCCAATAAGGACTATACCGGAATATCGGGAGCAGTGATTGCATCATGCAGGGATTTTAAAGTCATTCCGGGCACTGAAAAGATACTGAAAGGCATTGACACAATCAATATTTGTACAGGCCTTTTACCCGATGACCAGCTCCTGCTTAAAGGCCGTCAGGCTTACGGACTCAACTGTCATGGGGTTGGGGATGCCATTCGAATAGGAGAGGGCACCTCTGCCGTGCTCCGGGGCAAGCAGTGTGCCTATGAGATCATGCAGCAGATGGGTGTGCACATACCTTATGATGATTACCTGGCTGTTTCCAAAGAATATATTGACTCTCAACAACACCCTGTACGGATCCTGGACAAGCCTGCGTTGCCTTCAGGGGAACGTATGAGGGCAAAACCTTTTGTGTTGTTTGACTGCCTTTACGGCTTTGCCTGCAATCCCTGTACTTTCGCCTGTAAATACGGCGCCATCAGGAAAGATACCACATCTTCCGTCCCGGTGGTGGATTATGATAAATGCATAGGCTGCATGGCCTGCGTTAGCCAGTGTCCCGGGTTGGCCATATTTGGTTTTGACCTTGAACGCAATACATTGTTTCTTCCGGTTGAATACGAGGTGACTGCAGGAGCCGCTGTGTACCTGGTGGACAACCAGGGCAGGAAAAAGGCCGAAGGCACACTGGAAAAAATCATGACCCGCCCCAACAAGACACATGTGGCCCGTGTCAGGGTACACGAGCCTGTACCGGCCGATTTGTTGGAAATCAGCGGATTCATCGTGAAGGAGGAGTATCCGGAAGAACCGGATTTGCATCCTGCCGGCGCAAGAAAAAAAATCAAGACATACATATGTCATTGTGAGGATGTTACCCTTGAAGATCTGCTCAAGCTTATCGGGGACCGCGACTCGATCACGGCCGATGAACTCAAACACATATCCCGTATGGGGATGGGTGCTTGCCGTGGATCACGCTGCCTTCCCCGTGCCGTGCAGATCCTGAGAAGCCATGGTATCCAGGTCATCTCGGGTTTGACACCAAGGGGGCCGATGGCAAATTTGGTGCAGATGGGTGAATTGTATCCGTCCGGCGGGCAACAGGAGATCATCCTGCCTAAGGTTATCAACAAGGAAAAAGATTTCGAAGAAGCCGGGGTTATCATAGCAGGAGGAGGCATTGCAGGAAGCGCCCTGTTCAGGTACCTGGCAGAAGAAGGCTTCAGCCCCGTTCTTGTTAACCATGACAGGGGGAGCTCATGGAGGAATATTGCCGGGGGACGTCCTGCGTTCAGCCTGCCGGCACTGGCCGATATTTCAGCACAGAACCTGGGAATATTCAAAGAGCTTGACAAGAAGGGCAATATTGATTTTCATATATCCAGGTATGTCAACTTTGTACATGACCAGGCAACGTTCCGTTCACTGGAAGCTTCCATGGCCTGGTCAGATGCGCATATGGTGGAGGCGCGGGATTTCCACAAAGAAATATCTCCCGCTTTCAATCCCTATCAGAAAACGTACTCCCATGCACTGATAACCAACAATTGCTGGCAGGCCAGTCCCGGAAAAACCCTGGACCTGATCAGGCACCTGGGTACAGAGGCAGGAGGTCGCATACTGGAACAGACACGGATTGTGGATGTGGAAAAACAGGGTGACACCTATACGGTGATCCTGCTGGACCACAGGAACAGGTACCAGGTATTCAGGACAAGGCTTTTCATCAACGCCCTGGGACAAAACGGGGAGGAATTCGCCAGGAAGCTTGGCTATATAACGGGTGTTTACCCTGTCAGACATCAGGCATTCATCACCAAGCGGCTCCCTATGCTGGGAAAGGACGGCAAGGCTCTGGATATGCTCATAGACCGCCGCAACTACAAAGGATTCTCTGCCGTTTACGGGCAACAACTGGCAGACACAGGACAGATCATAGGATGCGCCTCGCCAGTGTCAGACATGCAGGAATCGGGAAAGAACCTGAAAGTCAACACGGAGGATTTTCTCAATATTGTATCCGAGGTCTTCATTCAGTGGTTGCCTTGTCTCGCCGATGCAGGATTCCAGGCTTTCTGGGGCGGGTATTACATCGAGCCGAGGTACATTGTTGATCCGGGCAGGGGCCTTTTCCTGGGCATGCGCGGCCACGGATTCATGCTTTCGCAGTACCTGGCAAAATTGTATGTAGATGTCCTTAGAGGAAGAAAAGTCCCGGATTATTTCAGGGATCTTTCCCTGGACGGTCCGGGACTGAGCGAAATGGCTTTCAAATAGGGTAACTGCTCAATTACCGCAGCATTCCAGCTGACGGCTCAGGTAAGTGCGCATATTATTGTACAACGCGCGGATAGCAGCATCAGTGCGCAACACGTACGGATCCGTATACACTTTTTTGATATTACCTCCGGCATCTACAAAGAAGAAGGCAGGAACATAATTCATGACTTCCCCTGTGAGCAGGGCGTCCCCATACAAGAGCCTTGAAAAGGCGTTGACCTTTACCTGTGCCATGGGATTGAATACAGGTCTGTTCTCCCACCATATCTTGTTTCCCGTGGTTTCATCCACATCATTCAGACCGTTGTTTTCCAAGTAATCAAAATAATCCTGCTCCCGGCCCTCGATTTCCATGGCAACACCATAGATCTTAAAGCTATGGTCCTTGAATTCATTGTATAACTTCATCACCTCGGGCATAAAACCGGAGCAGTCAGGACACCACGAAGCCCACAGCAAGAGCAGGGTGATCCGTGCCCTGCTGTAAACATCACTGAAATGCAGTTCCGAATCAGGAACACCGGGAATCGACAATGAAAAATCCCTGGTGGGTGCCAGAAAATCATGCAACCCCTGCTGGGAGATGGTCAGGGTAGCAGATATGGACCCTCCTGCAGATGCGGTAAAGGAACCTGTACGGCCCTTAGGACGGTCAATATCGGATATGCCTATTATCAGTGTGTCCTGATCCTTTGTGGCCGTTATCCAGTCTTGCGCATCGGCAGAAACCGTTACTTCCCATTCGGGTACATTTGTTATAACCAGTTGTTTTATAGGCTCGACGTCAAAAGGATCAACATAAATCACGGGGTCCCAAGCTCCAAAAAATTCAAGATAATAAGCTTGGGCATCCGTATTGGTCTGTTCTACAGTGAGTGTTTTTTCTATACCTGAGGTGGATTTGATGACAAATATCGCAAGCCTGGGTTTTTCATCGGGTAAAGGTGTAACAATCAAGGAGATCTGATTTTCTCCAGGGGTGCCTTTATCCGGATAGACTGTACACCAGTCTTCGTGTCCCACCTGTTCTATATACCAGTTTTCAGTGGTCTTGACTATAAAAGTCCTTTCAGCAGAAACAGGAGGAAGGTTAAACCTGACAGGTATCACCACAAGGCTTCCGGCCTGGTCCGAAGGATTACAGGAAGAAAGCAGGGCAAATCCCAAAACAGCAATAATCAGGTTTCTTTGTAAAGAATGTCTTTTCATTGTTTTGCTACATAATTTGTGTGCGTAAAGTAAAACATTTTCCATGACAAACCAAAACACGTCCCAAATGCTTACATTTGCAGATTCAATCAACATCTAGTCATGCCTGTGGTTACGGTTACAAGCGATTGGAGCAAGCGCGATTTTTATGCCGGTGCGCTGGTAGGAGGATTGCTTGGATTGGCTTCTGTTTATGAAATTACCCATCAGATACACCCCTTTGACGTCAGGATGGGGGTTTTTGTGTTGCGCCAGGCCTTTACCAGGTTTCCGGCGGGAAGCATGCATATCCTTGCGGTTCAGGCGCAGGCAACTGACCAATTACCTATGTCGGTAGCTTTCTACCAGGGACATTATTTCATTACGGTAAATGATGGCCGTTTTTCCTTGCTGTTTGATAATGAGCCGCAATGGATCCGGGCTGTTTACGCTGCTCCGGGGACTTTTTCGGAACAGGAAGCCTATATAAAGGCCGTCAGGGCTATTGTCGAGGATAAGCTTCAGGAAATGACCCTTCCCGCTGACATGAAAACCGAAGTCAGGCCTTCTGCTGTAGCCGAAAAGGATTACATAATGGGACAAGTCATCTATATAGATTCCTACGGCAATGCCATAACCAACATATCGCGTTCGCTTTTTGACAGGGTGGGCGCAGGCAGGGATTTTCGGATTTTTTTGCAGGGACCCTATACACGTATTGAAAAGATCTCGGACTCTTACGGAGGGGTTCGCCCGGGACAACTCCTGGCCCTGTTCAACAGTGTCAACCTGCTGGAACTGGCCGTTTTCATGGGAAGCCTGGCAACGTTGGAAAACATAGGTATTTACGATGAAATTCAGATACAATTCAGCAAGCATGGATAGAAAACAGATTTTGGAAAGTTTTGGAAAACTACTGGATATTATGGACCGCCTGAGGTCCGAATGCCCCTGGGACAGGGAGCAGACCGTGGAAAGCCTGCGGACACTTACCATAGAAGAAACATATGAACTAAGCGAGGCTATCCTGAAAGGAAATCTGGAGGACTTGTCCAAAGAACTGGGCGATATCCTGCTTCATATCATTTTTTATGCAAAGATCGGGCAGGAAAAGGGTGCCTTTGATATAGGGATTGTTATAGAAAATCTATGTGACAAGCTCATTTTCCGTCATCCGCATGTTTTTGGCGATGTCAAAGCAGACAACGCCGGAAAGGTCATCAAAAACTGGGAACAATTGAAAACGAGAGAAAAAAACGGAAACAAATCAGTGCTGTCAGGAGTTCCTGAAGGTTTGCCGGCCCTGATCAAATCATTCCGTATCCAGGACAAAGCCCGGGCCATGGGTTTTGACTGGGAGAAACGTGAACAGGTGTGGGATAAGGTCAATGAAGAAGTCCAAGAATTCCGCACTGAATGGGAGAAGGGCGAACGTGACAGGATGGAATCAGAGTTCGGTGATCTGCTGTTTGCCCTGGTCAATGCAGCCAGGCTGTATGGCATAAATCCTGAAAACGCACTGGAAAGAACCAACAGGACTTTTATATCCCGTTTCAATTACCTGGAAGAAAAAACCATTAAGCAGGGTCGTTCCCTTGAAGATATGACATTGCAGCAGATGGACCAGATCTGGGAAGAGGCCAAACATAAAGCAGAAAAATAAACCATGGAACACTGGCTGAGCCGCTCCGAACTGCTTGTTGGAAAAAACGGACTCGAAAAATTGAACAACAGTATCGTTCTGGTTGCCGGTCTGGGCGGCGTGGGGTCCTATGCAGCCGAGATGCTCGCCCGGTCGGGAATAGGTCACCTTATTCTGGCAGATAACGATATAATAACACCAACCAATCGCAACCGCCAGCTCCCGGCCCTGACCGGCAACGAAGGAGCACTCAAGACGCGGGTGATGGAAGACAGGATCCGGCAGATCAATCCTGACATTGTTCTTGAGACAGTCAGCGAGTACCTGGAGGAAAAATCGATACCCCTTCTTTTTGATCAATTCACACCCCATTATGTGGTCGACGCAATTGATACCCTCTCTCCCAAGATTGTACTAATCTGTTACTGGATGGGAAGAAAAACACCCCTGGTCAGTGCCATGGGAGCAGGAGCCCGTTTTGATGCCACTGCTGTCAAGATCGACGACATTTCGCACAGCTTCAATTGTCCGCTGGCGTTCATGCTCCGTAAAAGGCTTCGCAAGCTGGGAATCCACAAAGGCCTTAAAGTCGTTTTTTCCACAGAATTGCCTAAGGAAGAGGCCATAGTGCCGCTGGAAGAAAAAAATAAAAAATCACGGGTAGGCACCATATCCTACCTTCCGGCTGTTTTTGGCTGCCTGTGCGCCCAGGCGGTTATTTGTGATATTCTGGAAATTCGTACCTTTGGAAGATAAATAATGGCAGATAAATGACCTTTGAAATAAAAGAAATCTCCACAAGAAAAGAGATGAAGCGGTTTTCCCGCTTTCCTCTGCAACTATATAAAAACCATCCCCAATACGTACCCACCCTGATCTCTGATGAGATAAAAACCATTCTGGATTCACCCAGCTTAAAGTATTGCAGCCGCAAGATCTGGGTTGCCAGCGATAGCAAAAACCGGATAATCGGAAGAGTTGTTGGTATTGTAAATTCCAGGGCCAATGAGATTTACGGCTACAAGCGGGTCCGCTTCGGGTGGTTTGACGTGATAGAGGATTTTGATGTCGCCAGGGCACTTATCCAAACAGTAATGGATTGGGGTGTCTCCCAGGGGATGACCCAGATCCACGGACCGCTCGGTTTCAACACATGGAACAAACAGGGACTGGTGGTAGAAGGGTTTGAAAATATTCCACAGTTCAATTGCCTCTATAATTACCCCTATTATGGTGTTTACCTGGAACGTATGGGTTTTTCAAAAGAAGTGGACTGGATCCAGTACATGATGTCTGCAAGGCAACCTGTTCCCGATAAAATAGAGCGTATCAACGAGGCAATCATGAAGCGCTACAATCTTCACCTGCTGTCATGGAAAAAAGCAAGCGACATGAAACCCTACATAGACGATTTTTTTGATATGTACAACAAGAGTTTCATGACGGTCCACAATTTTATCCCCCTCACACCGGAGGAAATTAATGATAGTATCCGTTTTTACATGAAACTCATAAATCCGGAACTCTCTTTTTTTATTGTTGACGGCAATAATAAAGTGGTTGCCTTTTCCATTTCCTTTCCAAGCTTGTCCAGGGCACTGCAGAAAGCACGGGGTTACCTTTTTCCATTGGGCTGGTTCTATTTGCTGAAGGATTATTTTTTCTACAAGGATATTGATCTGATGATGAATGGTGCCCATCCCGATTGGAAAGGAAAGGGGTTGAGCTCAATCTATCATTACCATACAAACAAAACAGCCATCCGTAAAAATTTGAGAAGGGCCGTGACCAATCCACAGCTTGAGACCAACCACGCCATTGATGTATGGAAGGAATACGACACAAAACTTCATACGCGCAGGCGTTGTTATATCAGAAACCTTAATGAATAAAAAGTATAATAATGACAATTCATGAAATAGTATCGTTGGTGCAGGGAAAGATACTTTGTGGTAATGTAGGGGAAAAAGACTTCGTTGATTATTGCTTTGCCTCCGACCTGATGAGCGATGTGCTGACCGTGCGCAGGAGCGATTTTTTGTTGATGACCGGTCTGTCCAATATTCAAAGTATCCGTACGGCAGAAATGAGTGATCTTAAGTACGTAATGCTGGTACGGGGAAAAACGCCCCCGCAGCCCATGATAGAACTGGCTGAAGAAAATGGGATCGTGCTGATATCGTGTCCTTTTTCCATGTTCAAGGCATCAGGGATTCTCTACCAGGCAGGATTGAAAGGGGTTTTTTGATGGATTTGTCGTTTCATATACAGGGTGGTGATTTCACCTCTGCAGGAACCGCTTCTTCACAGGTGAGGCGAACCCTTAAAGAACTGGGAGTGGATGCAGCCGTGATCAAGCGGGTGGTGGTAGCTCTTTATGAAGCCGAGGTGAATATTGTCGCTCATGCTTATAAGGGGATCATTACTGCCGAGATCAGTCCAGAACGTGTTTTCCTTCAGCTTGTTGATGAGGGGCCGGGGATAACCGATATTGAAAAAGCCATGACCCCGGGATTTTCAACGGCATCGCAAGAGGTCAGGGAAATGGGGTTTGGTGCAGGGATGGGATTACCCAATATATGCCGTAATGCCGATGTCTTCAATATCCACTCTGTTCCGGGAAAAGGCACAACAGTTGAAATTACTATTCAAATAAAATGAGTATGGATAAACCAATCAAACCTTTCCATCACGCACTGGGAATCCGCAAAGAGATCTGCATAGGGTGCTCTCGCTGTTTAAGGGTATGTCCGACAGAGGCATTGCGTGTGAAAGACGGCAAGGCATCACTCCATCCGGAATGGTGCATAGATTGCGGAGAGTGTTTCAATGTTTGTCCCGTCAAGGCCGTTGTAGTGGAAGACGACGATATAGCCCAGATTTTCAACTACAAACACCGGATACTTCTTGTTCCGTCTGTTTTTTTTGCACAGTTTGAAGAAAAGCTTACCCTGGATGCCATCAAGGGAATCCTTTATGACATGGGATTTACCGAACTCTGCACTGTGGAACAGGGTGCCGACCTACTGGTTGATGAGATCAACCGGTATATACAGGAGTATGAAGGAGAAAAGCCTGTCATATCCTCATACTGTCCGGCCGTTGTACGTCTGATACAGGTCCGTTTTCCCTCTTTTGCAGACCGCATCATGCGTCTGATCCCTCCTCTGGAGATCACGGCCCAGTATTACAGGAACGAATACAAGAAGCACGATGTCCCCCTGGAGGATGTAGGGATATTTTACGTTACTCCCTGCGCGGCAAAGATTGCAGCAATAAAAGCCCCGGTGGGAGGGTATGTATCTCCCATAAACGGGGTGATCAACATGTCGGAACTTTATAATAAAGTATTTCTTGCCTATAAGCAAAAAGGTATCTATGAACATGAGCATTGCGCCCTGCCTCACTCCATGCTTTCCTCTGTTGGCGTGCGCTGGTCAACAACTTGCGGGGAGGCCGCCAATATCCGGGGACGTGCCCTTGCCATTGACAGCATGCCTAATGTGATTGATTTCCTGGAAAGGCTGGAGAATGAAGAAATCAAAGGCGTGGATTTCCTGGAATTGAGGGCATGTGACATGTCCTGCTGTGGCGGGATCCTTGTTCAGGATAATCGCTTCCTGATAAGGGAACGCATTGAAAAAACGGCAGAGGAACTCCCGGCAAAGCATGCGCTGGACCAGGAATTCAAAAATGTTTGCTCCGGCTATATACCCATGGAAACTGTTGAACCCAGGGCAATGATCAAGTATCACAAAGACCTGACCATGGCATTGCAGCGCATGGAAGAGTCGCGCAGGCTACGACGCATACTTCCGGGCATCGATTGCAATGCCTGTGGTGCTCCCTCCTGCGAGGCACTGGCCGATGACATTGTCTGCAGCCGTGCGACCCTGGAGCATTGCGTTATCCTGCATGCCCATAATAAGGATCCGGAAATGCTGGAAAAAATATGGGGAAAGAATCGTTTTAACAAAAAAAATCAAGATAAGATATGACAGTCAAAGAAATGGCAGCAGCCTTACAATTACGTGTCCTTGCCGGAGAAGAAGGATTGGAAAAACAAATTGCTGGCGGTTACACCTCCGATTTACTGAGCGATGTGATGGGATATGCCGATGCAGGCATGGTATGGATCACCTTGCAAACCCACAAGAATATCATAGCCATCGCCTCTCTCAAGGAACTCTCGGCCGTTGTGCTGGTAAAAGGCTTTGAACCCGATGCCGACACGGTGGCCCTTGCCATTCAGGAACAGATTACCTTGCTTGGAACAACCGAACAGGCGTTTGAATTTTCCGGACGTCTGTACAGGCTGCTTTATCCCTGATTATGATTTGTGCTAAAGCCGATCTGCATATTCATACTTTTTTATCTCCCTGCGGAAACATTGGGATGACTCCCCTGAACATAGTTGCGCAGGCAAAAGCCAAAGGTCTGCAACTGATCGCTGTCACCGATCACAACTCAACGCTCCAGGGGCCAGTGGTCCGACAGGTGTGTGAACGCGAAGGGATAGCTGTTATTTACGGAGCCGAGATCACCACACGCGAGGAAGTCCACTGTCTGGCTTATGTGGGATCGGAAGAGCAGCGTGTGGAATTGCAGCATTACCTGGAAAAGCACCTGCCGCATGTTCCCAACAATCCCGACATCTTCGGGTATCAGTTGTGGGTTGATGAGCATGAACAGGTGCTGGGAGAAGCTCCTTACTTGCTAATATCGGCCATAGATCAGGGAATTGAGCAGGTTGCCGCCTTTGTGCATTCCATTGAGGGACTTTTTGTTCCGGCTCACATAGAAAGATCCAGGAATTCACTGCTAAGCCAATTGGGTTTTGTTCCGCCCGGATTGCCCGCCGATGCCCTGGAACTATCCCGTTATACCAATCCGGTTGATTTTTGCAGTAAAAATGCCACCCTAAAAAAATATAGAATCATTCAATCTTCCGATGCCCATTTTCCCGGTGACATAGGTACGGCAGCCACATCTTTTCTTATGGAGAAAACGGGTTTTGCAGGATTGAAAACAGCACTCACATCAACCCATGAATGATCTGGCACTGCATTTGCTTGATATTGTACAGAATTCCCTGGTTGCAGGAGCCTCTTTCATAACTATAGAGGTAAATGAAAATCCGGCAGGTAACTTATTAACTATCAGTGTTAAAGATAACGGGCGCGGTATGACCCCGGAACAAGTGCAAAAGCTGAGTGACCCCTTTTTTACCTCACGTACTACCCGCAGGGTGGGGCTCGGTGTCCCGCTGCTCAGACAAACCGCCGAACAAAGCGGAGGCAGCCTTGAGGTGGTCTCGGAACCGGGAAAAGGCACCCTCCTGACAGTCTGTTTTCAATACGACCACCTGGACAGGCCTCCCCTGGGAGATGTGGCCAATGCAGTGGTGTTGATGATCTCGGCAAATCCGGAAGTGGGATTTTCATATCATTATGCATACAATGACAGGTCTTATGAGGTTAACACCATGGAACTGAAAGAAGTGTTGGGAGATTTACCCGTTAACGATCTGTATGTTATGGAAATGATTGAGGAAATGATAAAGGAGAATCAAAGTGACCTTAAAGTTTGTCAAATTGAATAATTTGGGCTTACTTTGCCGATTCCTTTTTTTACTACTGTATAAAACATTATTGAGATTATGACAAAGATTAAATCATTGGACGATTTGCGGCAAAGAAAGCAGCAGCTCGAACAAAGTATGGAAATCAGGGAAAATAGCGACCATCCCGATAGCCTTGTACAAATTAAGGTTGCGATGGCCACATGTGGCATAGCCTCAGGGGCAAGGGCTGTCATGAATGCCTTTGTAGAGAAGATAAAAAAAGAAAAGATACCTGCTGTAGTAACACAAACAGGATGCATGGGGTATTGTTATGCAGAGCCCACCGTTGAGGTAAAAAAACCAGGAATGGATCCGGTTGTATTTTCCTATGTCGATGTTGCCAAAGCAGAAGAAATAGTTGACAAATATATACGCAATAACGAATTGCTTGACGGTATCCTGCCGGCGAACTATCAGACTATTTAAACCATTCAATAATATATAATCATAATGTATAAAATGCAATTACTTGTTTGCGGCGGAACCGGGTGCCGGGCCTCTGCAAGCGCTAAAATTGTAGAAAAACTGAATGAATCACTCGCTTCACACGGATTGACCCAGGACGCCCAGGTCGTTACAACGGGCTGTTTTGGTTTCTGTGAAAAAGGTCCCATTGTGAAAGTGATTCCGGACAACACCTTCTACACACAAGTCAAGCCGGAAGATGCGGAAGAAATCGTTGCCGAACACATCCTCAAAGGAAGGAAGGTAAAACGACTGCTTTACGAAAATCCCGAAACAGAGGAACATATTCCCGATTCCAAACACATGGGATTTTATCAGAAACAATTGCGTATAGCCCTCAGGAACTGCGGTTTCATTGACCCTGAAAACATCGATGAATACATTGCCAGGGACGGTTATTCTGCTTTGGCACAGGTAGTTACTGAGCTCACTCCGCAGCAGGCCATTGACATGGTCAAGCAAAGCGGATTACGCGGAAGGGGAGGAGCAGGTTTTCCCACCGGGCTCAAATGGGAAATCACAAAGAATTTCACGTCAGACCAGAAATACGTGGTATGTAATGCCGACGAGGGAGACCCGGGAGCATTCATGGACCGGTCCATCCTGGAAGGCGACCCCAATACCATTATTGAAGCCATGGCCATCTGCGGTTATTGCATTGGGGCAAGCAAAGGCCTCGTATACATTCGTGCCGAATACCCACTGGCCATCAAACGTCTTCAGATAGCCATCAAACAAGCAAAAGAATATGGTTTACTGGGTGACAATATATTAGGAACCAATTTCTCATTTGACATAGAGTTGCGTTATGGCGCAGGTGCTTTCGTCTGTGGAGAAGAAACAGCCCTTATAGCTTCTATGGAAGGGAAACGCGGAGAACCGAGGGTCAAACCTCCTTTCCCTGCAGAAGACGGATACCAGCACAAACCCACCAACGTGAACAACGTGGAGACTTATGCCAACGTTCCCGTCATCTTCCTCAAGGGACCGGAATGGTTTTCCAGCATTGGTACAGCCAAGTCCAAAGGCACCAAGGTTTTTGCCCTTGCCGGCAAGATCAATAACGTGGGACTTATCGAGGTTCCCATGGGGATCACATTACGCGAGATCATCTATGAAATCGGTGGCGGTATAAAGAATGGGAAAAAATTTAAGGCAGTCCAGACAGGCGGGCCTTCGGGCGGCTGTCTGACCGAAAAACACCTGGATACACCCATTGACTTTGACAGCCTGGTGGCTGCCGGTTCCATGATGGGATCAGGAGGGATGATAGTTATGGACGAAGATGACTGTATGGTTTCCATAGCAAAATTCTACCTTGAATTTATTGTTGAAGAATCTTGCGGCAAATGCACCCCGTGTCGTGTAGGCAACAAACGTATGCTCGAAATCCTGGAAAAGATCTGCCAGGGCAAGGGTAACATGGAGGATCTGGATCACCTGCGTAACTTTGCCAACGTGATTAAAGACACCGCATTATGCGGACTGGGACAGACCTCTCCCAATCCTGTGCTTTCCACCATGGAGAACTTCTATGACGAGTACCTAGCACACGTGAAGGATAAAAGATGTATTGCCAAAAAATGCAAAGCACTGGCCACTTATACGATCATGCCCGATGTATGCACGGGATGTTCCGTTTGTGCCAAAAATTGTCCCGTTGAAGCCATCACAGGGGAAAGGCGGCAACCGCACTTCATCAACCAGAATAAATGCATCCGCTGCGGGGTATGCTATACGAAGTGTAAGTTTAATGCTATCTTAGTTCAATAAGCGAGAATATGGAAACAGTAAAATTAACTATAGACAATAAACACGTAGAAGTTCCCAAGGGAACGACCATTCTCCAGGCGGCAAAACAAGCGGGCATCAATATTCCTTCGCTTTGTTATATGAACCTGCCTCACCTGGCCCAGGAACACAAACCGGGAAGCTGCCGCGTCTGTGTGGTGGAAATCCCTGGAAAGAAAACACTGGTTCCGGCCTGTGTAACCAAATGTACAGATGGCATGGAAGTTTTGTCTCACTCACTGCGCGCCATAAACGCCCGCAGGACCGTGGTGGAGCTGCTGCTTTCCGACCACCCGAAAGATTGCCTTATTTGCCCTTCTTCCGGTAATTGCGAATTGCAGAAGCTTTCCATCAATATGGGAATCCGCGAGATCAACTCGGTGGAAAACGCAGCCATATCTACATACCGCAAAGACTCTTCTCCTTCCCTGCTTCGCAATATGGATAAATGCGTCATGTGCCGCAGTTGTGAAACCATTTGCAACGAAATCCAGACAGTTGGCGCACTCAGTGCTGTGAACCGCGGTTTCATGTCGGTAGTTGCCCCTGCCTTTGAACAGGACCTGACAGATTCTCCCTGTACCTTCTGCGGTCAGTGTGTGGCTGTATGTCCCACCGGTGCTCTTACAGCAGTTGACAATACCTTCCACGTGATACGCGCCCTGGCCGATCCTACCAAGACCGTACTCATTCAAACGGCTCCTGCAGTACGTGCAGCTTTAGGAGAAGAATTCGGCTACACACCTGGAACCTTGGTTACCGGTAAAATGGTGGCCGCTCTCAGAGCCCTGGGCTTTGACAAGGTATTTGACACAGACTTTGCTGCCGACCTCACCATCATGGAGGAAGGAACAGAATTGCTGAACAGGATCTCGCGTCATTTGAGCGGAGATAAAAGCGTGCGTCTGCCCATACTGACATCCTGCTGTCCGGCCTGGGTCAACTTCTTTGAAACCAACTATTCCGATATGTTGGATGTTCCTTCGACAGCACGTTCACCACAACAAATGTTCGGTTCCATTGCAAAAACCTACCTGGCAGAAAAAATGGGGATAAAGAGGGAGAACATGGTTGTGGTATCTGTGATGCCTTGCCTTGCCAAAAAGTATGAATGCCAGAGGGAAGAATTCAAGGTTGACGGGAATCCCGATGTGGACTACTCAATAACCACCCGCGAGCTGGCTCATTTGATCAGGATGGGCAACGTGGATTTCAAATCCCTCAAGGATGAGGATTTTGACCGTCCTATGGGAGAATCTACCGGTGCCGGTGTCATCTTTGGTGCTACCGGTGGTGTAATTGAAGCTGCCACCCGTACGGCATATGAACTCTTCACAGGCAAAAAACTGGAAAAAGTCGATTTTTACGAACTAAGGGGAATGGATGGGATCAGAACCGCTACTATCGATTTTGACGGAACCGACATTCATATCGGGATCGCCCATACTCTGGGCAATGCCAGAAAATTGCTGGATGGCATCAGGAAAGGCATGTACAATTTCCACGCTATCGAGATCATGGCCTGCCCCGGAGGTTGTATCGGAGGAGGAGGACAGCCGCTCCACAGGGGCGACTCCATTGTTCTGAAGGCTCGTATGCAGGCAATATACAAGGAAGACCTTAACAAGGTAATCCGCAAATCACACGAGAATCCTGAAATTGCCAGGCTTTATGAGGAATTCCTCGGGAAACCCCTGAGTGAGATGTCTCACAAGCTGTTGCATACCCATTATTTCAGTCACCCGAAAAAATAACCATTAAGTTCTATTCCTATGATGAAGTTTGAAATAAATGATTGTCACAAAAAGACAATAAAAGAAATATGTGATTCTTACGGGAACAAGAGAAGTGAACTGATCAATATCCTTCACGATACCCAGGAGCATTTCGGTTATTTGCCCGAGCCTGTACAGCTGGAAATAGCCCTGAACCTGAATATGCCCCTTGCCAAAGTTTACGGTGTGGTTTCTTTCTACTCATTCTTTACAATGACTCCCAAAGGGAAATATCCCATTTCCGTTTGCCTGGGAACAGCATGTTATGTGCGTGGTGCCGAAGGGATTGTAGAAGCCATTGAAAAAGAACTGAAGATCAAAGTGGGGCAGGTTACAGAAGACGGCAAGTTCTCCCTGGATTGCCTGCGCTGCATAGGTGCCTGCGGACTCGCCCCGGTCATGATGATAGGTGATAAGGTGCATGGACGCCTTGAACCTGAAATGATAAAAAACATCCTGAGTCAGTACGAGTAACCGGACTTTTTTTTTTAGACAGGGAGTGTTCCGTCCAGGGACACTCCCTGTTTGTTTTCCTGAAAAAAAGTATCTTTGCGCGTTAATAATTAAGTATGCCTGAAAATTCATTGTTAAACAGACTGGAAGGTATCCGTCGGAAATTCGAATCATTGCAGCAGCAATTATCAGATTCCTCCCTGATACAGGACATGAAGCGTTATGTTGCCCTGAATAAGGAATATGCCGGGTTAGAGCCCTTGGTCAGGGCCGGTGATAAATACCGCACAGTTATCCGCAACCTGTCCAGCGCCAAAGAACTCCTGCTGACAGAAAAGGATGAGGAATTGCGTGAATTTGCCAAAGAAGAGATTGACCGGCTGGAAGAGGAAATACCGGAAATGGAGCAACATATAAAATTTCTGCTCATTCCGGCTGATCCGCAGGATAGTAAAAATGCCATAGTGGAAATTCGCGCGGGGACAGGAGGAGACGAAGCCTCAATCTTTGCAGGTGACCTATTCAGGATGTACAGCAAATTTGCAGAAAAGAACGGATGGAAACTTGATATTACAGGTCTTTCTGAAGGAACATCGGGAGGTTACAAAGAGATAATTTTCAAGATATCCGGGTCTGGTGTGTACGGAATTCTAAAATACGAAAGCGGTGTACACAGGGTGCAGCGTGTACCCCAGACGGAAACGCAGGGAAGGGTGCATACTTCGGCAGCTTCTGTTGTTGTATTGCCGGAAGCCGATGAATTTGACGTGGAGCTCAACGAAAAAGATATCCGCAAGGACACGTTTTGTTCTTCCGGTCCCGGGGGACAGAGCGTGAACACAACTTACTCGGCCATACGCCTTACTCACATTCCAACGGGAATCGTGGTGCAATGCCAGGATGAAAAATCACAGTTGAAAAACTATGAAAAAGCTCTTTCTGAATTACGGACCCGGATTTATAACATGGAATATGAGAAGTATCTGACCAGTATCGCGGCCAAGAGAAAAACCATGGTCTCTACAGGAGACCGCTCTGCCAAGATCAGGACTTACAACTATCCCCAAAGCCGTGTGACAGACCACAGGATAAATTATACGACGCATAACTTGCCTATATTCATGGACGGGGAAATACACGAAGTCATTGATCTGTTGCAGGTAGCAGAGAATACAGAAAAACTGAAAGATGAACCGTCAAACACTTAACCGGCTGATACTGGAAAAACGCAGCTGCCTCTGCGTTGGATTGGACATTTCTTCCATTTCTTTTGAGCCGATCAGGCGGATTGTTGAGGAGACCGCTCCATATTGCGTTGCTTTCAAAGCAAATACAGCTTTTTTTGAGGCTCACGGCTGGAAAGGATGGAAGTGTATGGAAGAAACGGTTTCCTACATACGCTCCCGGTTTCCGGATCACTTCCTGATTGCAGATGCCAAAAGAGGTGATATTGGGAACACGGCAGTGCAATACGCCCGGACATTTTTTGAGAGAATGGATTTTGATGCCGTGACACTGTCTCCTTACATGGGTTATGACGCGGTGGAACCCTTTCTTGCATACCGGGACAAATGGGTCATCCTGCTTGCCCTTACATCCAACACGTCCGCAGCAGATTTTCAGTTTTCCTTGACACCGGATGGCGCCCCGCTTTTCCAGAAAGTCATTGAAAAGGCCAATACCTGGGCCGGCAGAGACAAACTGATGTATGTGGCCGGTGCAACCCGGCCTGACATGTTGCGTCTGGTGAGGGCAATGGCACCTGACCGGTTTCTGCTCATCCCCGGGGTAGGGGCGCAGGGAGGGACAGTGGAAGAGGTGATGCAGCATGCAAAAACGCCCCAGGGAGATATCCTGATCAATGTTTCCAGGGCAATTGTTCAGTCTGAGGATGGTCCCGGGATCGCAGCCAAAGAATTTGCCGGATCCATAGCCCGGTTCTTTTCGTAATCCGGTTCATTGACAAGCAGCTTTTCATAAGACCTGTCAATTTTACCGCTATCCCCGTCATATAGTGTTTGGTACCACTTTTGTATGTGTAGGAGTACCTTCGGTAACAATTCATCCACATTGTACCGGATACCTGTTTCCAATACAATGGATGTGGGATTGGGAGCTCCCCCGAATTGTTCTTGATTGACATTGATCCCAAACCCGATAATACTGGAAGTCAGGTTGTTCCCCGAAAGCTGATGCTCAATGAGAATCCCGCAGATCTTGTTGGGACCGATATAAATGTCGTTTGGCCATTTAATGCGTGGAGACAAGCCAAGGGTGACAAGAAAATCGCAGATGGCCAGCGCTGTGCACTTTGAAATAAGGAATTGTTTGTTTGCAGGAAGAAAAACAGGTCTTAGCAGCAGGGTGGCCAGCAGGTTCAGGCCCTTGACGCTTTCCCATCTGCGGGTATATTGTCCGCGTCCGTTTGTCTGGAAAGAGGCAGTCCATACAGTACCTTCCCTGGCATGTTCCAGGTTGCGGCGGGCTTCCGTGTTGGTCGAATCTATTTCATCGAACCTGATGATATGCAAGCTAAACATGGTCGCAAAAATACTAATTTATCCTTACCTTTGTAAGGAACAGAAAGTAACGAATGAAAGAAGTTGAAATAATTGCCGGGGCAATGCTTGACAAAAAAGCGCAAGATGTATCCAGCCTGGATCTGAGAAAACTGGGTACAACAATCTGCGATTATTTTGTCATCTGTAATGCCGATTCCGGTGTGCAGGTTGCTGCGATCGCAGACAATGTCGAAGAACAAATGATCCTGAAAGCCGGACGGAAGGTTAGAAGAAGCCAGGGAAAAGAAAACCGTTTCTGGGTTATCCTGGACTACAGCGATATTGTAGTTCATATTTTCCAGACAGAGTACAGGCGGTTTTACCACCTGGAAGATCTCTGGGCCGATGCGGTTACCAGGCACTACACTTAATGAATAGGATTTAATTATGAACGGAAATTTCCCCAACAAGAACAAACCCAATAAATCACCCCTGCTGCAGCCAAAAAGGCGCTTTAACCCTTTTCTATGGGTTTATGTCATATTGATTGCGCTGATTGTCTATTTCATGTTTGCCAACAGGTCCGGAGAGCCTGTGAAAACAGAGTGGATCACTGTCAAGGAGCAGATGGGACCCGGGGGTGAAATTGAGAAAATTGTGTATATCAGCAATATGCAACGTGCCGAGTTGTATATCAAACCGGATGCGCTTGAAAAATACAAGGCAAAATTCGGAGACAAGGTACCCAAATTTGCTCCACAGTTTTATTTTATTGTCACAGAAAATTTTGACGCTGAAGAACAATTCGAGGTTTTACGTAATTCACTTCAGGAAGAGCAGCGTTTTAAAATTGAGATAGAACAGCGCACCAGTTACTGGGGACGGATCATTGACTGGCTTCTCTTTCCTGCTTTGCTGATAGTGATGTGGATATTCATGTTCAGGCGAATGTCCAGGGGATCCGAAGGGGGTTCCGGTGGCGGTGGCATATTCAATGTAGGCCGTTCACAGGCAAAGCTCTTCGAAAAAGACAAAACCGTTGCCAATGTCACGTTCAAGGATGTTGCCGGCCTGGAAGAAGCCAAGGTTGAAATCATGGAGATAGTGGATTTTCTGAGGAACCCCGGCAAGTATACCAACCTTGGTGGCAAGATCCCAAAAGGCGCATTGCTGGTTGGGCCCCCGGGAACGGGAAAAACACTGCTTGCCAAAGCTGTGGCCGGAGAAGCGAACGTTCCTTTCTTTTCCATCTCGGGCTCTGATTTCGTTGAAATGTTTGTCGGAGTGGGGGCATCCAGGGTCAGGGACCTGTTCAGGCAGGCCAAAGAGAAAGCACCCTGCATTGTTTTTATCGATGAAATTGATGCCGTGGGCAGGGCCCGGAGCAAGAATACCGGATTTACATCGAATGATGAAAGAGAAAACACACTGAACCAGCTCCTTACAGAAATGGACGGGTTTGGGTCCAACAGTGGTGTGATCATACTGGCAGCCACCAACCGCGCCGATGTCCTTGATAAGGCCTTGATGCGCGCGGGACGGTTTGACCGTCAGATACATGTTGACCTGCCCGAGTTAAAGGAACGTCATGAAATTTTCAAGGTCCATTCGCAGGGATTAAGACTGGAAGAAGGGTTTGACCTGGGATTCCTGGCAAAACAGACGCCCGGTTTTTCAGGCGCAGATATCGCCAATGTCTGCAACGAGGCAGCCCTGATAGCTGCACGTAAAAACAAGAAAGAAATACAGAAGCAGGATTTCCTGGATGCCGTAGACCGCATTGTGGGCGGACTGGAAAGAAAGAGCAAGATTATCAGTCCGCAGGAAAAACGCACCATAGCTTTCCATGAAAGCGGACATGCGACCGTAAGCTGGATGTTGAAGCACGCAAACCCGCTGCTCAAGGTTACCATCATTCCAAGAGGCCGGGCTCTTGGGGCGGCCTGGTACCTGCCTGAAGAACGCCAGATCACAACAGTTGAGCAAATGATGGATGAAATGGCTTCTGCCCTTGGAGGGCGGGCTGCAGAGGAGTTGATGATAGGTCAAATTTCCACAGGAGCTATGAATGACCTGGAAAAGGTAACCCGCCAGGCTTATGCGATGGTTGCCTATTTTGGGATGAGTGAGAAAATCGGGAATGTTTCTTTCTATGATTCTACTGAAAATGCCGGATTCAACCTGGGGAAACCCTATAGTGAAACGACGGCGCAGCTCATCGACAAAGAAGTCAGACGGATTATAGACGAAGCTTACGATACAGCACGCAAGGTTTTGAAACAAAATAACGAGGGATTTCTTAAGCTGGCTAACCAGCTGTTGGATAAGGAAGTGATTTTTGCCGATGACCTGGAAGCGATTTTCGGTAAACGTCCATCTGTAGAAACGCCTCAGGAAGAGACAATTAACGCTACGGAAAATAGTGAACACGTTAATTAAAAGGTCTTTAAGCGGCCTGGTATTCTTAATTCTGATGATTGCAGGACTACTCCTGCACCCTTTTGGATATGCCATCCTGATGACAGCCTGCGTGGGGATCATGGTGATAGAGTATTACAGGATGTCCCTGGGTTCATGGAACAAGGCCGGACAGATATTTGGTTTTCTTTCCGCCGTCATGATATTCCTGGGCACTTATATCATGTCGCGTTACGGAGTCTGGACAGCACGTTACTTCCTCCTGTTCCTGCCACTGCCTGTAACGGTGACTTGGATTACCGTATTGTTCAACAAGTCCGAAAATGTTTTTCAATATGCAGCCTATCTCTTTTTGCCACTGGTATACATAGCCGTTCCTTTTTCGACCTTCAATTTTCTGGTATTCAATTCACTGGGTATGTTCCAGGGAATGTACCTGCTGGTACTGTTCATCCTGCTCTGGGTATCTGATGTAGGCGGCTACCTTATTGGTATGGGTTTCGGGCAGAAAAACGGGCACAAACTGTATCCCAGGATTTCCCCGAAAAAATCGTGGGAAGGACTAGCAGGAAGCCTTGTTTTTTCCGTGGCCACCGGACTGCTTTTATGGAAGCTGGAAATGTTGCCGTTCCATTGGACTCATTGTCTGATATTATCATTGATTATCAGTATATTGGGAGTTGTTGGAGATTTGACAGAATCGGCAATGAAGAGACATTTCGGGGTCAAAGACACAGGCCATATCATGCCGGGCCACGGCGGATTGCTGGACCGTTTTGACGGAGCCCTTATAGCGATGCCCATTGCCATAGTGTATGTGTTGTTTGTCATATTCAAAGGTTGATATATGATGAGGATCCATAAAGAAGGCCAAAGCACCATACTGGTAGTAATGTCTGTTGTGACCATTTTTCTTGTGGTGATCCTTGCTTTTTCACTATACAATATCTGGGTGCTTGCTTCATTCATCCTGTTGTCGGTGTTGTTGCTGGTCCAGACCATGATGTTTTTCCGGATACCCAGTCGCAACATCCTGATAAGGGATGATGGTATTGTCTCTCCTGCCGATGGCAGGATTGTAATGATCCAGGAGGTGCAGGTGAATGAATATCTTCAGGAAAAAAGGTTACAGGTTTCAATTTTCATGAACCTCTTCAACGTACACGTGAACTGGTATCCCTGCGGCGGGGACATTGTCTACTATAAATACCATCCAGGAGATAAGATGGTTGCCTGGCATCCAAAATCATCAGACAAGAACGAGCACACAACATTGTTTGTAAAACAGGACAACACACTTATTGGAGTCAGACAGATAGCCGGATTGATGGCCCGTCGTGTAGTGTGCAAAGCCAGGACCGGAAAACAGGTGCTGCAGTGCAGCGAAATGGGGATCATCAAGTTCGGGTCACGGGTGGATGTCTTGCTGCCACCGGATGCAGAAGTAAAGGTCAGAAAGGGACAGAGGGTATGGGGATGCGAAACTTTGATCGCCACGCTTAAGAGATAGCGGTGATAGCAGCCAGAGGATCCGGGGATTTGAAAACATAATTTCCTGCAACAAGAATATCTGCGCCGTTTTCGTATAGTATACGGGCATTAGAATCGTTGATCCCTCCATCCACCTGTATCAGGAAATCCAGTCCTTTCTCTTTTCTGATCCTGTCGAGGCGGTTTATTTTTTCTAAGGATTCCTCAATGAAAGCCTGACCTCCAAAGCCGGGATTGACAGACATTACCAGCACAAGGTCAGCTGAATAAACGGCTTGTTCCAGGACTGAAACAGGTGTAGCCGGATTCAAGGCGATGCCTGCTTTCATCCCCAGACGGCGGATCTCCTGCAGATCCCGGTTCAGGTGAGGACAAGTTTCATAGTGAACTGTCAGCCATTCTACGCCAAGCTCCCTGTAGCGCTCATAATAGCGGGAAGGTTCCACTGTCATCAGGTGGGCATCCATGGGCTTTCTTGCATATCGCGCAATAGCCTGGATAACGGGAAAACCATAGGATATATTAGGGACAAAAACGCCGTCCATCACGTCCAGATGGATACTCCAGGCAATGCTTTGGTTCACCATACGGCAGGAATCCGCCAGGTGTCCGAAATCAGCTGAAAGCATTGATACCGCTACTTTTCCCATATCAAACCATCTTAAGTATCTTGAGCAGCAAAGCCCAGAATTTTGCCGTACTTTCTATGTCAAGCCTTTCGGCCGGAGAATGCACTCCTTTCAGGGTAGGACCAATAGAGATCATATCCAGGTAAGGATACGCATCCAGGAAAATGCCGCATTCAAGCCCGGCGTGGATTGCTTTGACTTTTACCGGGGTGTTGAACAGCTCCTGGTAAGCCTGAACACATATCTTCAGTGTGGGAGAATCAGGATTGGGTGCCCACCCCGGGTATTCACCCTGGTGTGTGACTTCTGCACCGGCCAGCAAAAAGAGGCTTTCAATCCGGGACGCCGCGTTTCTTCTTGCCGAGTTGATGGCACTCCGCTGGCTGCTTCCAATGCGGATGAGATGGTTGTCCGGCTCCATTTTCACCGAAGCCAGATTGGTTGATGTCTCCACCAGACCGGGAACATCCTTGCTCATGGCAAGCACTCCATGGGGGCAGGAATACAGTGCAGATACAAGGTTCCGGGCTGTCTTCCTTTCAATTACCGCATCCGGAAACTGGCAGGAAAGGATCTGGCTCTGAAGTTCAGGATCCGTATGCTTGTATTCTTTTTCCCAATCCGCGGCCATATGACTGAATAATTCCCTGAAAGAGGCTTCGTCTTCTTTTCTTATAACACAAACGGCACTGGCTTCCCTGGCAATTGCATTACGTTTGTTACCGCCGGAGAGTGAGCTTATGTCAACACTAAAATGTTGCTGTGCTTTCCAGAGAAAACGGGCAAGCACCTGCACTGCGTTGCACAGGTCCTTGTGGATCTCGTCTCCGCTGTGTCCTCCCGTCCCTCCTGATATGCTCACCGAGAGGGCAGTAAGACCAGTAGGCAAGGTGGGTATGGAATGGTATGAAAAACAGGCTATTGTGTCTATTCCTCCTGCACAACCAATGAACACTTCTCCTTCATCTTCTGAATCCAGGTTCAGCAGGATAGTACCCTTGATAAAACCGGGGGCAACAGCGCGAGCACCGTCAAGACCGATTTCTTCTGAAACTGTAAATAGACATTCCAGCGGTCCGTGTTCCAGCGAATCGTCATCCAGTACAGCAAGCGAGGCCGCAACGCCAATACCGTCATCTGCCCCCAGGGTGGTTCCCCTTGCCCTGAGCCAGCCATCCTCTATGTAATACTGTATGGCATCTTTGGAAAAATCAAACACAGTATCGGCATTTTTTTCGCAAACCATATCGATGTGGCTCTGCAAAACCACACAGGGGCTGTTTTCTTTCCCCGCCGAGGCGGCTTTACGGATAACAACATTGCCTGTCTTATCTGTCTGGTAATCCAGTTTCCTGTCTTTGGCGAATTGTTCCAGGTACCGGGTCACACCGGATTCATTGCCACTTTCGCGAGGGATCCTGCAGAGTTCAAAAAAAAAGCCAAATACGGAATAGGGTTCCGGAGTGTTCATCACAAAGAGGTTTAACCGTTCTTGAGACTCTTCTCAATGTCGGTCACGTATTGGCGGAATGTCCGGTCTGTGTCCATCAAATTGCACACAGTATTGTATGAGTGAAGTACGGTAGCATGATCTTTACCGCCAATCATGGATCCTATGGTAGAGAGAGAGTTCTTTGTCATATTCCGGCTCAGGTACATGGCGATTTGCCGGGCCTGGCATATTTCCCGTTTTCTTGTCTTTGACAGAAGAACGTCATGAGTAATGCCAAAATAATTGCATACTGTCTTCTGAATATCCTGTACTGACACTTCTCTGGGCATGGAATTGACCAGTCTGTCTGTGATTCCCTGCGCCAGCTTGAGCGTGACGGGCTGTTTATTGAAGGTTGACTGTGCCAGCAACGAGCAGAATGTACCCTCTATCTCACGGATATTAGTGGTAACCTGGCTGGCAATGAACTCAAGAACCTCCCTTGGGACTTCCACACCCTCGTTGTAACATTTCTTTTCAAGGATGGCCAGTCGTGTGGCATAGTCCGGAGATTGCAATTCGGCAGAAAGCCCCCATTTGAATCTTGACAACAGCCTGTCGTCCAAATCCTTGAGATCTACCGGTGCTTTGTCGCTTGTCAGGATCAGTTGTTTTCCGGATTGATGCAAATGGTTGAAAATGTTGAAGTATGCATTCTGGGTTCCCGGTTTTCCCGCAAAATCCTGCACGTCGTCAATGATCAGCACGTCGATCATTTGATAAAAGTGCATGAAATCGGTCAGCTTGTTTTTCACATTCACTGCATCCATGAACTGGATCTGGAAGAGGTTGGCCGACACGTACAAGACGATTTTTTCAGGCATCCTTTTCTTTATCTCAATCCCTATGGCTTGTCCAAGGTGTGTCTTGCCCAGACCGGATCCCCCGTATACGAATAAAGGATTGAAAGGTCCTCCGGGTTTGTCGGCTATGCTTAACCCGGCAGTACGGGCCAGGCGGTTGCAGGATCCTTCCACAAAATTATCGAAGGAATAGGCAGGGTTCAGTTGGGGATCGATCTTGACCTGGCGTATACCGGGTATGACATAGGGACTGGCAACTTCATCCCTGTTTATCCTGGAAAAAGGAATGGCCTTGTTCTGGAATTGTGTCTGTCCCTGTTGTGGCAGAGGCATACCCTTGCTGTGTGAGTCCACTTTGACGCAGTACTCAAGTTTTGCCATGCTTCCCAACTCTTTTCGCAGGGAATGACCCAGAAGGTCAATGAAATGCTCTTCAATGTACTCCCGGAAAAAATGAGAAGGCACCTCAATTGTCAAAACATTGTTCTTTAGTTGTAACGGTATGATGGGTTCAAACCATGTGTTATAACTTGAAGGTTGAATATTATCCCTGATGATATTCAGACAATTATTCCATACAATCTTGTGAGGGGACGGGGCCATATTCAAATTTGGGGGATTTGGTATACAAAAATGGTTGAAAAAAATGGTAAAAAAAAATGAAAATCGTTTGGATTTTTCAAAAAAACAATAATGCTTTAATAATCAAGAAGAAAAAATGCAAACATTTTAAAACACTGATAATGAGATATGTAAAAAAGCCCGATTTTTGCTTTCTATTGACACATCAGCATTTGGGACAAAAGTGAAAAGTTAAAATACCGTTATTTTCAGGTATTTTTTTGGATTATCACTGATCAGACGAATCAGGGAGTCTGCCCTGGAGATAATATCGGTTATAGCGTTGTAGAGTCCAGGATCCGAGCCCAGCAGGGAAACGGTACCCTCCGGATTGCTCAGATTATCCAGTAATTTATGAAGGCCTTCTATCGTACCTGCAAGATCTGCATCCTTCAGTCCGGCAGATATATCATCAAAATTATCCAGTGTGGAACTCAAGTCTGCCATGGCCTTGTTCAGCCCTGTGGCAAGTGTGTCCACTCCCATGAAGATCCTGTCTATTTGGCCGGAGTTACGGTTAAGTGTCTCTGCCAGCGAATTAACATGCCCCAGTGTTGCGTTCAGACTTTCCCTTATGTTCCCGCTGTTTTCGCTATCCAGTATATCGTTCAGCTGTAGTACCGTTTGATTCAGATTCGCTATGAGAGTTGATATGTCGTCTTTGAGTGATACGATTTCGGTGGTGAGCATGCTTATAAGATCACGTTCTATTGATACATCCAGGGTATCACCCGGTTGGTGCCATCCGGTTGAATCGCCCAAAATGAGTTGCACAGCCTTACCTCCCAGGATATCGGCGCTGTAGATCCTGGCTTCTGTTCCCAGTGGCAGGCGGAATCCCTTTTTTAGCTTCATTGTGACTACCATATGCTGTTTTTCCTGGTCAAAGTCAATCTTGTCTATGGTTCCTGCCGTAAGCCCCAGCACAGAGACGGGGCTTGTGGGTGCCAGGCCGGCGACATTTGGGTAAATGGCATAATATGTACTGGTCCCACGGAAAAAGTCATTGCCTTTAAGGAACTGAATGACAAAATACAAGGCGACAATGACAACAAGGGAAAAAACACCGATCTTGAATTCGCGGGAGTACTTTTTGATTTTCATATGATTTAGTTAACAGGTACCAACTTGCCATCTTTAACGGCAATAATAAAGGCATCGGGAAAAAGACCTGATCGCAGCGTATTGCAATATTGCTGTGCTTCCTCAATGGTGATGAAATCACCCATCGTATACTTATACTTATATATCTGGTCGGGAGAAACGATATACTGGATTTGCGGATATGTTTTCAAAACGCCGTCTGAATCCGGGAGTTTTTCCATCGATGCCATGACCTGAACCCGGTAGCGTTTTTCTGTCTGCGCGTCTTCTTCATCCAGTGTCATGTGGAGTTTACCGTTCTCGGCATATGTTTCCATATATTTCTCAAAACCTGTGAAGAGTTGACGGGCAAGGTTTCTCCTCCCGTCTTCCGAGCTGAGCACCCTCCGGTCTGTGCTGCTGTTGATAAAACCCAGCTCAACCAGGACAGCCGGCATAGAACAGTATGCCAATACCACAAACCCCCCTTCTTTCATACCCCTGTCGTTTCCAACACCCCTCAGGGGACCCTGTCGCAGGGATTGCTGAACGCACGTGCCCAGGATCCTGGATTGCCTCATGATGGCGTCTTTCTGAAAGTTGAATACGATCATGGATTGTGGGTTATCAGGGTCAAAACCCTCGTACTTGGTTTTATAATTGTCTTCAAACCGGATCACTTCATTTTCTTTCAGTACCACATCATAGCTGTCGTCTTTTCTGAGGCTTCTGTCCCCTCCAAAAACCCACGTTTCTGGGCCCATTGACACAGAAGTGTTTTTCCTGGCAGAGTTTACATGAATGGATATGAACAGGTCTGCATGTTGTTCCGAGGCAATGGTCCCCCTTTTATCCAGGTCCACCGCAAAATCTTTGTCACGGGTGAACAAGACCTCAATTTCCGGATAATTCTTGTTGATTTCCTGGCCCAGATACCTGGCAACAGACAGGTTGATGTCTTTTTCCCTGAGTTTCCTGTCAGGGCTGAGGGCGCCAGGATCATGACCGCCATGGCCCGGATCTATGACCACTTTACGTATCACAGGCCCCGAAACAGGCTGTCCCATGATGGCATACGAATTGCAGACAGTGAAAACGGCAACCAGAACAGGAATCAGTTTTTTCATATATATTTGCACCTTATGTCTGCGGAAGACAAAGATAATAAAAGTATTTTGCATACCATATGTTGTCTGTTGTTCCTTATGCTTGGAACGACCATCTTACAGGGGCAGCAGAAACGGTTTCCCGAAAATGCAATAGCTCCGGTAAGTGAACTATACAAAAAAAGCCTGTACCTTCCCGTAACAGCAAGACCTGAAAAAACACCCCTGGCTGTTATGTGGGAGACTCTTGGCAAATATACCGGCATGGAAAAACCCGAGGTAGGGTTATCTGTGGCAGACATGGACAGCCTTGCCCGCCTGGACAGCGTTCGTGCACATACTCAGCTGGAAGCCCCGGCTTTTTCGATGGCAAGGGATTCCGTAGTCGAAGATTTTCGTAACGGCAGGACCCTGTTGTATTATTATGGAGATGTAAAGGTCACGTACGACAATATGGAGATCACCTCCGAATATATGGAATACAACGCAGATACAAAAACTGTTTTTGCAACCGGGATAATCGATTCTACAGGTGTCATGCAGGGAAAACCTGTCATGAAGGAAGGGAACAACAATTACGAGATGGAATCTGTCTACTACAACTTCACCTCACGTAAAGCCCGCATAAACAATATGGTAACCCAGGATGAACAGGGATTCCTCCATGGTACAACCTTGAAAAAAATGCCGGACAACTCCATTAATATAAAGGGAGGGAAATACACCACCTGTGATGCGGAGCATCCCCATTTTTACCTTCACATGACCAATGCGAAAATCACGTCCGATGAAGACGGGAATGTGGGGCAGACCATCTTCGGCCCTTCCTATGTTGTCATCGAAGATGTCCCGACACCCATTGTTGTTCCCTTCGGATTTGTTCCCAAACGACCTGAACGGTCCGGCGGGTTGCTCATCCCATCCTATGGAGAAGAAGTTGCCCGCGGCTTTTTCCTCAGGGACCTGGGCTATTATTTCGTATTTGGGGACTATCTCGACTTTTCAGTTACAGGGGATATATATTCTCTGGGGTCATGGAGCATAAAGGGGACTGCACGTTATAAGAACCGCTATAAATACAACGGCAACCTGAATGTGAATTATTCCAAAAACGTGACGGGCGAACGCGGGTCAGCCGATTACCAGGAATCGGGAGACTTCTCAATCCGCTGGAGCCACACACAGGACCCCAAAAAACGACCCGGCACATCCTTCAGTGCCTCGGTGAATTTTTCCAGCCCCACAAACAACCGCTTCAACAGCAGGTCAGTAGACGAAGCATTGCAATCCCAGACTTCATCCAGCATTTCTTATGCAAAGACGTTTGCTGGTACCCCTTTCAATCTTTCCATCAACCTTTTGCACAGTCAGAACAACCGCGACTCATCCTATGCCCTGACCCTGCCCAACCTGACCTTTACCATGAGCCGTATCAATCCTTTTCAGCGTAAGGAACGGATAGGGAAAAAACGTTTTTATGAGGATATCAGCATCAGTTATAACACAGCTTTTCAAAATAAGCTGACTTTCAAAGCTTCTCAATTCGGCAAGCCTGAATTCTGGGATGATTACAAGACGGGGATGCAGCATAACTTTGCCATTGGATTACCAAGCTTCACACTGTTGAAATACCTGAATTTCACTCCAACTGTAAGTTATGGCATGAACTGGCATTTCATGAGCGAAACCAGAACTTTTGATCCTGCCCGGCAAAAGGTCGTTTCAGAAATGTCAAAACCTTTCAGTGAATTCGGGATCACCCAATCTTATTCAGGAGGCATTTCCATGTCAACCAGGATATACGGAATGTTCAATTTCAAACCAACCGGGAAACTGCGTGCCATCAGGCATATGATGACCCCTTCCCTAAGCTTCGGCTATCACCCGGAATTGGGCACCAGGGCAAACGGTTTCGTGACACTGGACTATACAGACAGCCTGGGCAGGGAGCATTCCGTGGAATACAACAAATACAGCAGATCTGTTTATGGGCCTCCCTCCAAAGGACGTACGGCGGCCATAAGCTTTTCCCTGGGGAACAACCTGGAGGCAAAAGTTTTCAATAAGAAGGACACCACTGAAAACGGGGAACTGAAGAAAGTCAAATTGATAGACAACCTGTCCCTGAGCGGCTCCTATAACTTCCTTGCCGACTCCATGAGGCTCTCCAACATCAACGTCACCCTGTCCACCTCAATTTTTGAAAAACTGGGCATCAATGCCAACGCCATGTTCGACCCCTATGCCGTAAATGAGCATGGAGAGCGCATCAATACCTTTAATGTCGTGAAAACAGGAAACCTGGCCAGATTGACCAACGCCAGTTTTTCCACTTCCTATTCTTTCAACGGGGGGGGCGATAAATCAAAGAACGATGCCTATCAGCTGATATATGAAGACCCTCTGACTGGAGAATACATACCGGGAGGATGGGTATATTACATGGAACCCGAGATACCATGGTCTGTCAACCTGAATTACAGTTTTTCCTATAATAAGTCTTATACATATGCTAACGAGCAACTGAATGTAAACCATAATTTCACCCAGACCCTGGGATTTTCAGCACAGGTTAAACTGACCAAGGATTTCAGCATCAACATCAGAAGCGGGCTGGATTTGATGAAATTCAGGCTGACAACCACACAGCTAAGTGCCACCTATGACCTGCATTGCTTTCAGATATCATTTTCCTGGGTTCCCAACGGACAATGGGAGAGCTGGAGCTTCCGCATAGCAGCCAAGGCTTCTGCCTTGGCGGATTTACTTCAATACAAGAAGAATTCCAGTTACTGGGATAATTAAAAATTTTGTTTATATTTGCATCGTCTTTGCTTCATCTCGCAGCTTAATTCATATTTTAACATATTTTCTTTAATGTACGACATAATCGAGCTTAGCAGCAAGTCTATGGATGAGCTTCATAGAATTGCAAACACATTGGATATCAAGAAAGTGGAATCATATGCAAAAAACGAACTGATTTACCAGATACTTGATGTTCAGGCCGAGTCGGGTGCTGCTTCAGCAGCTTCAGCTCCGAAAACCACCAACGCAAAAAACAGGACTTCCCAACGTGCCCGAAAACCAAAAGCAAATGCGCAGCCTGGTGAAATATTCCCGCCTGTGCAGCAGGCGAAGGAAAGCAAACAGCCTGTCCATGATACAAATAAAGCAGAACAGCAACCTCTAAAGTCCTCACCCATGGCCAGGCCAGAGAAAAGGGATCTCCCAAAACAGGATGTCAAGGCAACACCCGGACAGGAAGCCAAAGAAGTACCCAGCCCCCGGAATATCGAACCTGCAAAGGATCCTGCAAGAGAACAGGCAAGAGAAATCGCAAAAGAACCTGCAAGAGAACAGGCAGGAGAAATCGCAAAAGAACCTGCAAGAGAACAGGCAGCAACGCTGCCGTTACAGGAACCAGCAGTGGAAGAGATTAAGGCAGATGCGGCAAAAACAGGGTCAAAAGATGCAAAACCTGTTACAAAAGCAAAAAAAGGCAGACCCAGAAAAAACGAGGAATCTGATCGCACGTCGGAACATACTGTCACAAAATCCAATATGGTCGAGCCTGTCGCAGAGTCTGCTGCCGCAGAGCTTGCTCCTGTCGAACACGCACCCGGCCACAAACATCATCAGGAACATGCCCCCAAAACGAATGCGGAAAAGAAACCAGAATACGAGGGAGTGGTCAGGGCGATTGGAGTGCTGGAGATGATGCCCGATGGATATGGATTCCTCCGGTCCTCCGATTACAACTACCTGAATTCCCCAGATGATATTTACCTGTCCCAGCAACAGATAAAAATGTACGGTCTGAAAACCGGCGATACCGTTAGCGGCGAGATAAGGCCTCCCAGGGAAAGTGAAAAGTTTTTCCCACTGGTCAAAATTCACGAGATCAACGGACGTGAACCGGAATTCATCCGCGACAGGATACCCTTTGATTTCCTCACCCCACTTTTCCCGGATTCAAAATTCGATATTACTTCCAAAGGCCACAATATTTTGTCAAACCGTGTTGTAGACCTGTTTACCCCTATTGGCAAAGGTCAGCGCGGACTGATAGTGGCCCAGCCCAAGACAGGAAAAACCATTCTGCTTCAAACCATAGCCAATGCCATAGCCGACAACCATCCGGAAGTTTACATGATTGTGCTGCTGATAGACGAAAGGCCTGAGGAAGTGACAGATATGGCCCGCAATGTTAAAGCCGAAGTCATCGCTTCCACATTCGATGAATCTGCTGAACGTCATGTCAAGGTGGCAGGCATTGTCCTGGAAAAAGCCAAACGCCTGGTGGAATGCGGTCACGATGTGGTAATCCTGCTGGATAGCATAACCCGCCTGGCACGTGCTTACAACACCGTCCAGCCAGCCAGTGGAAAGGTTTTGAGTGGTGGTGTGGATGCCAATGCCCTGCAGAAACCCAAACGTTTCTTTGGTGCAGCCCGCAATATTGAAAATGGAGGCTCACTGACCATCCTGGCCACTGCCCTGATCGATACCGGTTCAAAAATGGACGAAGTCATCTTTGAGGAATTCAAGGGAACAGGTAACCTGGAATTGCAGCTTGACCGGAAACTATCCAACAAGAGAATATTCCCTGCCGTGGATGTCACCCTGAGTTCGACCCGTCGTGATGACCTGCTGCTGGAGAAAGAGAAACTGAACCGGATATGGATCCTGCGCAATTACCTGGCTGACATGAACTCGGTCGAAGCCATGGAGTTCATGAAGGAAAGGCTGTTGCGGACACAGGACAACGACGAGTTCCTCGCTACCATGAGTAAATGAGTTGCCAGGCCACTGCAACGGCCAGCGCAAGTATGATCTTAAGGGCTTTTGCTGTGAAAAAGCCCTTTTTTGTTTCTGCCAGCAGGGGAAGTCCGGCGTGTCCATCCTGTACAATGCTGTTGGCCAAGAGGATGCTGAACGGGATGACCCCCGAGGCAAATAGTGTGACAAAGATCAGGTGAGGACCCGAGGCTGGAATGATACCCACCAGTATTGCCACCGGAAGTACCAGCCAGAACTGTTCCCTGATCCATGTATGCATGTCTATGTTGTTCATCAGAAGATGGATCACCACCAGGGTTCCGAAAGTCCACATGAAGATTTTCGGAAAATGGTGTTTGATGACATGTTCCCAGATATGCTCTTCTATGAAATGATTGGTGGCAAACAAAGTGAGGACAAAGGTTAACAGAGACAGGCCTGCAAATGTCAGGTTGAGCCATCTTTCCGAAAAGAGCAGGTTTTGTGTATGTTCATGCGCATCATGGTCGTGTTCCAGCAAACCAAAGACAATGCTTGCAGAAAACAGTACAAGGCCAAGTATCAGCACAAGCCGCCGCCATCGCAGCGGACTGAAATTATCACGGATACTTCCCCGGATTTGAAGGTTTTCGTGCTTTCCGGATTCATGTTCATGGACCACAAAATGCTCAGGGCTGAACGGGCCCGGGATCCTGTGTATGAAGCGGTCTGTGAGAAATCCTGCCACTATGGCCATGACAAAAAGGATAGCAAAAAGAAGCAGCGATGTTTCCGGGATCATGGCCAGCATCACAAACGCCTCATCACCCACCGAGGCAATCATCATGGCGATCAAAGCCCCAAAGGATACCAGGTTGTGAGCATACAGGCTGACAACCACAAACCCGCCGCTGCAACCCGGAATCAGTCCCAGGAGGGCAGAGATGAGGATTTGCAGCATGGGTTTGTTTTGCAGCTGTTTGAGTACAGTGCCTTTGCTGGATACGTTTATGTATTCTATCAGGATCATCATTACCATGACCAGACCGGTAATGAGAACACTTTGCTTGATCACCTCCGTAAACCACATGACATATTACAGGTGTTTCAGAAGTTCAGATGCGGCACTGAACGAGTCAGTCTCGCCTTCCCTCACTTTTCTTTCCATTTCGGATAATCTTCCCTTTATCCGGGGATTGTCATAAAAACGTGACAACAAATAATCGTCAATGCTTTCCCTCATCCAGTATACGGCTTGTTCTGCCCTCCTGGTTTGAAAATAGCCGTTCTCTTTTACCTGGCGCATATACTCTTCCACAGCTTCCAGAATGGTTTTCATCCCGGTTCCCTCTATGGCAGAGGCACACAGAGCCAAGGGTTTCCATCCCGAAGGGGGAGGAGGGAACAGCTCCAGGGCTCCCTTGTACAGCGCTCTGGCCTTCCGGGCATTGTCAATGTTGCTCCCATCGGCCTTGTTGATAACCAGCAGATCGGACATTTCCATAATGCCCCGTTTGATCCCCTGCAAACCGTCCCCGGCTCCTGCCAGCATCAGCAGCAGAAAAAAATCGGTCATTGAATGAACAGCTGTCTCGGATTGTCCCACACCCACCGTTTCTATGAAAATGGTATCATATCCTGCAGCTTCGCATAAAATGATGGTTTCCCTTGTTTTGCGGGCAACCCCTCCCAGGGTACCCCCGCTCGGCGAAGGCCTTATGAAAGCCCTTGGATTGTTGGCCAGTGTTTCCATGCGGGTCTTGTCACCCAGGATGCTGCCCTTGGTCCTTTCACTGCTCGGATCTATTGCCAGAACAGCCAGTTTGTGACCTGCCGAGATGATATGTTGTCCAAAGGCTTCAATAAAAGTGCTTTTTCCCACCCCTGGTACACCTGTTATGCCAATCCTGACCGAGTTTCCCGATAAAGGCAGGCAGGCCGAGACCAATTCCCGGGCTTTCTTCCTGTCTTCCTCCAGGGTGCTTTCAATCAGGGTTATGGATTGTGCCAGCAGGGGCACGTCGCCACTCCTTATGCCTTCCAGGTAAACAGGTACAGCCAGGCTTTTGCCCGGTTTTTTCTTAATGATGTCCCGGGCCCTTGGATTGATGTCGGGCGGTTGCGGTACTCCCTGGTTTACTGTTAAGGCTGAATCCATACCTTTCAGGGTTTGATTTTGCCATATACCAGGAGATTCACCGTGGGTCTTGACGGAGCATTGGTCGTCAGGCTGATGGTGTAGATGACTTCTCCGGGTGTTCCCGTTTCCGTACCCGGGATGAGGATACTTACCGGGACAGTTGCTCCGGGAGCGATTTGCCGGTCCATGGTCACCTTTATTCCTGCATGGCTGAGGTCAATTTTATGAATGACAAGGGGTGATTTTCCCTTGTTCGAAAGTGAAAAATTGGTCTTAATCTCCGAACCGGCCGGCGTCAGGGGGAATTCAACGGCACTTTTATCCATTTGCGGTATGGGGGCCATTTCCTTATCTGCCCGGGTCATGCCGGAAGTATTCATTTTGATGGATCCCTTCACCGTAAGAACATGCAAGGGATCCCGCCGGTCATTGATAACCACCTGGCAGGTATACAGCACATTGCCCCAGTCTTCCTGCTTCCGGGTGTCTATGGAATACACTATCATACCGCTTTCCGCCGGATTGAGCCTGGAAGGCATGGCACTTACCTGCAGGTTCTTGTCCGGACTTTCGAACTTCAGAAAAACGGGAAGTTTTCCGGTATTTATGACCTGGACCGAATCTGTTTTGACCATCCCCTGGCGGATCTGTCCAAGCTCCAGTTCCCTGTTGCGCAGCCTAAGCGGACCCATCACGACAGGATGGGTATCTTCCAAAGTGAATTTTTTCTGGTGCACAACACCCCTTATCCGCAAAATGAATGGTTCAGGGAATCCTGAAATATATACTGACATCATTTTATCAAAAGGGTAGGGTCCCTGGTCATTGGAATAGGTCACGGTAATGGTACCTTTCGCTGCCGGCTGCAGAGGCTCTTTGGTCCATTCGGGTACCGTGCATCCGCATGAAGATATGACGGTCTGGATGACAATGGCTTTGGCCGAGTTGTTGGTAAGCGTGAATGTATGTGTTTTTGGCCCGTCATTGATCCCGAAATCTCCAAAATCATGAACAGTTTTGTCGAATGTCACGGCGCCTTCCTGCTGTGCAAAAGCAGAAACCTGGATCAAGAGGGAAGAAAACAGGAAAACCAGCAGTCTCATCATATAAAGATTGTCAATTTACAAAGGTAGTAAGAATTTAATTCATATATTTGTGGCAATTATTTACAACAAACAGTCAAACAACCATGGCACACAAAATTACCGAAAACTGCATAGCATGCGGAACTTGTATCGATGAATGTCCCGTAGAAGCCATTTCCCCCGGTGACATCTATGTTATAAATCCAGACGAATGCATTGATTGCGGGGCTTGCGCTGCAGTTTGTCCGTCAGGCGCTATTGAAGGCGAATAGTATAAGGTCCACTGAAGATCTTGAAAGAGACTGGCCAATGGTATATTGGCCAGTTTTTTTTTAGAGGTTATTGGTCCAAACCCACACCTGATATGACTTCGTGATAATTGACAATATTAATGTACCTTTGTAAGCTATTATTTCAAGATTTCAGATATGGCTTCTTTTATAAATGTTATAGGAAAGATCTTTGGCTCCAAAGCGGACAGGGACCTGAAAGAACTGAACCCTTACGTGGAAAGGATCAAAAAGGAATACGACAGGCTCGATAAGCTGGATCACGATGATTTGCGTGCAGAAACGCAGAAAATCAGGCAGATCATCCTGGATCACATAGCAGAAGACGAAAAGCAGAAAGTAGCGCTAAGGGAACAGCTGGAAGATATGGAAATCGAAGTGGAAAAGAAGGAAGCCCTGGCCACCGAAGTGGACAAACTCACCAAAAAGATTGATGAAAAGATAGAGGAGGTGCTGGATAGCGTGCTTCCACAGGTCTTTGCCATCATGAAATCCACGGCACGGAGGTTTTTCGAGAACAAGACGCTTACCGTCACGGCTTCTGAATTTGACAGGGAGCTTTCCACTTCAAGGGACCATGTGGAAATCAGGGGAGACAAAGCCATATGGCACAATTCCTGGATGGCCGGGGGTAACCGCATAACATGGGACATGGTCCATTACGACGTGCAGCTCATTGGCGGCGTCGTGCTGCACAAGGGCAAGATTGCCGAGATGGCAACAGGGGAAGGAAAAACACTTGTAGCCACCCTGCCGGTTTTTCTGAATGCATTGGCCGGCAAGGGAGTGCATGTGGTTACGGTCAACGATTACCTGTCCAGGCGTGACTCGGAATGGATGGGACCCCTCTATGAATTTCACGGACTCCGGGTGGATTGCCTGGACAAGCATCAGCCCAACTCGGATGAACGCCGCAAGGCATATCGCGCCGACATCACCTTTGGGACAAACAATGAATTCGGCTTTGACTACCTGCGTGACAATATGGCCGTCAACTCGGATGACCTGGTCCAGAGAAAGCACCATTTTGCCATTGTGGACGAGGTAGACTCGGTTCTGGTTGACGATGCCCGTACCCCCCTGATCATTTCCGGGCCCGTGGCCAAGGGAGATGACCAGCAATTCAATGAATTCAGGCCGATTGTGGAAAACCTCTACCAGGCACAAAGAGTCCTGGTCCAGCAATTCCTTGCCGATGCCAGGAAACTGATACAGGACGGAGACGAGGAAAATGGAGGAAAGCTCCTGCTCAAGGCATTCAAGGGCCTCCCGAAATACAATCCGCTCATCAAATACCTGAGCGAGCCCGGTATCAAGCAGTTGCTGCAGAAGACCGAAAACTTCTATATGCAGGACAACAACAAGCAGATGTACCAGATAACGGATGACCTTTACTTTGTCATTGAAGAGCAGCAAAAGTCTGTGAACCTAACTGAAAAAGGTCATGACCTGATTGCAAAAAAGGTAAGCGATGCCACTTTCTTTATCCTGCCCGATATGGGTACAGAAATTTCCGAACTGGAAAAGAAAAACATTACAGCAGAAGAAAAAGCAGCCGCCAAAGATGCCCTGTTGAACGATTATGCCATCAAGTCGGAACGTGTACATACAGTCAATCAATTGCTCAAGGCATACGCCATGTTCGATAAGGATGTAGAATACATAGTGGTGGACAATAAGATCAAGATCGTTGACGAGCAGACAGGAAGGATACTGGAAGGAAGACGTTATTCAGACGGACTGCACCAGGCTATTGAAGCCAAGGAACGGGTAAAGGTTGAGGCGGCCACCCAGACCTTTGCCACCATCACCCTGCAAAATTATTTCCGCATGTACCACAAGCTGGCCGGTATGACCGGTACCGCAGAAACAGAAGCAGGTGAGTTCTGGTCCATATACAAGCTGGATGTGGTGGTCATCCCGACAAACCGCCCGGTGATAAGAAAAGATGAGGAAGACCTGATATACAAGACAAAACGTGAGAAATACAATGCTGTCATAGACAAGATTGACCAGTTGACCAAAGCCGGAAGGCCGGTACTGGTGGGAACAACCTCTGTCGAGGTCTCCGAGCTGCTTAGCCGTATGCTGAAGATGCGAGGTGTCAAGCACAACGTGCTCAACGCCAAACAACATGCCAGGGAGGCCGAAATCGTTGCAGAGGCGGGGCGGGCAGGTGCGGTGACCATTGCCACCAACATGGCAGGAAGGGGTACGGACATCAAGCTCAGGGAAGGTGTCAGGGAAGCCGGAGGTCTGGCCATCGTTGGGACAGAGCGTCACGACAGCCGCCGTGTAGACAGGCAGCTTAGGGGACGTGCCGGCCGCCAGGGAGACCCTGGGTCATCGGTGTTTTTCATTTCCCTTGAAGACGACCTGATGCGCCTCTTCGGGAGCGGAAGGATTGCAGCCGTGGTGGACAAGATGGGCATGAAGGAAGGAGAAGTGCTCCAGCACTCCATGTTGTCAAGTTCCATTGAAAGGGCGCAGAAAAAAGTAGAAGAGAATAACTTTGGCATACGCAAGAGGCTATTGGAGTATGACGATGTCATGAATTCCCAGCGTGAGGTGATCTATACACGCCGCCGGAACGCCTTGTACGGAGAACGTGTAGATGTTGACGTGGCCAATATGATGTCGGACTATGCCGAATCTTTCATGCAACGGATGGACGGTGTCACTTATGACGACCTCCGTTTTGAACTGATACGCCAGATATCGATTGAACCCGGATTTGACGGGGAAGTTTTCCGGAAGGCATCTACCCCGGAAATGGCAGGATTGCTTGCAGAGCAGATTCAGACCACCTACAACCGCAGGGCAGAAGCCCTGATAGCGCAGGCCTGGCCCATCATCAAGAATATTTACCAGACCCAGCGGGCCACTTATGAAAATGTGGTTGTTCCCGTAAGTGACGGCAAGCGTATTTACCAGGTCATTGTGAACATACAGAAGGCGTACGAAAGCAAGGGAAAGGAATTGACCAGGTCCATCAACAAGACGATCAACCTGGTTGTCATAGATGAGTTCTGGAAAGAACACCTGCGCGATATGGACGATTTGAAACAATCCGTGCAGAGTGCAACGTATGAGCAAAAAGATCCCCTGCTGATATACAAATTCGAGAGTTTCAACCTTTTTAGTGAAATGCTTGAAAAAATCGCCCGCGAAGTCTTGTCTTTCCTTATGAAGGCCCATATCCCCCTGCGTCAGGACCAGGACAGGCTGGATAAAGCAGGAAGCGAAAGAAAACGCACCGATTTGAGCAACACCCAGACCTCACGTCCCGATTTGCTTACCCAGTCTGTTGAACCCCGTTCAAACGCACCTGTCCACGTAGAGAAACAAGTGGGAAGAAACGATCCCTGTCCCTGCGGGAGCGGTAAGAAATTCAAACAATGTCACGGTAAAAATTAATCTATCCACCAAGAATATATGCTATACGATCTAATAATCTTAGGTTCCGGTCCTGCGGGATATACGGCTGCGGTCCGGGCTTCCCAGCTGGGATTCAAGACTGCAGTCTTAGAAAGGGGCCCCCTGGGAGGTGTCTGTCTTAACTGGGGTTGCATTCCGACCAAAGCCCTGCTCAAAAGCATTGAAGTACTAAATTTATCAAAAAGTGCCCAATCCTATGGGGTGAAACTAGCCCCGGGAGCTGAGCCCGATCTGGCTGCCATTGTTTCCCGCAGCCGGGAAGTCTCGGCCCAGATGTCCAAAGGAATTGAGTTCCTGTTCAACAAGTACAAAGTTGAGGTGATCCATGGCAGGGGCTCCGTACTGGGGCCTGGAAAAGTTTCCGCGGAGGATAAGATTCTGGAAACAAAAAGGATACTGATCGCTACGGGAGCAAAACCCAATTCCCTGCACGGAGCCTCCACAGACGGGAAAAAGATCATCGCTTACCGCCAGGCCATGGTTCCCGAAACCATTCCCGCTACCATAGCAGTGATTGGTTCCGGAGCCATAGGCACCGAACTGGCTTATTTCTACCACTCACTCGGTAGTAAAGTGACGATCATTGAATATATGGACCAGCTGGTTCCTACGGAAGATGCCGACGTGGCAGCCCTGCTGAGCCGCTCTTTCCGTAAAGCAGGAATCCAGGTGATGACTTCTGCCCGCGTGAAATCTGCCGATAAATCTGTCGGAGGATGCCGCCTGGAAGTGGAAACAAAGAAAGGGACAGAATTCATAGATGCCGATGTGGTGCTGTCTGCTACGGGAGTGGTGCCCAATACATCAAATTTGGGCCTGAAGGAAGCGGGCGTGAAAATGGAACGCGAAAGGATCATTGTAGATAAGAATTTCATGACCTCTGTTCCCGGAATTTATGCTGCAGGCGATGTGCTCCCGACACCGGCCCTGGCCCACCTGGCATCTGCTGAAGCCCTGTGCTGCGTGGAGCGCATGGCAGGTCTGGATGTTCCGGATGTGGATTACGCTAATATACCCGGATGCATTTATGCAACGCCTGAAATTGCGTCTGTGGGTTTACGTGAAAAAGATGCAAAAGTAAAAGGGATTGAGGTCAGCATTGGCAAATTCCCCTTTACCGCATCGGGGAAAGCTGCGACAGCCGGTGAACGTGAAGGTTTTGTAAAACTTATCTTCAACGCACAGGACAGCCGCCTTGCAGGGGCACACATCATAGGTGCACATGCTACCGAGATGATAGGCGGTCTTGTGGCATGCATTGGCATGAAAATTAAAGACATGGACCTGGCACGCACTGTTTTCCCGCATCCCACCATGAGTGAGGGGATTATGGAGGCTGCAGCCTTAGCCTGCGGTCATTGTGTTAATTTGTAATCAATAGCTTTATGTACAAAAAAACCCTGGCTTTAATAGCCCATGACAATAAGAAGAAAGGTCTGATAGAGTGGGTGGAGTTCAACCGGGAACGCCTCTCCAGGCACAAACTGGTATGTACAGGCACAACCGGCCGCATGGTGGAAGAAGCCACCGGGATACATGTTTCCACGTTGAAATCAGGCCCTCTTGGAGGGGATCAGCAGATGGGTGCGCTGATAGCTGAAGGTAAGATAGACATGCTTATCTTTTTCTGGGATCCCATGCAACCGCAGCCCCACGATGTGGATATTAAGGCATTGCTCCGGATTTCAAGCCTTTACAATATTCCGACTGCCTGCAATAGGTCAACCGCCGATTTCATCATTTCTTCCACGCTCTTCGACAGTTCCTATATCCCGGCTCCTGAATCATTTGATGATTACCTGAACCGCCCCTTGTAACCGGCAGTCACTCCCCCATAAAGAACCGGGAGCTTTTGTTTTAGTCGAGGCTCCCGGCTCTTTATGGGGGAGCTTTCCAGTCATTTATTAGTATTCTTGCACAAATGGCTGCACGGTGGTCTTCAAAGCAGTGCGCCAAAGTCCTTTTGCATTTATAATAGGCTGCTTCGCGACACCACTCTGTTTATCGGCGGTTTTTGCGCCAACAGGTAAGTGAAAACACCTGTATCTACTAGCGTCAACCCCCCTTCCGGAAGTAACTCTGCTCCATCCACAAAAAGAAGGGGGAGAAGTTCCGCGTACACTTGATCCATTATGTTAGATATCAGCACTATAACAAAAGAGCTTTCCGATAGGGCTCTTTTGTTGATCACTTGTTAAACAGGATAATACATCATGTGTACGCGGTGCTCCCAGAGGACTGTCGCTGCCACCACTGGGAACGGAGAGCCTCGGCTAAACTCTCCGTTCCCAGTGGTGGCAGCAACAACAGTAGGCAGCAAACGCACAGAAAGCTCCCGGTAAAAGAAAAAAGTGTGTAAGACACCCTGGGCGTTAGCGTTTGTCTTTTATGTGGTAATGATTTCTTTCCGGGGCATTGCGCGAAACCAGTTCCCCGATGAAGCCCGCCAGGAACAGTTGCATTCCCAGTACAATGGCCAGAAGAGACAGGTAAAAGAGCGGCTGTTCAGTGACAGCGCGGTAAGGTAATCCATGGGATTGCCAGTAAAGTTTCTGGATGATCAGCCATAAGGCAATGACACCGCCAGCCAGGAACATGAGCGATCCGAAAAGGCCGAAAATATGCATCGGCTTTTTTCCAAAACGGGCCAGGAACCACAAAGTCAGCAAGTCAAGGTAACCATTGACAAAACGGCTCAATCCGAATTTGCTCTTTCCGTATTTGCGCCGGGCATGCACAACAGGTTTCTCACCAATCCTTGTAAAACCGGCTTCCTTTGCAAGATAAGGGATGTAGCGGTGCATTTCTCCGTAAACCTCAATGCTTTTGACGACTTCCCTGCGGTAAGCCTTCAGCCCGCAGTTCATGTCGTGAAGCTTTATCCCTGTCACCATCCTGGCAGTGACATTGTATATGCGCGAAGGAATATTCTTGGTGAACAAACCGTCCTTGCGTTTCTTTTTCCAGCCCGAGACCAGGTCAAGATTCTCCCGGACCACCATCCGGTAAAGGGCGGGAATCTCGGCCGGATCGTCCTGCAGATCGGCATCCATGGTTATCACCACGTTCCCCTGAGCGGCACTGAATCCGCAAAAAAGTGCTGCCGATTTACCGTAATTTCGGCGAAAGCAGATGCCATGAACACGGGAGTCGGCCTCGGCCTGTTCCGTTATGAAATCCCAGGAGCCATCGGTGCTGCCGTCATCCACAAAGATCACCTCATATTCTGGAGGATCATGCTGGTCTTCTCCCAGCGGGGAACCAAGGACCTTTCTGATACGTTCCAGCAGTTCGGGAAGCGATTCCCGTTCATTGTACAAAGAAATTACTACCGAAAGGTCCATGCGGGAAGTTTACTGGTTAAAAGGGTGTGGACACAATTTTGTGCTTTGTTCCATTTGCCAGCAGTGAAGACCAGAGCAGACCCAGAATGTTGTAATAGATCAGCTGGGATATGGTTATGATAACGGGCAAACGGGCTATGAATTTGTCTGTGTTGAAATCTTCTGCAGTAACACCGGCCTGTTCGAAACCCGTGAGCAATGCGTTTGAGAGCTGGTTTGCAGTATCGGGGAACAGGAACATCACATGGAAATAGTAATAGGCTGCAGCAATTATGGAAGAACAGAACGACACGGCAAGACCGAATTTCAGGGAGTCTGCATATGTGTAGCTTTCTTTTCCCTTCCCGAAATCTTTCATGAAGTAGTAAAGCAGCCCAAGAGTGGCAGCAAGTTTCAGGATCCAGAATAAAATACTGAGCCCCCGCCCGGGTGTCAGCACCGATTGCAATACGATGAAAAAAACGGAGACCAGGGCTAACAGTATGCCCGATATGGCGGCTTTGTTCCAAAATGACTGATTCATTCGCACATGGTTAGATTTGATGTACAAAGTAACTCAATTTTTTAAAAAATACCTAACTTTACAAGTTGGTACAAAACAGAACATTTTAATTCGACTTATGATAACGATTACTTTTCCCGACGGGAAAACAAAACAATATGACAACGGAATAACCGGTTATCAGATTGCCAGGGATATCAGTCCAGGACTCGCAGCCGCCGTTCTGGGCATGAAAGTGGACGGTACATTGACAGATATACGCATTCCTCTGAAAAAGGATGCCTCGGTACGATTTCTCAAATGGGAAGACGAAGAGGGAAAACAGGTTTTCTGGCACTCCTCGTCCCATTTGATGGCAGAAGCTATCGAGATCCTTTACCCCGGCGTCAAATTCGGGATCGGACCGGCCATAGAGAACGGCTTTTACTATGATATTGACCTGGAAGGACGTCAGCTTTCGGAAGCCGACCTGGAGACCATAGAACGCAAGATGCTTGAAATGGCAAAAACAGGCCAGATGTTTGAACGCAGGGAGGTAAGCAAGGAAGAGGCCATGAGGACATACCTGGATAAAGGAGATCCGTACAAATGCGAATTGATCAATGACCTGGAAGACGGGACTATCTCTTTTTATTCAAATGGTTCTTTCACAGACTTGTGCAGGGGTCCTCATATTCCTGACACGTCTGTGATCAAAGCTGTCAAACTCACTTCCATTGCCGGTGCCTACTGGCGCGGGGATGAGAATCGTCAGATGCTGACCAGGATCTATGGTATAACATTCCCAAAAAAATCCCTGTTGGACGAATACCTGCTAATGCTTGAAGAAGCTAAAAAAAGGGACCACCGCAAGCTGGGAAAAGAGCTGGAGCTTTTCACTTTTTCACAAAGGGTGGGACAGGGACTTCCTTTATGGTTGCCCAATGGAGCAGCGCTGAGGGAGCGCCTGGAGAATTTCCTGAAAGATGTGCAGAAAGTCCATGGTTATCAACAGGTCATCACCCCCCACATAGGTCAGAAAGAACTGTATGTGACCAGCGGTCATTATGCCAAGTACGGCACCAGCAGCTTCAGATCCATAAAGACACCCCAGGAGGGTGAGGAGTTCATGCTCAAACCCATGAACTGCCCACATCACTGCGAGATTTACAAGGCAAAACCGCACTCCTATAAAGACATGCCGGTACGGCTGGCTGAGTTCGGCACCGTTTACCGTTATGAACAAAGCGGCGAGTTGCACGGATTGACAAGGGTCCGCGGCTTTACACAGGATGATGCGCACATATTTTGCAGACCCGACCAGATCAAGGAAGAATTCTGCAAAGTGATAGATATCGTGTTGTATATATTCAAGACGTTAAGTTTCAACGAATTTACGGTACAGATATCCCTGCGCGACCAGAAGGACACCTCCAAATACATCGGTTCGGATGAAAACTGGGAAAAGGCGGAAAAAGCCATTATTGAAGCTGCAGCAGAAAAAAATCTGGAAACACAGGTGGTATATGGAGAGGCTGCCTTTTACGGACCCAAGATGGATTTCATGGTACGAGATGCCATTGGAAGAAAATGGCAATTGGGTACTATACAGGTAGATTACAACCTGCCGGAACGTTTTGAACTGGAATATACTGGAGCAGATGATAAGAAACACAGGCCGGTGATGATACACAGGGCGCCGTTTGGGTCAATGGAGCGTTTTGTTGCTGTTTTACTGGAACATACAGGTGGTAAATTCCCTCTTTGGCTGACTCCCCGGCAGGTTGTCGTATTGCCTTTGAGTGAAAAATACAATGATTTTGCAAAAAAAGTTTGTGATTTCTTGAATAATTGCGAACTTCGCGCCTCGCTTGACGACCGTAACGAGACTGTAGGTAAGCGTATAAGGGAGAATGAGTTGAAGCGTATTCCCTATCTGCTGGTGGTTGGTGAAAAGGAAGAGTCTGCCGGAACGGTGTCGGTTCGTCGTCAGGGAGAAGGAGATAAAGGCACCATGAAAACGGAGGAATTCGCTGCATTACTCCGTAAAGAAATAAAAGAATCGATTAACTAAAAAAGGAGGATTACATTATCGGAACGTCGTACAGACCTCAGTCTACCCCACAGAAAAGGAATTATCAGGGAAAGAATTATCAAAGGAATTCCCCTCAGGATGACGGTTCCAGGATCAATGCCGAAATTGATGCTCCACAGGTGCGCGTGGTGGGTGACAACATTGAAAAGCCTGGAATATATCCCCTTGCACAGGCTTTGAAGATGGCAGAAAAAATGAACCTTGATCTGGTGGAGATCTCGGCCCAGACAGACCCCCCGGTCTGTAAGATAATTGACTACCAGAAGTTTTTGTACCAGAAGCGGAAGAAAGCCAAGGAGATGAAGGCAAACGCTTCCAGGGTCATAGTCAAGGAAATACGGTTCGGTCCAAATACAGATGAACATGATTACCAGTTTAAGCTCAAGCATGCCATCGAGTTCCTGAAAGAGGGTGCCAAGGTGAAGGCTTTTGTGTTTTTCAGGGGACGTTCCATCATTTTCTCCGAACAGGGAGAAAAACTGTTACTCCGGTTTGCCGTGGATCTTGAAGATTATGGTAAAGCCGAACAGATGCCCAAACTGGAAGGAAAGCGCATGATTATGATGCTGGGCCCGAATAAAGCAAACATTAAGAAAAAATAACCATTAACAATAGATTATGCCCAAAATGAAAACCAATCCCGGAGCCAAGAAGCGTTTTACGCTCACCGGAACCGGAAAGGTTAAGCGGAAACACGCTTACCACAGTCATATCCTGACCAAAAAAACAAATAAGCAGAAACGTAATCTGACGCACTCCGCTGTGGTGGACAAAGCAGATGAAAAACGCATCAAAGAACTGATTTGCGCTTAGTTCTGCAATTATATTAACCAGATTGAACAGCCGGGAAGATTCTCAAAGGAGGAGAACGCTGCCAATCGCAAAGAATTTAAATTATGCCAAGATCGGTAAATTCAGCGGCCTCGAAGGCCAGACGCAAAAAAATTCTAAAACAGACGAAGGGTAATTTTTTGGCTCGCCGCAATGTCTGGACGGTAGCCAAAAACACGTATGAAAAAGGTTTGACGTATGCATACCGCGACCGTAAAAACAAAAAGCGCACTTTCCGCGCCTTGTGGATCCAGCGCATCAACGCAGCCGCCCGTATGCATGGTATGTCCTACTCACAATTTATGGGTAAGATGAACAAGGCCAACGTAGGCCTTAACCGTAAGGTTCTTGCAGACCTGGCCATGAACAATCCCCAGGCATTTGAAGCTGTAATCAATTCCATTAAATAATCAGGGTTTTGAACCGCTGGATCAAATTCTCACTGGTTGCTGCAGGCTACCTGGCATGGGTTATCTGGCTGGGTAACTTATGGTGGCTCTTTGGGCTCCTGGTCATTTTTGATATTTATATCACAAAAAAGGTCAGATGGGCTTTCTGGAAAGGGAATGCCAAGAAAGAAGGAAAGCGCAACGTGCTTTTGGAATGGGTTGATGCCATTATTTTTGCACTGATTGCCGCCACCTTTGTAAAATCCTTCTTCTTCGAAGCCTATATGATCCCCACCTCATCAATGGAGAATACCCTGATGACCGGGGACTACCTGTTTGTGGGAAAATTGAAGTACGGGCCAAAAAGGCCACAGCACCCCCTTACCATTCCCCTGACACACAATGTGATCTTCGGTAAGGAATCATATTCCAGGCTTATAGAAAGGCCGTACAAGCGTATGGCGGGATTCACACAGGTCAGTAGGGATGATATCGTGGTGTTCAATTTTCCACAAGGTGATACGGTGCTGGTCAATTACCCGACCGACGATTACTACACGCATGTGAGGCTTAATGGCCGTAAAAACACACTGGAACATTACGGCCCGGTTAAAGTAAGACCCTCGGGGAAGGAAGATAATTATGTAAAGCGCTGTGTGGCGGTAGCCGGAGATACCCTGCATGTAAGGGATGGAAAGGTTCATGTGAACGGAGTGGAGCAACCGGCATTTTCCGGGATCCGGAATACTTATACCGTTGTGACAGACGGACAACCCCTGAACCAGCGACTTTTGGATAAATACGGCATATCCCCGGAAGAAACATATTTTGACAACCGCATACCCGGATACCCGTCCCTGCCCCTGCATGAGGAAGCCGCTGTAGAGATGGCTGCCTTGCGCAACATTGTATCCGTTACTCAGAATGTGGATGTTTTTCCTCCTGATTATCCCGATTCCCAGATGATGCTTTTCCCGTTTGTCACATCTTCCGATTTTCCCTGGACAAGGGATAATTACGGGCCTTTATGGATTCCCAGGTCAGGAGCAACCGTTACCCTGACACCACAAAACATCCCTTTGTACAAACGTATCATTACCGTGTATGAGGGGCATTCATTTGAGGAAAAAGATGGTGAGTATTACATTGACGGTCAGCTGACAACGGACTATACCTTTGGGATGGATTACTACTTCATGATGGGAGATAACCGTCATAATTCACTGGATTCACGATACTGGGGATTTGTCCCTGAAGACAGGATTGTGGGGAATCCGCTTGTTATATGGTTTTCCACCGATAAGCACAAATCATTCCCATCCCGGATCCGCTGGGAGCGTATCCTGAAGTTCCGGTTTAAATAAATTTTGGGTTTCCAAAAAAAATGCAGATATTTGCAGCCCCTTAAAAATGAATAAATCACATAAATTTAGATACCATGGCACGAGTTTGTCAAGTTACAGGTAAGAAGAGGATGGTTGGGAACAAAGTGTCTCACTCTAAGCGTCGTACCAAACGCGAGTTTGCCCCCAATTTAAAAACCAAGCGTTTCTGGTCCGAGGAGGAAGGCCGTTTTATCACGTTAAAGGTTTCTGCTGCCGGAATCCGGACTATCAACAAGAATGGCCTGGCTGCCACATTGAAAGCATCAAGGGAAAAAGGTTTGATTGATATTGTATAATTATGGCAAAGAAAGAGAACAGGGTACAGATCATACTGGAATGTACCGAACAGAAAGAGAGTGGCGTTCCGGGGATATCCCGTTACATTACCACAAAGAACAAAAAAAACACGACTCAACGTCTGGAGCGCAGGAAATACAATCCTTACCTTAAGAAAGTAACCCTTCACAAAGAAATCAAATAGTAAACACAGATCATTATGGCAAAAAAAGCGGTTGCAACTCTTAAAGATAAATCAGCGGAAAAAGGCAGTGTGAAATGCATTCGCATGGTCCGCTCGGAACGTTCCGGATCCTATGTTTTCAAAGAAAGCATTGTTACTCCGGATAAAGAAAAAGATTTTTTTGCAGGCAAACAGGAATAATTGCCTTACGGAAATATAAATGAAGACCGGTTCTGTAAGGCCGGTCTTTTTTTTTATATTTGCATTCTTATGCAAAACGGTGAAATCCTCAATAAGGGACTGGAAAAAACAAAGAAAGGGCTGTTCAGCCGTCTGACCAGGGTGGTTATGGGACGGTCAAGGGTAGATGATCAGGTCCTGGACCACCTGGAAGAAGCCCTCATTGCTTCCGATGTAGGTGTGGACACAACACTCAGGATTATTGACAGGATAGAGGAGCGTGTTCGCCGGGACAAGTTCATGAACACAGAGGAGCTGAACAGGTACCTGAGGGAAGAAATTGAGTCGCTCCTTTTGGAAAACAAGGCAACGAACCAGGTTATGCCCTTCGATTTTTCAAAAAAACCTTTTGTGATCCTTGTTGTCGGGGTGAACGGTGTGGGAAAAACCACAACCATAGGTAAACTTGCTTCGCAATTGAAAAATGAAGGAAAGAAGGTCATGCTGGGAGCAGCCGATACATTCCGGGCAGCAGCCGTTGAACAGCTTACCATCTGGAGTGAGCGTGCCGGGGTGCCCATTGTGAAGCAGGCTATGGGCAGTGACCCCGCCGCTGTTGCCTATGATTCCCTGGCCTCGGCTATCTCAAGGGATATGGATGTGCTCCTGATTGACACAGCGGGCCGTCTTCATAACAAGGTGAATTTGATGAACGAATTGTCCAAAATACGAAAAGTTTTGCAAAAGCTCATTCCCGATGCACCCCATGAAGTGCTGCTGGTACTGGATGGCTCCACGGGACAGAATGCCTACCAGCAGGCCAGTGAGTTTTCCAAAGCTACCGATGTGACGGCCCTGGCGGTAACCAAGCTTGACGGGACGGCCAAGGGAGGTGTGGTGATCGGCATCAGTGACATGTTGCAGGTTCCGGTGAAGTTCATTGGACTGGGTGAGGGAATAAACGATTTGCAGGTTTTTGACAAAAAGGCATTTGTGGCCACATTATTTGAATGATCATAAGGTATGAAGATACTCTACAATTGGTTGCAGGATTACTTTCCCCTGGACATGACCGCCGCACAGACGGCACAGGTGCTCACTGAAATCGGGCTGGAAGTCGAATCACTTGAGATTACAGAAACCATTCCGGGCGGACTCCGGGGTGTGGTGACTGCAGAGGTGGTCTCGTGTGAAAAGATATCAGGCTCGGACCACTTGTCCCTGACAACCGTATTCACCGGAGACGGTGATCCTGTACAGGTTGTCTGCGGGGCTCCCAATGTGGCTGCCGGCCAGAAAGTACTGTTGGCAACCGTAGGAACGCAACTCGCCTTTTCCAACGGGAATCAGGTAACCATCAAGAAATCAAAAATCCGGGGAGCCGAATCCCTCGGGATGATCTGTGCCGAGGATGAACTTGGGATAGGTACATCCCACGAGGGAATCATGGTCCTTCCCCCGGACACGCCTGTGGGTGTTCCTGCAGCTGAATACTTGAATTTGCCCACGTATGAAGTATTTGAAATAGGGTTGACTCCCAACCGCATAGACGCAGCATCCCACCTGGGTGTTGCCCGCGATCTGGCAGCCTGGTATGCCTCCCGGGGAAAAGAGTTAGCCGTGAAAAGGCCCGATGTGAATGCATTCAGGGAAAATGGCACGGTAGCAGGTGTACAGGTGGAAGTCCATGCCCCTGAAGCGGCTCCTCGGTACAGCGGTATTACCCTTGACAACATCAGGACGGGTCCTTCCCCGTTATGGATGCAGGACCGCCTGCGGATGGCCGGCATTAGACCCATCTCTAATGTGGTGGATATTACAAATTATGTAATGCTTGAAACAGGCCAACCCCTTCATGCCTTTGACCGGGAGCACATTCAGGGAGATATCGTAGTCGTACGTATGGCCGATGCCGGCAGCCGTTTTGTAACCCTGGACGGTCAGGAACACATCCTGGACGGAGAGGATCTGATGATCTGCAACCAAAAAGAGCCGATGTGCATTGGCGGGGTATTTGGAGGACTTGGCAGCGGTGTGACCGATAGAACAACCTCGATTTTCCTGGAATCGGCGTGGTTTCATCCGGCATTCATAAGAAGGACATCAAGACGCCACGGGTTGAAGACAGATGCCAGTTTCCGGTTTGAAAGAGGAGCAGACCCCGACGCGACAATATATGCCCTAAAGCGTGCCGCACTCTTGATGCAGGAGATTTGCGGGGCACGTGTGGCTGGCCGGATCATTGATCGTTATCCTAACCCGGTGTTGCCCGCACGGGTGGAACTGGATTACAACACCATGTTCTCACTGATGGGAAATAACATTGGGGAAAACACCATGGAAACGATTCTCAGGGCCCTGGAAATAAAGCTGGTTGCCAGAAATGAAAAAACGGTCACGGTAGAAGTGCCTCCCTACAGGGTAGATGTGAAAAGGGAATGCGATGTGGTGGAAGAAGTGCTCAGGATATATGGGTACAACAACATAGAATTACCGGGACGTATAAGTTCTTCCATGGGACAGGCGTCCAAACCTGAACCGCACAGGGTCCGGGATGATGTGGCCGACCACATTTCAGCATTGGGATTCAGGGAGATAATGTGTAATTCCCTGACCGGTGCAGCCTACTACGAACACCTGGAAACGTATCCCCTGCGCTCGCTTGTCAGGATCCTGAATCCTCTGAGCAACGATCTGAACGCCATGCGCCAGACACTCCTCTGGGGAGGGCTGGAAACCATTGCCTATAATATTAACAGGCAACAATACGACCTGCGCTTCTTTGAGCAGGGCAATGTCTATTCGCACAATGGGAGCGGTGATACCCTACAGGGTTACCGGGAGCAGCAAAATCTTGCTCTGTTCATTACTGGCAATGACCGGCCACAAAACTGGCATACGGCTGCCCGTGGATCAGACTTTTATATACTCAAATCATACGTTGACGATATTGCCGGGTTATTCGGACTTGACCTGTTACGGCTGGAGAGTTTGCAGGCTCCAACTGACCTTTTTGAAGAAGGGATCCGCTATATGGTTAAGGATAAGGTATTGGCCGACCTGGGGCGTGTAGGCCGTTCATGCCTCAATATACTGGACATACGTCAGGATGTTTATGCTGCGGAAATCAACTGGAGCCTGTTCTTTTCTATGATCCGCAACAACAGGACACAATTCAACGACTTGCCAAGATTCCCCGAAGTGCACAGGGACCTGGCCCTTGTGGTGGATGAAAGCGTTTCTTACCGCCAATTGCAGGGAATTGCCTTCAAAACGGAAAAACACTTGTTGAAATCGGTAGGATTGTTCGACGTGTATATGGGAAAAGGTATTCCTGAAGGGAAAAAACAGTATGCCCTGAGTTTTGTTTTCCAGGATCCGCAAAAAACCCTTACCGATGCTTATGTGGAACAAATCATAAACCGCCTGCTGGAAGCATTCAGTAAGGAAGTCGGGGCCATTTTACGGTAGCTTCAGCCACCGCCTCCACAGCTGACCGAATGTATTGAATTCCTCCTGGTATACAAAGCCGGCACCGCTTCGCTGTGTATTATCAAGGTAGTTTGAATACTGGTCTGCAGCATGACTAAAAGCCTTGAGACGGAATTTACCCTTTTTATCGAGTTTCAGTTCGATATCCACATTACCCACCAGGTCGTTTTCGTTCCGTGTATAGGGATTGTTCCCCATGTTGCCGTTTATGATCACCCGGTTATTGAACAGGCGGGTGGAAATTGCCACATCAAAGAGATCACCTCTTTGATTCGGCTGGTAATTGAAACCGACATCCAAGGGTATGTTTAGTTGTACGAATATATTATTCAGCTGGTTTGAAAGGATCTCGGTAGCATTGGAATAGAGGATATTGGAGTTGTTTACGATCCCGGATTGCTGTTCAGGTATGAAACTGCTGGAAATTAACAGAGTGACAAATTGTCGCATCATTTTGTCATCTGTGGACAGGGCACTTTCAACACGGGCCCTAGTCATGGGATCAATATCCTGGATATCAATATTGAATCCCAGTGTAGGATTCATCAAATTTCCCGACATGAGTATCTGGCAATCCACATCCCGCCGGTTACTGATCATGGTGGTGTCCGACAGCAGGGTGTTAAGGGAGGCCTTGGTTTTGTAGGATGCGGTCAGGTTCAGCTGTGTGGTTTCAATGTCTCCGTTGAAAAAGATAGTGCCCCCGGGTAGTATCTGAAACCGTTTAGATACGATACCCTGGAGTCCGAAAAGATAACTGCCGCTTTCAACAGTGCAGTCACCTGTAATGGAGAAGGAGTCGTCTCTTGGATCAACTCCAAGATTGATCACGCCGTTACCCCTTGCTGTGATGATATCTCCAGTGGTCTTGTTAATTTCCAGAAGGATCTCGGCATTGGGCGTCAGTTCAGTCTTCATATTGAAAGTGAGCCTGGAATCATTCGCCTTGATTTTCTTTTGTTCCATGGCGGCCAGCGTATACGGATCCCTTCCGGTATAAGGAACCGGGGCCTCGAAAAATGTCAGCAGGCTGGTTTGCCTGGCCTGTGAAGCGGATGACAAAGGAATGTGGATGACGGAATTGGGTTCAGGCCGGATGGAAAGATCCAACAGGATATCATTAAGGGGGCCCCTGATGATCAGGTTGCCTGTGGCAAAAGCCTTACCGTAAAAAGTGTCATTGTCTTTTTCATCCAGGTTCAATCCCTGGAAGTTGGTGAAACTCATGTTCAGGTCGGCCCTGATATCCCTGAATTGCCTGTATTTCAAACCTCCCTGCACTATGGCATAATTACCCCCCGCATCCAGGAGAGTGTCCTTTGGGAGGTAGAGTCCTTCCCTTGTCAAGCGGACAGGCCCTGACAAGACATAGGGTACTTTTGTGTAATCGACGGTAAAGTTAAGCTTGTCAACCCTTGTATTATCACTAACCAGGTCCAGGTAGGGTAATGTTCCGGACAGATACATATCTCCCGTAATTTTACCGTGTACGTCAGAGACCAGTCCTGTTAGGAAAGGTCCTGCAATTGCGGCTTCAAAATGATTGAAAGTTGCTTTTAGATCCAGTTTTTTATCAGCAGGGTGGTAATGACCGGTAGCCAGTAAAGGAACCTGCCCCCCTGGCAGGGTAGTACTTGCTTCCAGTTGCAGGTAGTCGGCCTGTGGATCCAGCGAACTCTTCAGACGCAGGTCCCCTGCCAGGGTGTCGTTAACAAAAAACCTTTCTCCGACAATATCTGCCATGAAACGCCGTTCACCGTAAAAATCGGTCAGATATCCCTGCCCGGTGAAGGACCCCCTGAAGGTAAACGGATATGAAGCAGGGAGGAAGGTATTGAACAGGCTGGCATCGAACCGGGATAATTTCACAAATAGCGTATCCTCAGGCTGCTGTGACAAGGCTCCGTTGATAAGGAACGATTCCACCCCTTCATGCCCTATGATGTGTTGCAGCAGCACGTTGTTCAAGGCAAGTTTTCCACCCGATAACATCAGGCTGTCCGAGTGAAGTGTCCATTTTTTTCTATTGATCATGATACTGTCAGAGGCCAAATGCGCCTTTATCACCGGAATGTCTGAACCTTCCTCTGTAGAAAAATTGAACACAGATCCAATAATAGCATGATTTTTTTTATCATGTCCCGGATTATAGAACAAGTCAAGATTCATCCTGTCATTGCCTGCCACCGCTTCAATCCGTAATGTATCCGCTTTAAGCGGTCCTAACGAAAGATCCCGGCATTGAATATCTGCCCTGATATCAGAGGGCCGGGCAACAGCCAGAATATCAAGATTTCTCAAATTGTGATCCTGGTAGCCCAGCCTTTCTGAACGGATTACGGAACGGATGCTGTCATTGCCGTAATCATGGAGCGAAAAATTTGTTCCGGGTGCAATATACAGACCGGGCAGGAACACTTCTTCAAAAAAGACACTGTTTCTGACTGTCATTTGAAAGACAGCTTGTCCGTTGACCGTACTGTCGGGGTCATAATCGGTCCAGGAACTGAAATAGGAGGGTACGTGACGGAATAGGTTTCGCGAAACCAGGCGTTTCACAAAGCCCATGAATCCTTCTTCGCCGGTATACTCTGCCTGCAATGCATCTGAGTTGATGACCAGCCTGTAGCGGGAACGGTCCTCTGTTCTGGTACTTTCCAGGATTAAGGAATCCAGGGCATGAGTGCCACGTGAATTGAGCAGAGACAGACCAGAGGCGTGAATAGTCCCTTCTATGTCTCCCAGGTTGTTTATCCGGGAAAAATCTGCCTGTAACAAACCGCTAAGTACGGCAAGGGAGTCATTCTTATAAAGATTCAAAAGTTTCAGGTCTGCATAGGCGATATTGGCAAAAAAATCGGCTGCTGTTCCGGCTGAGCGGGTCAGGTCCGCCCGTCCCTGGAAGAGGAATTGCAAATTGGGGTCGGAAGCGATCATTTTTCCGTTAAATATTCCATTGCGAAATTCTCCCATCATTTTGATGTCCTGGAATGAATATTGGTTGAAATCAAGACGGGCAAGGAAAAGAGTGTCTATGACGGCATGCAGGCTGCTGATACCGCCCTCTCTTATAGTCACACTTGCCTTGGTATACAAAGAACACCGTCCCAGATTTTCTACCCCGGTAAATAGTCCCAGGTCCAGATCCCTGAGATCTGCAACACCCGATAGCAACACCCCCGGAGGTGCTATATTGTTGTTGACAAGCATATCCAGGGATAAAGAACCGAAGTGACCATCCAGATCCCCGTCAATGGCAAAGTCAGTCAGCAATCCGGCCAGGCGTCCCCGGAAATGGAAAGGCGTCCGGCTTCCGGTTGCTTCCTCAAGATTTTTCAGGTCAACACGTGCAATCGAATACAGGATACCGTTCAGATCGTTCATATCTGAATGGAGTTCATCAATATCCACCTGCAAGGTCGTTTCTTCCGATTCAGGCAGGCCCCTGAGCAGGAAACCACAACCAATCCTTGTCCTTCCTGTTTCGGAACGGATATCCAGATTGTCTGCCCCAAGACTGCTCACGGTGCCTGTCACTTTTCCCGTGGCACGCACTGCCAGGGTAAAGTCTTCAGGGAAAGACCAGGCATAATAACCTATTGTCCTGAAAGAAAAATAGGCATTGTCCAGGTCGAGTTCCATTACAACCTTGTTCAGGTAATCGGAAAGATTCCGGGATGTGCCGTAATGCATCAGGAAATGATGCGCTGTAATGTAGGAATGGTTATCCCTGATGACCAGGTTTTTTATCAGTGCCTCTTTGCTGTCCACTGTCACATCCCCTTCCAGGTGGTGTACCAGGTATCCCGATCTTTCCCGGCAGGAAAGACGGTCCAGGCGTGCTTCAACTACCCCGTTGCAATAACGTGCATCACGAATATCAATGGATATGTCGCTGATATGCAGGTCGCTGAAATCCATACATTCCGGGTTGTTGTGTGTAGGACCGGTGTCCCTGTTGATCATATTATAAGCGAAATCTTCCAGGATCACCCGGTTGGAACGGATATCCCATGTGAAAGGCCGTGACGTGGTGTCTTTACCGGCCGAAGGAGGAAACAAGGTTTCAATATTGGTAACACTATCCTGTATGATCAGGTGATATGATCCTTCAGAAAGGACAACCTGACGCAAAACAATTTTCTTTTCCAGCGCACTTACATGGCCAATTCTTACCGATAGTTTTTTGGAGTGCAACAAAGTGTCTTCGGGTGCTGTACGTATGAGCAGATCTTTAATTATCAGCCTGTTAAATAACACGAAATTCACTTCGCCAACCATTACTTCGGCACCCGTGGCTTCTGAAAGCCACTGAGCGGCCCTTCCGGCCAACCGTGACTGAACGGAAGGCAACTGTACTATAATGGCAGCCGCTGTCAGCGAAATGACCAAAATGAACAGGAGGGTGCGCAGTATATTCCGAAAGACCCGCATAGTTAAAGCCTTAACTTGCAAACTTACAAAAAAAATGGCCACATTTGCAGACTCAAGCATGGTACTATGGCTTATATTTTAGGTATAGAATCTTCCTGCGATGACACATCGGCTGCCGTACTCCGGGACACGTTGCTCCTCTCCAATGTAATGGCCTCACAGGAGGTACATGGAAAATACGGGGGCGTGGTTCCTGAACTGGCCAGCAGGGCGCATCAGCAGCATATAGTTCCGGTCGTAAGCCAGGCGCTTGAGATTGCAGGAATAAGGCCTTCGGACATTGATGCCATAGCTTTTACCCAGGGGCCCGGTCTGCTGGGGTCGCTCCTGGTGGGGACTTCTTTTGCCAAGGGTTTGTCATTGGCTGCAGGGGCACCATTGATCAGGGTGAATCACCTGGTCGGACACATTCTGAGCCACTTCATAGATGTGAGATCATCTTCGGGGGAAGGAGCACAACCCGCGTCGGGAAAGAAACCTGATTTTCCTTTTTTGTGTCTGCTTGTCTCGGGGGGACATACACAAATCATTAAGGTAGATGCCCCTCTGTCTTTCAGTATCCTGGGACAAACGATAGATGATGCTGTCGGAGAGGCTTTTGACAAAGGGGCGAAACTCCTGGGGCTAGAATATCCGGGTGGCCCCCATATTGACAGGCTGTCGCAACAGGGAGACCCCGGGATGTATAGTTTTGCCCGTCCCCATATCAAGGATCTGGATTTCAGTTTCAGCGGGGTCAAGACATCGTTCCTTTATTTCTTACGGGACAAGCAGTCAGAGGACCCTGGTTTTATTGATAAAAACAAGGCCCACCTTGCTGCAGGCCTTCAGCATACCCTGATAGACATACTTGTGGATAAAGTGGTGAAAGCTGTCAGGCAGACCGGCATCAATCGGGTAGCCCTGGCCGGAGGTGTTTCGGCCAACAGCGGTCTCAGGGAACGAATGATGAGAGAATCAAAAAAAAGACATTGGGATGTTTTTCTTCCTCCTTTGTCTTTTACCACAGACAATGCAGCAATGATAGCGATTGTAGGCTATTACAAATACCTGGATGGCAGGTATGCCGGGCTGGATATTGCCCCGGTCACAAGAAGCAGCCTTATGACCGGGGAATGATCCCTGTCTGTAAGGGTTAGTTTAGTTGCAGCCGCTGCATCCCTGACAGCTTCCGCTACAGGCAGAGGCTGCCCGTTCACCGTAAAGACCCTCGGTAAGTTCTTTCTCTGTTGCCTCCCTGATCTCAACCACCTTTCCGGAAAAATTTAGCTCACACCCGGCCAGCGGATGGTTAAAGTTCATTTTCACCATATCTTCTAGCACTTCTTCTACTATACCGTTGAGCTGGTTTCCGCGGGAATCCTGCATAGGGATCACTTTATCCTTTACAAGAAGTCCTTCTTCCACTTTTCCGTTCACTTTAAAAATGTCTTTTGAAAGTTCCACGATGGCATTGGGATCAACTTCACCGTATCCATCCTTCGGGCTCAAGGTGAACGAAAACTCGTCCCCGGTCTTTTTCCCCATTATCTGTTCTTCAAAGGCGGGGAGAAGGTAACCTAATCCATATATAAAACGCATGGGCTTGTCATCCTTAACTGTTTCGATCACATCACCGTCAACCACCAGCGTGTATGACAATGAAACTACTTTTTCTTCTGAAATGGTCATGATAAATTGTTATTGTTAGTATGTAATTTTCTTATTTTATACCCTATTGCTGCGGCAAACAATGAAAATATCGGCGTTATTATGTTGAAGAAACAGTAGGGAAGGTACGTCATGGTGGCCACGTTCAATACAGTGGACTGTGCCACGGCGCATGTGTTCCATGGCACGAGCACAGACGTCACGGTGCCTGACTCTTCGACGGTGCGGGAGAGCACTTCAGGCGCAAGTCCACGCTTACGGTAAGTATCACCAAACATGTTGGCTGGTAAAATGATTGCCATATATTGATCTCCCAGTGTCATGTTGAAAAATAAACATGTCCCCAATGTTGTGCCTATGGTAGACACGGTGTTGCGCATCAGTTTGAGTAAATTATCAGTAATTGTATTGATCATGCCCGAGGCAGTCATCACACCTGAATAGGCTATAACACATAAAATGAGCCAAACTGTGTTCATCATGCCGGCCATGCCGTTTGTTGATGTAAGATTGTTCAGGAGCTGGTCTCCTGTTTCAACGCTGACATGAGTGCTGAGTATTTTGATTGCTGCGGCAAAACGTCCCGGAGCTATCTGATAGCAAATATGAGGCTGGAACAGTACTGCCACGATAGCCCCGGCAATGGCAGAAAGGAAAAGCGTGACAAACGGAGATACTTTTTTGACTACCAACACAATGGTTATGACCGGGATGATCAGGAACCACGCAGAAATGTTGAAAGTGTTATCCAGTGCGGTTAGCTCTGACTGTATGTCAACGGCATTATCCACCGGGATCCAGATCGCGGCAACAACGTAGATTATCAAACAAATAACAAATACCGGTCCTGTGTTGACCAGCATGTACCTTATGTGGGTAAAAAGGGGAACCCCGCAGAAAGATGAGGCCAGGTTTGTGGTATCTGACAGGGGTGACATTTTGTCGCCAAAATAAGCCCCCGATATAATCGCTCCGGCGAGCCACGGGGTGGGAAGGCCTATGATTTGGCCTGCCCCGAGCAGGGCAACGCCAAAAGTTCCCACCGTGCTCCATGAACTGCCCGTAACCAAAGATATGAGGGCTGTGATCACAAAGGACAGGGGCAGGAAGATGGCCGGATGGATCACCTTGAGGCCATAATAGATCATGGAGGGGATGATCCCGCTGGTCATCCAGCTCCCGGTAAGGGCCCCTATTGAGATCAGGATCAGGATGGAGGGGTATGTATTTTTCAGATGCGAGAGCATGGATTCTTCCGCCTGGGACCAGGAAATACCATATTTTAACCGTGCTATGGCAAATGTTATGACAGCGACAAGCAACAGGGCAAATTGTGAAGGGCCGGCAGTTACCTTGTCCCCGAAGACAAGAACGCTGGAAAGGAGTATGGCGACCAAAAGAATTACAGGTATCAGGCTTACTAACAGGGATGGTTTCTTCATAAATTATTATTAGAGTCCTGAAAATTCAATGTCGTCGAATAAAAGAGAAGGTGTTTGCCAGGACATGGTCTTGAGTGCATCGTCTCCTGCTGCCAGGAGTCTGCTCCACAAATCCAGCATATTGCCTGTCATGACCATTTCATTGATCGGGTATGTTATCTGTCCGTGTTCCACATAAAAACCTTCAATCCCGTATGAAAAATCGCCTGTTGTCGTGTTGCAGTTACCCCCGTTGAATCCGGTCACAAAGATGCCATTTTTAATCAAACCTGCAAGCGTTGCTGCATTTCCTTTACCTTCCTTCAGCAACAGCAGGGAAGGAGAAGATATGGTAGGGTGCATCTGCATTTTTTCAGCATAATAGGTACTTAAGAAATACATATTCAACCTGCCTGCTTCTATTACGGCCCGTTTTGCAGTTGCCAGACCTTCACTGTCAAAGAACCGGCAGCCTGGTGTTCCTTTCCTGCGAGGATCATCAATGAGTGTAAGTACAGAGGAGGCAATATTTTCTCCCAGTTTATCAAGAAGGAATGAATTCTGCTGCTGCAGGGAGCTTCCCGACATGGCATCTATCAGAGGAGCCAGCAGGGTAGCCGCCACCCTGTTTTCTACGATCACCCGGTACCTGCCGGAAACTATTTTTCGGGGGTTTCTTTTGGCCAGAGCCCTTTCAAGAGCTGTTGCGGCACATGTACAGGGAAGTCCGGAGCCTATCCCTATGTCCCAGGGGTGGATGCCCCCCTGAAAATCCCAATCGGAGGGCCGGGCATCACCTTTTCCCCTGACGGTACATTCGACTGAATAATTGTACCATGTTTCTTCCGATGTGCAGTGCAAACCGTCTGAATCTGCCAGGTGTAACCACTGCCTGTGGTCTGAATAGTCTGCCATAACACTTATCAGGGCAGGCTCTTTATTCCATATGGCACAGGCACAATCCAGCAGAAAGGCCTTTTTTACACCGGTGTCGACAGAGCCACTGTGGGCCGAATACAAGGGAGGGCCTTCATAGCGTAATTCTTTGGGGACAAGTTTCCTGAAGGGGTCCGGGGCCAGCAGCTTAACCGAGGCAATGGCATCGTCCAGCAGTTTGTCCAGACCGGAGGGATCAACCTTGTTTGTTGAGCACGTCCCATAACGCCCTTCCACGAAAAGGTGCAGTGTCAGGGAGGAATCCACCGCTTTTTCGATGGTTTCCAGAGAATCGTTCAGCACAGACATCCCGTTGGCGTTATTGCTTGTGGCAGCCACACGGGCATGTGTCGCCCCTTTTTTGAGAGACATCTCCAGGGCATAAGAGCACATTTGTTTCAGAAGGTCTTTTTGCTTCATACACGTCCTCCCACCGTCAAAGAAGCCACCAGGACGGATGGCATGCCGCATGAAACCGCACATGTCTGGCCTTTGCCGCAAGTCCATGTCCCGTTGTCGATGATGCAATTGTTGGCCACACCTGTTATCCTGGCAAGGGCTTCCGGCCCGTTTCCTATTATATTGGTATCCTTGATCGGCTGTGTCAGTTTGCCGTTTTCTATCAGGTATCCGCTTTTGACATAGAAAGTGAAATCTCCGGCCCCTATCTGGACCTGTCCGTTGCTGAAGGTATCCACATAAAGTCCTTTCTTGACAGAAGCGATCAGTGCTTCTTCCGTGTCCCTGCCATTGTCCATGTAAGTGGCCCGCATCCTGGGCAGGGGCATGCACCGGAAAGACTCCCTGCGTCCATTTCCTGTTGGTTCTGTATGGAAGTAGCCGGCCGAGATCCTGTCATGCAGGAAGGAGGTAAGGATGCCATCGGTGACCATATAGGTTTTCTGACCCGGTACTCCTTCGTCATCCACATTGAGGGCACCCCTGTTGCACGGAATGGTACCGTCGTCTATGACCGTGATTCCCGGGTTACAGATACGTTGCCCCATTTTATCGGAAAAGATCGATACTTTTTTTCTGGCAAAATCGGCTTCGAACGCATGGCCAATGGCTTCATGCAACAGGATACCGGAACCACCGGCGGCCATCACTACAGGCATTTCCCCGCCATTTGGTTGTTTTGCCCCGAAAAGGAATGATGTGCGGTCAAGGACCTCCTGTGCCAGTTCCCGGATCATGGCTGAATGCAAGAATTCACCTCCCATCCGGAAAGAGCGGGAAGCCGAGGCCGATTCCCTTTGTCCCCCGGATTCCATGACACAGGTGACAGACAGGGAGGCCATGGGACGGATATCCGAACAATGAATGCCCAGGGAATTGTAACATTCAATATGGGATGTGGCATCGGAAAGCTGCGCCGTCACTTTTTCGACACGCTTGTCTGCACTGAATATACGTTCATTCAGGTCATAGAGGAATGGCATTTTTTCCTGGGGCGAAAATCCTTCCCAGGGCCTCACGATCCTGTACCGGTCGGGAAGGTTCAGAGTGGCAATTGGCGCAGGTTTTGTTCGCCTGATGAGTCCCTGCGCAATATAGGATGCCGTTCTGGCAGCTTCTTCCCTGTCTCGCGGCAATGTGGATTCCGTATAAGCATAGCCTGTATTCTGCCCGCTTACCACCCGGATGCCCAGACCGCCTTCGTTATGCGTAGAGGCCGCATTCACTTCTCCGTCCCTTAACACTATGGAGTGGAAGGTGGTTTGTTGCATATACAGGTCGGCGTAATCTCCTCCCTGTTGAAGGGCCAGGTTCAGCAGTTTTTTGGAATCCATTTCAATCGCAGTTGTCAAATCCATAGCCTGGTTGCTGTGGACATATGTAAACGGCCGGATTCCATACAGACGGGGTCCAGCATGTATGTTGTTTCACTATGATGGGGATTGTTCCTGAAAGCCGGTTTTCCTGCACGCGCAGCTGGAATGTCACATCGGGGATACCTGCCCATTCTGCGGGGATGGTACCTGTGAAATTGCAATTTTCCAGCCTGATGCTCAGGCGATCAGATTTTGTTTTCATACGACCGAATCCTGCGGGCAGGGGGCCGTTGAAATTAGCGTTCTGCTGAAACAACACAGAGGTGAGATTTTCCAGATCGAATAAGGCATCCGGCAGGGGCAATTCCAGTTTGGTATTGAATAGACCCAGACTTCTGAGCACTTTCAATTGACCGATTTCCGGGGGTAAAGTCCCGGTAAAGGGTACATTGCTCATTTGCAGGTTGGTCAGTCCGGTTAGTTTTCCTATGCCTGCCGGGATGGGCCCCCCAAGACCGGTGCAACCCACAAGGTTCAGATCTGTAAGGGAAGCAAGGTTGAAGAGTTCCTCAGGCAACCCGCCCGTAAGGCCTGTCATGGAACTGAAAGAAAGACGCTCCAGGGCGGTTAGGTTGCCTATCCATGCGGGAATGTTTCCGGTTATCCCGGGATTTGAAGATATGCTCAGTCTTTTGAGCAGGACAAGCTCTCCCAGGGCCTGGGGGAGCGTTCCTGTAAAGTTGTTGCTGTTCAGGGTAAGGTGTTCCAGCGCGGTGAGTTTTCCAATGGATGCGGGTATCGGGCTCTGTCGGGAAATCACGTTGGATGCCATTGACAGGGAATCCACACGTCCTGCCGCATTAAGACGAACTCCCTCCCATGAATCCATAGTGGCAGACAGGTCCCATTTGTTTTTCTTCCAGGTTTCTCCTTCAGTATCCATGAAGAATTCAACCAGGGCAAGACTATCCTGCATCCTGGGATCGAGCACGAAACCAGTCTGGGTCAACAAGAATTCCCTGAAAAGGTTCAGGGTTTCATTTCCAATTGTGATGACGGCTGTTCGCGTCTGCGGGTCCCTGTTCTCCCCGAAAGATATCTCCAGTGAGCCACTTCCGTTCCCCGAAACAGGCTGTACCAAACACCATGTCCTGTCGGAGTGGGCTTCCCAGGGGAGGTTTGCCGTAACATGGATCGTATAGCTCCCGGCCCTGTAATCATATTCAGCTACTGTTTCCCCTATGTCCAGCAGGGGCGGGATTCCGGCCTGTGTGATTTCAACGCTTACGGCCAGCACTCCGGCCTTTATGGTAAAGTTGCCCGTGAGCGGGGTTCCCAGATTGGGATTTTCTTCAACGCTCAGGCGAAGGGAAGCGCTGCCTGTTCCCGTTTCCGGGACTATGTCGTACCCCTGTGGATTCTCAAGGCGCCAGGAAGTGTTGGTATAGACAATAATATCTACCCATCCTCCGCTTTGGGGAAGGTTGATCTTCTCTGCAGACACTGACAGTTCAATCTCCTGTACGGCTTCCCTGCACCCTGTGAACAGCGTTAAGGATAAAGCCAGGACAGCCAGGCAATGTAGGACTCCTGAAAATCGTCTCATAGAAAGCAAAAGTACAAAAAAAGTATTATTTTTACATCATAGAAAGCACTATGGAAAGGCCACATCACAAATATCCGGTACTATTGGTTTTGCTCCTCTTGATGACCGCTCTTCCGGGAAGGAACTCTTATGCACAACAGCAGCAGTATGCCCTGTCGGGTATTGTGAGGGATCAGACTACCGGTGAACCTGTCCCGTATGCCACTGTTTTTCTCGAAGATCTGGGACTTTGGTTTATTTCCGCGGAAGACGGCTCTTTCCGCTTCACCGCCATTCCCGCGGGAACCCATACCCTTCACGTTGAAATCCTTGGGTACGCCAAAAAGACGTTCACACAGAAAATCGAACGTGACATCACAGGCCTGGTGCTTCAGATCGCCGAGGAAAGCCTCCGGCTGGATGAAGTGGTGGTGACAGCCGAGGAAGGGGGACGGCTTAACTCCTCGTCAAGGATTGAAAAACAGGCGTTGGACCACGTGCAGCCGGTAAGCCTGAGGGACGTCATGCAGCTGGTTCCTGGGAATCTGACAGAAAATCCCGGTCTCAACCGGGTGAATCAGCTTACCATTAGGGATATTGCGTCAAATAGCGCCAATGCCTTCGGAACAGCCGTGATCATGGACGGAGTCACCCTCTCCAACGATGCCAACCTGCAGGTGAGGAAAACTTCAACCATTGGAACAGCCGGTGAATCGACCGCAGGCTCCGGGGTGGATGCAAGACAGATATCTACCGACAATATACAGACTGTGGAAATCATAAGGGGAATTCCCTCTGCCGTGTATGGAGACCTTACATCGGGCGCTGTGGTCGTAAAAACCCGCTCGGGGGTTTCCCCGTGGCAGATACGCCTGAAAGCCGATCCCCGCCTGAAGCAGGTCTATGCCGGAAAAGGTTTTTCTCTCGGTCCGGAAAAAGGTGTGGTGAACATCGACGGCGACTATGCCCTCTCATACGGAGATGTCAGGACACCGGCCGATGTATACAGGAGGGTCAACCTGCAGATAGGTTATTCCCAGACAGTGAGAAAAAAACTGACCTATAATGCCCGGATGCGCCTGATATACTCCGATGCCGATAACAGGACTGATCCGGACAATTTTCTGGACAATATTTCCAGGGACAGAGATATGGGCCTCGGGTTGGACATCAACGGCACATACCGCTTGAACAAGAAATGGGTCACCAACCTGGAATTCATGGCTGCAGGCGATGTAACATCCCAGTACTCACTGGAGAAAACGTACCGGAGTCAGGGGAGGATACCGCAATCCCTGGCCATGACGTCCGGCGAAAATCTCGGCTTTTTCACGCCATACCGCTATTATTCCAACCTGGAAGTGTTCGGATTGCCCATCAATGTCCAGGCCAGGGTGGTTGCGAACCTCTATGGAAAATACGGTGACATCACCAATAAGGTGCTGGCCGGTGTGGAATGGACCTCCAGGGGGAACAGGGGCGCGGGCAAGGTCTTCGATCCCTATTTGTCTCCCGATGTCAACTCAACTTCCACATATAGGGAACGTTCCTTCAGGGATATTCCCTTCCTGAACCGGTATAGTGTTTTTGCCGAGGACAAGCTGCGGGTTCCCCTGGGCCTTGTCCGTGCGCTGGAAATTCAGGCAGGAGTCCGATTTAACGGCATAGTGCCAGACACGCGCTTCAGCATGGACCGGTATTATTCTGTCGAGCCGAGGCTGAATGCCCGGTTCCAGATCCTGAGACAACAGGAGGGATTCCGGGAACTGAGCATTAGGGCAGGCTGGGGCCTGAATTACAAGATGCCTTCCATGGTCTATCTGTACCCGGAACCCACCTACCTTGATGTGGTTTCTTTTTCCTACAATGACATAGACGATAACGGGGTAGGGATGGTGCTTTTCACTACCCGCAAGCTGGAAGAGGAAGTCAGAAACCCCCAGCTGAAACTGCAGCAAAGTAAGAATTTTGAAGCCGGAATGGATTTCGACATAGAAAACGTGACGGGCTCCCTGGTGTTTTTTACGGAAAAAATGGTGAACGGTTATGGATTTGCCACCCAGGTTATCCCGGTATCCTATAACCGTCACGGATATGTGTGGAACAAAGGCAGCCCTTCCCGGATAGACGTGCCTTCCGGAAAACTTCCCCAATACGAGAACGGGGCTGTCCTGGTAGACGGAACAGCCTTGCCCTATATACGCGATACGGTCTTCCTGTCCTATCAGAAGCCCCTTAACAACATGGTACAGGACAAGTGGGGCGTTGAGTTCACGCTGGCCTTTCCCGAGATCAAAAGCCTGCATACGACCATATCTGTCATCGGGGCCTACCTGAATGTGTTATCCCAGGATGAATCCATGGGTGCCATTACGGTTCCCACTCAAGTGGCCGGAAGACCATACCCCTATGCCGGTTTTTATGCCGGGGGGAACAAGACTAGTTCGGGTACCAGGAGCGAACGCCTCAATACCAACATCCGATTCATCACCCACCTTCCTTCTGTGGGGATGGTGGTGACCCTGACGACACAGCTTGTTCTGATGGACAGGACAAGCTATGTTTGTGAATGGGAAGACCAGGTACAGACCTACTACTACGATGACAAGGGATCCCGCTATTCTGGCAAATGGGCTTACAGCGATGACAAGTTCATCAAAAAGGTGAATCCTTTATATATAATGGACCTTTCAGGCAACCTCATTCCTTTTACCCAGGATATGGAGAACGATGTCCGTTTCCGCGAGCTGATAGGAACCACCAACAAGGAATCCTTCTACCTGGGATCCCGCTATCCCGTGTATGGGATTCTCAATATCAGGCTGACCAAGGAAATCGGGAGATGGGCCGCAGTGTCTTTCTATGCAAACAATTTCCTGAACCTGGATCAGCTTGTCAGAGAAAAGATCTCCGGAACAGCCTATTCGCGAAACCTGCCCTTCTACTTTGGGGCGGAAGTCAGATTAACCTTGTGACCACATGAAAAGACCCGGAAAAATACTGCCTGTCCTGTTTGCAGCAATATTGCTGCCGGTACTTCTTCAGGGATGCCTGGAAGTGGAACCAGCTTATTCCGCGCTGTCTGTTACTGTGCAACCACCCGATGAACAGACGGGCATTGACCTGACACAGGTGAAAATCAGGGCGCAGGGTGTGGACGAACCGGTTTTTTACGAAATGTATCCCGATGCTTCCGGAAAAGCCCGGCTCGAAGTCAGCCCTGGAAGGTACACCATGCTGTTGTCAGCCTTGTATCCCGAAGGTTTTTCTGTCAGCGCATCGTATCCCGAATTCCTGGCCCTGCCCATGGAAACGACTGATTTTACCTTTACACTGGATCTCGCCCTTTCCGGCGGAATCATCTTCAGGCAGATCTATTATGCAGGGAGCAAGACCTTTGAGGGCGCCAATTATACCAAGGATCAGTTCCTGGAACTTTATAACAATACCGATCAGGTATATTACCTGGACTCGCTCTGCGTCGGCGCTCTGGCACCAGCCAACTCGACGGTTTCCAATAATCCCTGGATGGGAAGCGATACGGTGGGCTTGTTTCAGATGACCTGGATGATCCCCGGCCATGGAACCGATTACCCGCTGGCCCCGGGACAGTCGGTGGTGCTTGCCTTGAATGCAATTGACCACACGGCCCGTGCCACGAGCGGACTGGACCTGTCCCATGCCCATTTCGGCTTTTATGACGAAGAACTGCCCAATCACGAAAAGCACCCCGATGTGCCTGCCCTCAAAAGGATCTTTGCCGGTCAGGGAACAGCCTACAGCATGAGCGTGCATTCCCCTGCCCCTGTAATTTTCCGTCCTGTGATGGGAGTGGCCAGGTGGCTGGCAGATGTGGAATCATGGCAGAATTACCAGCCCGGAAGCACCAGTGGTATGAAGTATATGCACATACACCGTTCCTGGATACTGGACGGGGTGGAATGTGTGCAGAATCCGGCCAATGCGCTCAAACGCCAGCCAACCTCCGTGGATGCTGGCTTCATATGGCTCCAACAGGGTCCCAACCTGGGGAATGCTGTTGTGCGCAAGGTCCAGGAAGTCCTTCCCGGAGGAAGGATCGTATATAGTGATACCAATAACTCATCTGCGGATTTCCTGTCGGATGTACCTGCGGAACCCATCCTGAAACCTCTCTGGCCATGAAGAAAGTCATACTCATAACACTGGGTTTCCTTTTTGGGCACATGCAAGAGGTGGCAGGCCAGGACCTGGAAAGGATTATGTGGGAAAATCCCTGGCAGGGCGGGATCGTCTCGGCAGGTATGGCATTTTCTGACAGGGATTATTCTGACATCTCCCTGTATACAGGATACCGGACCGGTGAATTCAGAAATGTGTACGATCCTGCTTCAGTCAACTCGTACGGGATCAGCACGCGTTCTTACATGAAGCTCGGGAACACATACCTGAACGGTTCATTTGCCTATGGATATGACCACAGAAAGAACCAGCGCTGGCTGGGGATCCTTGATCCCTACAGGACGCCTTTCATGCTGGCAGACAGCGTAGCAGGGAATTATGTACTGGAATCATATCATATGAGCGCAGGCATGGCCATTCCCGTCTCTGGTAAATGGACCCTGGGATGGCAACTTTCATACGATGCAAAGAATGGCGCAAAATACCGCGACCTGAGGAATAAAGATACCTATATGGACTTTATTATCGCACCGTCTGTGATCTATGCACATGGACCGGCTCGCATTGGGTTACATCTGTATTTCAGACGCATAACAGAACAGACAGATTATACACAGGTGGAAACCAGTACCAATAAAGTGCTGTTTTTATTCTCCGGCATGTGGTTCAACACCCAACAGGTATTCACATCCTCGGCTCCAGGAACGCGCCTGCTCAGGGATCATCTCTATGGGGGAGGCATCACATTGCATTACCGGCCCGGAAAATTTTCGATATACGATCATTTTTCAACCGGGCTCAGGGAGCAGTCACAACGTGAAGATGTTGTACGTGCACGCAAGTATGGGGATGTCAGGGAATGGACCTGGCAAAATACCCTGATGTTGTATTACGGGCCACGGCATCGTATAAAAGCCGATGTATCATGGGCAGGGTTGAGGGGTTTTGAGCCCATCCAGCGACAGGAACTGAACCAGTTGTCACGCCTTTGGGAGTGGGTGCAATATGGCACGATCCCATCTTTTGTCCAGGAAAGGACATGCGTGGACATAAATTATTCTTACAGGATTGCAAGAGATGAGAACTATGATTCGTGGAGGATAACAGCGGGGGTATCCCGGAACCTGTTCCGTCAACAGTGGATTAAATACCCGCTTGCCGTACAACGGTCCCTGAACCTTACACAGGTCTATGCCCAGCTGGCCAAAAGCTGGTCAGCGAAAAGATGGATGTTCGATTTGTCCCCCGGAATATCCTATGGAGCAGGACAGCTGGAAGAAACCTCGCCGGAAGAATTGCAGGAAACGCTGACCGGAAATGACATGGGATTTGAAAATCCCGAAAATTTCCGGTTGACAGAACCTTCCGGAATGGAAAATGAATTTTTTACGGCAAAACGGATAGCTGCCGGAATAACAATCAGGTCGACTTTTATTGCCAATCGCGCTAAAGGGCTGAATCTGTTTGCAGAAGCGGGATACCGCTATACACGCCAACTAACCGCTACCAACAAGGTCTTTCATGAGGCCGGATTGAGTATTGGACTGATTTTTTAATATCCGTGAAAAGGTTTATCCTATATGTTGTTCCACTTTTCCTTATGTTCACACCTCTCAGGGCAGATGAAGGCATGTGGCTTGTCCACCTGATGGAGCAAAACCTGGTGAGACAGATGCAGAAAAAAGGCCTGAAGATTCATCCGGAGATGATCTTTGACAATGACAGGATCACGCTTTCAAGTGCAGTCGTGTCTATGGACTTTGGCTGCACAGGATCGATAATTTCTGATAACGGGCTGCTCATAACCAACCACCATTGCGCCTATTCGGACATTCATGCATTCAGCACCCAGGAGACAAATTACCTGGAAGAAGGATTCTGGGCCCGCAATGCTGCTGAAGAAAAACCTGTCCCGGGCAAAAACGTCTACTTTCTTCGCAAAGTGTTTGATGTGACGGACAGGGTTCTCCGGCTAAGGGACACCTTGACCGGCAGGAGAATGTATGCGCTCCTTGAAAAAGAATACCGGCAGATGACAGGTTACGATTGTATGTGCGCTTCCATGTGGAGCGGCTCCCGTTATTACATGTATTGCTACCAGAAGTACAGCGATGTACGCCTGGTGGGTGCTCCCCCCGTATCCATTGCTGCCTACGGAGGGGAAACGGATAACTGGGAATGGCCCCAGCACAAAGGTGACTTTGCCCTGTACAGGATATACACGGCTCCCGACGGTTCTCCCGCCGACTATGATCCTGCGAACGTTCCCCTGGTACCTGACGCTAAACTGACCATCAGCGCCAAGGGCATCAGGGAAGGGGATTTTGTCATGGCGCTGGGTTATCCTTTCCAGACGAACCGTTATAATTCTTCTTTCGGACTGTATGAAAAACAAACGGTGACATATCCCGTGGTGGTCCGTACCTCAAAAACCCATCTTGAAATCATGAACAGATGGATGGAATCGGACCCCGCTGTCCGTCTGCAATATGCCGATACTTATTTTAGTCTGGCCAATGTATCCGAATTGCGGGAGGGAGAAGTTCTCAGTCTTATCCGTCACAGGTTTGTTGACAACAGGAGGGAAGAAGAGGCCAAAGTGCGGCAGTGGATCAGTGCCTCTGCCAATACAAGTGAATTATGGGGCACATTGTTTGAAGACCTTGAATATGCTTATTCAGTTACAGAAGAGCTGACGGCAGCACGTGAATGGTACAAACAGACCATCATATCCTCCCGGTTCCTTCTGATGGCAAGAAGGGTGGCGGGCCTCAGGGCAGAAGTCAGGCGTAACGGCACAGACACGGTGGATTGTACCAGGGACGAATTCAGCAGCTATTACCGACGCATGATGGATTATTACAACGGGTACCATCCCGGACTTGAAAAGGAATGGTTTGTCAGCGCCTTAAGGGATTTTTGTGAAAACGTTCCGCGCCGGTACTGGGGTGAATACCTGTCATCACGTTATGACCACTTCAACGGGGATGCCTCGAGGCTTGCCGAAAACATTTTTGACAACTCGGTGTTCCGGAGCAGGGAAAGCTTTCGTGACTATTTCCTCACCCCGCATCTGATAGACGAGATAAATGCCGATCCGGCCTGTCTGCTCAACCACAGTTATGACACCCCGCGATTCAATGAAGAAGAAAATCGATTACTCGGAACAATAAATGCAAGGCACGCAGACACGCAGTACACCCGTGCCTTGTATACTTTCAGAAAAGAACAGGACATTCCGCAGTATCCCGATGCCAATATGACCATGAGGCTCACCTTCGGAACGGTAGGACCTCTTTATCCCCGTGACGGGATAACATACAACTGGTACAGCACCATACAGGGGCTGTGGGATAAATGGAATCCGTACGATTACGAATTCCGGATCAATGAACCCTTCCGTCAGGTACTGGAGTCAGAAGACTGGGGCGTATGGAAAGACCGTAAAACCGGTAACATGCATGTGAACTTCCTGTGTGACCTTGATATAACCGGTGGAAATTCAGGATCACCTGTCCTGGACAGCAGGGGACGGCTGGTAGGCCTTGCTTTTGACGGGAATAAGGAATCCCTGGGAGCCGATTCATTCTTTCATCCCACACTGAACAAATGTGTTACCCTGGATATCCGCTATGCACTGTGGGTGATCCAGAAGTACGCGAAGGCACATTATTTGCTAAAAGAAATGGACATATCTTTTTACCTTTAATACTATTATTTATGAAAAAGTACGAATGCGATTTGTGCGGGTATGTATACGACCCTGCTGAAGGAGACCCCGACAACGGTATAGCTCCGGGAACTCCCTTTGAAGATCTTCCCGAAGATTGGGTTTGCCCCCTTTGCGGTGCAGGCAAGGAAGATTTCACACCCTTGTAAGCCATAATATTCTTTGATAAATGTCGTCCGCAGGACGGCTGATGGCTATTGATCAGACGGTGCAGTATTCGTATATGTTTTGCATTTTAACTATGTACTGGAAAATCCTAAACATATGAGATCTGTTATCACTCTAATGGTCGTAGTCGTCCTTGCGGGACCGCTCTCATTATCCTGTTCCAAATGGAACAATGACGCACCCAAAGACAGGGAAGATATCGTACTTACAAAAGTACAAAAGGAAATTCTGCATAACAGCAATGGTTTTGGCATAGATCTTTTCAGGGAGATGTGCCTGGAACTGGAAGGGGAAAATGTCTTCATATCCCCATTGAGCGCATCTCTGGCCATATCGTCCGTAACCAACGGGGCTGCCGGCAAGACACTCGAAGACATGAAGGCAACCCTTGGTTTTGCCACATACTCCCCGGACCAGATGAATGGATTCTTCAAACATCTTGTACCAGCCCTTAAGGAGGTTGATAACACCGTTAAGCTGAGTATTGCCAATGCCGTATGGATTGAAAAGACTTTTCCCGTAAAGAGTCCTTTCATCCAATCCCTGCAGCAGTATTACAACGCCTCCGTGAACCTGCTTGATTTTTCAGACCCGAAGTCCCCTTCTGTCATCAACCAATGGTGTGCCGACAACACCAACAATTTGATCAAAAAGGTCATTGACCGGATAGACCCCGATACAAGGCTCATCTATACCAATGCCCTGTATTTCAAAGGTAAATGGAAAGAAACATTTGACAAGAAAGTGAGCTGGCAGGGTTCCTTCACCAACCTATCCGGATCGGACGGCGATGTGACTTATATGGAACAAACCAATGATTATGGCTATACGGAAACAAATGAAGTGGCCGTTGCTGAAATACCGTATGGAAATGAAGCCTACAGCATGATTATTGTTTTGCCCGATACAGGCGTTTCCATTATGGAAGTAGTTTCTTCCCTGACCCGGGAACAGTGGTCGGAATGGCTGGAAGACCTTGCCCCGGCCGAATTGAACCTCCGCATCCCGCGCTTCAAGGTGGAATTTGATTCAGAGGAAACTATGATCCCTGTATTGACGCGTATGGGAATGGGAATCGCCTTTGATCCTTATAATGCTGATTTCAGCAATATCAGCGACATCCCGCTTTTCATAAGCCTGCTCAAGCAGAACTCTTTCATTCAGGTGGATGAGGAAGGAACAGAAGCTGCTGCCGTGACAACCATAGGATTCAATCTGACTTCCATTGGTCCCGGACAGACAATCCCGTTCCATGTGGACAGACCCTTCCTGTATTTCATTACAGAGAAGAGCACAGGGACCATACTGTTCTCTGGCTTGATGGCAGAAATCTAGAAAGATATTATTTCGTGGTAAACGCGGATGGCAAAGTTATCTGTCATGCCTGCCATGTAATCAATGATGGCCCTGCGGTATTGCACAATGTCAGCTATATCGTAAATTATATCGTTCTCAAAACGTGCTTCATTTCGTGCCCGTTTGTCCACATTGCTGTATTTGACCAGCCATTCGTGAAAATACCTTAACAGGGTGGGAAATTTGGACGTGTTGTCAGCTATGCGCTGCAATAAGTCATTTCCATAAAAACCATCAAGGAAGTCAAAAATCGTATGGATGATGCACCGTGCGTACTCTTTATAATAGAGAAGCCGCGGGTGGTAATAGATATGGCGGTAATTGAAATCCTTGACCTCTGTCAGCAGGTTGTAGTATTGGCAGGAAAAATGCATCCCTTCTTCAGGAGATGAATTGTTGCAGAGATCTTTTATGAAAAGGTCTATCAGGGCCGTGTTGTTTACTACTCCGGAAGTATTCGGGATCCTTTTCATGAGGTTGTTCAGTTCGTTGAGGCGCTCGGGCTCCAGCAGGTTCAGTTCAACCGCATCTTCTATGTCACGGCCCAGGTATGCGATTTTATCCGAGAGTTTGACAGCACAAGCTTCCCACGTATAGGGCATGTACTGGTTGGGCCTCTCTATCTGCTCAAGATCAACAACCTTTTCACGCGGAAACAGCCCGTTCTCGTCAGTTTCTCCGCAATGCGATATGATCCCGTCACGTACGGCATACGTCAGTCTCAGGTTTTTATGTATACCCGAGGCATTGGGCAGGGTGGCAATCTTGTCTGCCGTGTACAGCCCGTTCTTTTCGTGCCAGAATGTGCCGTCCCACTTACGCATGATATCGGAAAGCAACGTTTCTCCTTCATGGCCGAACGGGCTGTGACCCAGATCGTGACCCAGGGCAATGGCCTGTGTCAGTTCTGTGTTCAGTCCCATGTATTTTGATATGGTATAACTGATAGAGGCCACATGGTTCACATGTTCCATGCGTGTGCATATGTGGTCGTTCTGTGTTGCGAAAAACACCTGTGTTTTGTGTTTCAGCCTGCGATAAGAAGTACAATGAAGTATACGCGAGTAATCCCTGTAAAACTGTGAGCGTGTGTCATCCTGTTTATCTTCCGGCAGCAGGAACTCACTGCCTCTTTGCAGGGACTGTTCCCATTTGGGATGTCCCGCCCTGAGCTGATGCTTTGTGAATTTTCCAGGTACCATTTTTTTGTCCATAGTCATATGTTAAGTAATACCGCGTATATTCCTTTCCCAAGCCCAGGCATTGGCAAGGGTTTCTTCCAGCGGGCGTCGGGCTTTCCAGGAAAGCACCCTGTTTGCGAGCGATGTATCTGCCCAGACAGCCTCCACGTCTCCCTCCCTCCGTCCGGTGATCCGGTATTTCAAAGACAAATGGTTGACAGTCTCGAATTTTTTGACAAGTTCCATGACAGAGAGCGGTTTACCAGTCCCCACATTGAACACCTCGCACAATCCCGGTTTGTCATAGGCCTCCATGCGTTTCAGGGCCGAGACATGGGCGGCAGCAAGATCCACCACATCAATATAATCCCTGAGAGCCGTCCCGTCCGGGGTATTGTAATTGCTTCCGAATATGTGCAATTCCTTGCGCACGCCAGCAGCGGTCTGCGTTATGAAAGGTACCAGGTTGTTGGGAATGCCCCTGGGAAGTTCACCGATCAGGGCGGAAGGATGTGCCCCGATGGGATTAAAATACCTGAGGATGACCACTTTCACGGATGCATAAGCTTTTACTGCATCGGCCAGGATATCCTCACATATTTGTTTCGTGTTACCGTAAGGACTTGTGGCCGGCATTCTGGGAGTGTCTTCAGTAACCGGCAGCACCGGGGGCTGTCCGTAAACGGTGGCGGATGATGAGAATACCACATGACCTCCGCCATTTTCCACCATCACTTCCAGTAAGGTGACCAGGGACAACAGGTTGTTATGGTAATACATGAGCGGTTTTTCCACACTTTCTCCCACCGCCTTGAAAGCTGCAAAGTGAATGACACCGTCAATCCTGTGTTCTCGGAATATTGGCAGGAGCTGGTCTTTTCTGCAGCAATCGGCCTTATAGAAAGGAATATCTCTGCCGGTGATTTTTTTCACACCCTCCAGACAGGTGGTATCTGCATTGGAAAGGTTATCTGCAATGACCACTCCGTATCCTGCGTGGATGAGTTCCACGGCAGTATGGCTTCCTATATAGCCGGCGCCCCCGGTGATGAGTATGTTTTTCATAATGACAAAGATACGAAAAAGAAGAAAAAGGCTCCTATGGGAGCCTTTTTCTTCTTTTTGGAAACAATCACCTGATTGTTTCAGACTTACATGGCTGCCCAGATGGCGGCCTGTGCTGCAGCCAGGCGGGCGATAGGCACCCTGAAGGGGGAACAGGAAACATAAGTCATACCCATCTTGTAACAGAACTGGATGGACTGGGGGTCCCCTCCGTGTTCTCCGCATATCCCGATCTTGAGATTCGGAGTGGTGGAACGGCCTTTGGTGATTCCCTCTTCTATGAGCCTGCCTACAGAAGGCTCGTCAATATGCAGGAACGGGTCAAAGGGGAGGATCTTCTTCTGGATGTAATCACCCATGAATGACCCGATATCGTCCCTTGAGAAACCGAAGGTCATCTGTGTCAGGTCGTTTGTCCCGAACGAGAAGAACTGAGCCGTCTTGGCCATCTCATCTGCCACTATTGTTGCCCGGGGTATCTCTATCATGGTGCCATAGAGGTACTCGAAGGTTAGTCCGAATTGATCCTGGACTTCTTTGTGCACCCTGTCGGCGATAATTTTCTGGTCATCCAGCTCTTTCACACTGACTGTAACGGGAACCATGATCTCCGGTTTGGGGCGGAGCCCTTCCTTGATCAACTCGGCAGTGGCTGTGAAAATAGCACGGAACTGCATTTCAGAAATCTCGGGATATGTTATTCCAAGACGCACACCACGGTGTCCCATCATAGGATTTTCCTCGTGCAGCATTTCTCCCCGTTTGAGTACATCTTCCACGCTTATGCCGAGTTCTTTGGCCAGTTCTTTCTGTTTGTCAAGCGTATGGGGAACAAATTCGTGCAACGGAGGATCAAGCAGGCGGAAGGTAAGCGGCAGTCCGTCCATGACCCGGAGCGTTTCCTTGGCAGCAGCTCTGACATAGGGAGCCAGTTCATGCAGGGCCAGTTTTCTCTCACCCACATTTTCCGAAAGGATCATTTTGCGGAGCTTGCTCAAGGGGGCTTCTGAATTCGAGCCGTAGAACATGTGCTCGATACGGAAAAGGCCTATTCCCTCGGCCCCGAAATTCAAGGCCATACGGGCATCTTCCGGTGTGTCTGCGTTGGTGCGGACTCCCATGGTACGGAAGGAATCCACCATTTTCATGAATTCCTGGAACCGGGGATTTTCGGAGGCATCCATAGTATCGATCGCCTTGTCATATACAAAGCCACGTGTTCCATTAAGACTGAAAACAGAGCCTTCGGGGTATTTTTTCCCGTTCATGGTCAGAACGCGTTTTGCAAGATCAATGTGCACGGCTTCACAGCCTACTATGGCGCATTTTCCCCATCCGCGGGCTACCAGGGCAGCGTGGGATGTCATGCCTCCGCGAGCGGTCAGCAGACCGTCGGCAACACGCATTCCTTCCACGTCTTCGGGATTTGTCTCTTCCCTGACCAATATGACTTTCTTGCCTTTCTTGCTCAATGTAACGGCGTCTTCAGCCGTGAAAACAATCTGGCCCACGGCGCCGCCGGGACCGGCCGGCAGACCCTTGCCCACCACTTGTGCGGCCTTTTCAGAATTGGGATTCAATATGGGGTGAAGCAGTTCGTCCAGTTGATTGGGCGCAACGCGCAGCACAGCTGTCTTGCGGTCGATCAGACCTTCCAGCAGCATATCCATGGCCATATTCAGGGCGGCAACCCCGGTGCGTTTGCCTATGCGGCATTGCAGCATCCACAGGCGTCCGTCCTGGATGGTGAACTCGATGTCCTGCATGTCACGGAAATGAGCTTCCAGGTTCTTCTGGATCTGGTTCAGTTCGCCATATACTTTGGGCATCGTGGTTTCGAGTGATGCGAGATGCCTGTTCTGGTCATTTTTGGTGGACTCGTTCAGGGGGTTGGGTGTGCGGATACCGGCAACCACATCTTCTCCCTGTGCGTTGATAAGCCATTCACCGTAGAACTTGGCTTCTCCGGTAGCCGGGTTACGTGAAAAGGCAACACCAGTTGCCGAATTGTCACCCATATTTCCAAATACCATGGATTGCACCGTCACAGCAGTACCCCATTCATCGGGAATGCCTTCTATACGGCGATAAGAGATAGCGCGTTTCCCGTTCCATGATTTGAACACGGCACCTATGCCACCCCAGAGCTGTTCCATGGCATCATCGGGGAATGGCTTGCCGAGTACTTTTACCACCCGTTTTTTAAACATGTCGCAGAGTGTGATCAGGTCTTCCTCTGTAAGGTCTGTATCGCTTTTGTATCCTTTTTCCACTTTCATCTCATGAAGCAACGCATCCAGTTGCACTCGTATGCCTTGTCCTTCTGCGGGTTCAATCCCTTCTGCCTTTTCCATGACCACATCTGAGAACATCATAATCAGGCGGCGGTATGCATCGTACACGAACCTGGGATTGTTTGTCTTTTTAATCAGCCCGGGAATGGTAGCAGAGCACAGGCCAATGTTCAACACGGTTTCCATCATGCCGGGCATGGAACTCCTGGCGCCTGAACGGCAAGAAACGAGGAGTGGATTTTCAGGGTCACCAAACCGGGCTCCCATAACATCTTCAGCTTTCATCAGAGCCTGTGCGACTTCTCCTGCCAAGCCCTTGGGGTAGTTGCAGCCCAGGGCATAATATTCGGTACAACATTCTGTTGTTATAGTGAAACCTGCAGGAACAGGTATTCCCAAGAGACACATTTCTGCCAGGTTGGCACCTTTGCCACCCAGCAGATTTCGCATGGATCCGTCACCATCGGCAGTTTTTCCGCCAAAGCTGTAAACTCGTTTGATTTCTGACATAAAAATTATATAAGGTTAATAAATTGAATATTATGGGATTTGGGGCTGCAAAAATAATAAAAAAGTTACAATATGTTCCCCGCCAGATCGGCCAATCGGCTCCGTTCCCCCCTGACAAGGTTTACATGCGCAAAGAGTTCCTGTCCCAACATTTTGTCTGTCAAATAAGTAAGACCGTTTGAATGCATGTCAAGATAGGGTTGGTCAATTTGGTAGATGTCGCCGGTGAAAACCAGCTTGCTCCCTTCTCCAGCCCTGGTAATTATGGTTTTAACTTCATGTGGTGTAAGGTTCTGTGATTCATCAACTATGAAGAAAACTTTCGACAAACTTCTTCCCCGGATGTATGCCAGCGGTGATATCAGCAATTTTTCATTCTTTACCATTTCTTCTATGCGGACAAATTCACGGCTGTTGGCTTTCAGGCTGCCTTTGATAACACTTAGATTATCCAGCAGGGGCAACATGTAGGGAGCCATTTTTTCCTTGATGTCCCCGGGCAGATAGCCCATTTCCTGGTTTTGCAGGGGAATAACAGGCCGGGATAGCATGATCTGGTCATAGTCGCTTTCCTGTTCAAGGGCAGCCGCCAAGGCAAGCAAGGTCTTCCCGGTACCGGCAATCCCGGTGAGGGAAACAAGGCTTATGGCGGGATCAAGCAGGGCATCCAGGGCAAAATTCTGTTCCGAGTTACGGGGGGAGATGCCATAGGCCCTGTGGCCCGGAACGGGAATCAGGCATTTTGTGGATGCCTGGTATCGTGCCATGACCGATCCGTCCTTGTTCCTGAGTATGTAATACTGGTTGTGGTGTGCTCCTTTAAGACGTATGTCCTTTCCAGGAAGGCCTTCCGGTGTCTGGTACAATTTGGCAATGGTCTGGGGTGTAACCCTGTTCAATTTGATAACACCTTTGGAGATGCTGACTATGCTTTCGTCACGGACCTTGTCTGTCAGGTAATCCTGTGCTTCTATTCCCAGCGCCTTAGACTTGATACGCAGGTTGACATCTTTTGTGATCAGGATCACCATGCGCTCGGGATAGTTTTCTTTCATGTATTGTGCCACAACAAGGATACGGTGGTCGGGGGTATCTTCATAAAAAGAATCCTGCATCATGTCAGGAAAAGGATGACCCAGTTCCACCTTCAGGCGTCCCCTGCCGGGACCCATACTGATCCACCCATTCAACATCTTATCCCCCAGGATCTTATCCAGAGAACGCGCAAATTCACGGGCATTGAAGTTGATCTGGTCATTGCCTTTTTTGAACTTATCCAGTTCTTCGAGTACGATAATGGGTATGACCACATCATTTTCCTGGAAATTACCGAGTGCCTTGTGGTCGTGAAGGAGCACATTGGTATCGAGTACGAATATTTTTGGATTGTTTGACATTAGTTGATATTTAACCAACAAAGATAGGAAAAATTATGTCTAAATTCGCAGCGTCATGGAATTCAGCGAAGCCTTATCTTTTCTGATCGGGAACTTTCCCCAGTACCAAAAAATAGGTATAGAAGGATACAAACCGTATCCGCAACGCATGCTCTCCCTGGCTGCCTGGCTTGGAAATCCCCAGGACAGGTATCCCTGTATCCACATTGCGGGAACTAACGGAAAAGGCTCTGTTTCCCATATGCTTGCAGCTATCATGCAGGCAGCAGGACTTAGTACGGGGCTGTACACATCACCCCATCTGACAGATTTCAGGGAACGGATAAAAGTAAACGGGAAAATGATTTCCCAGGCTGAGGTAATTGATTTTCTGGAACGTTTTTCACGTGAAAGGATGGGGGAACTCGGGGAAGAACTGCCCTCTTTTTTTGATATGACCACAGCCATGGCTTTTCATCACTTTGCCTTGCAAAAGACAGATATTGCCATTGTCGAGACTGGCCTTGGGGGACGTCTGGATTCCACCAACATCATCACTCCTCCATCAGTTCTGCTTTCTGTCATTACCAATATTGGGCTGGATCATTGCGACTTGCTGGGAGATACCATAGCAAAGATAGCGAGTGAAAAAGCAGGGATCATCAAGCCGGGAGTTCCGGTAGTGGTGGGCGAGTATGACCCCGAGGCATTGCCTGTTATTGCCGCCCGTGCTGTCCGGTTGAAAGCTCCCCTTTTCCGGGCTTTTGAAGGATCTTACCCTTCCTATGACATTGAAGGAGACACCTTGTATCAGCAGAAAAATCTGAAAACCGCACTGTGTGCAGTGGATGTGCTAAAAGAAACCAATCCTGGCTTGTCATCCCGGCTGACACCCCAGGCGATTGCTACAGGACTGGAACATTTTGAATCAGTTACAGGCCTGCGCGGAAGGTGGGAACGTCTTTCCCTCTTCCCGGCCGTTATTGCCGACACGAGCCATAATGCACACGGGATGAAATACCTGAAAGAACAACTCGCAAAAGAAAGATACCAACGGTTGTATATTGTCCTTGGTGTGGTAAGGGGAAAAGACCTGGAATCCATCACATCGCTTTTACCACAGGATGCCTATTATTATTTTACACAAGCACACATCCCCAGAGCGCTGCCTTTTACCGAGCTGGCTGCTTGGTGCAGGAGAGCAGGCTTGAAGGGAGAAGAAGTGCCGACGGTCGAAGAGGCCTATCAAAAGGCATGTGCAGCAGCCTCCGCCCAGGATTTGATCCTGGTGGGAGGCAGTACTTTTACCGTGGCGGATCTGCTGGAAAACTTTTTTTGCAAGGGAAAAAATTAAGCATATCTTTGCAGTCCATTTAGCATACCTTTGCTAATGCACATGGGAGCTTAGCTCAGCTGGTTTAGAGCACCTGCCTTACAAGCAGGGGGTCATGAGTTCGAATCTCTTAGCTCCCACAACAAAACGGCCGGCCAAAGATCAAATTTGGCCGGCTGCTTTTTTGCCTAGGCTCTCACACTTATACTGTCTTCTGCTGTCGTTGCTACCATAAAGAACCGGGAGCTTTTATTACGCCGAGGCTCCCGGTTCTTTATGGTAGCAACGACAGCTAGCAGCAAGTTGTTGAAGCACCGGCGAGAAAGAAAAACTTAACGTTCTTGAAATGCAAGGATCACAGAGTACGAGGTATCCTACCTGAGTATGCAGTCTTCCCAACCCATGGCATCAACCATGCGCATCCAGTGCAGGGCTTCCCTACGGGTGCGGAAGTATTGGGATACATAATGATAACGTCCGTCTTCTTCCAGAACAGCAGTGATTTCCAATATTGGCAGCCTTTGTTTCAGGTGTGTTAAGTAGTTGCTTCCACTTTCCAGGGGTTTGTCTGTAACCAGGAACTGTAAACGGTAACCGCTCTTGACGGGGCTTTCGGCAACCTGGGGAGTAGTCATCTGCTTTATGGGAGTATCACCTGTTTTACTTTTTTGTTCAGCAGGCGGGAGCGGAGGCGTAACCGGTACGGGAGCAGGAGTGACAGCCTGGGATGGGGATATCTTTTTAGCAGGATCGGATGTTAATGTGTCCTTTTTGGCGGGCGGAGTCATAGGTTGAGCCGCCTGTGCAGGAGTAGCAGCAGTCGGAGTTACAGGAGGAGCTGCCTGTGCAGGAGCAGCAGCAGGCTTTGTGGCAGGGGCATTTGACTGGATCACAAATTCCAGGTCGTTTATGTAGTCTCCGTCAATGCTTGGCTCAACTGTGAAGGGAATAAAGGCGGGTGTGGCTGTCATATCCAGTTTTCTCATCTGTTCCGGGTCTACTGCTACCAGGTAATTGCCCGGGGCGAGCCCCATATAGCTGAAATAGCCATCAGATTCGGAAAGCGTGCTGTTTAAAATTACCGTGTCGTTCTTGTAGAACTGTACGGTTATCCTTCCCTGGCCACGCAGGGTGTTTCTGTCACGAAGGTATACCTGGCCGGATGCTTCTGCCACGACCACTATGGGGACCTCAATCCGTTTAAACTGGTTGGGATCTACTATCACACTCATGGTCTGGTTGTTCATTCTCCAGGAAATGTTATCGAATTTGCTTCCGTTCAGGGTGACCAGGTACTGGGCATAGGGCTGCAGGTCATAGATACGCGTAATGGTATCCTTCTCTATGTACTGGATCCGTCCCCCGCTCACCTGGACCTCCATTCCAAAGGCTTTGGGCTCTCCCTTGTCCCGTTTTCCATTCCAGTTCATGTCCAGGAAAGGATACAGGATCATACCACCCTTACCTACAGTGCTTCTGTTATTAACTGCAACTAACCTGGAGCGCGGATCAGTCATGATGCTGCCGCTTGCAGTTTCCACAAACGAATAGGTATTATTGCTCCTGCGTGCAGAGAATCCAATTTGTGCAAATGAAAAATCGTAGCGCAATCCCAATTCCAGGTTAGTTATGCTGTTCAGGAAATTCCTTTCAAAGGATACGTTCAGGTATCCGTTGTTGAACATTCTTTTTTCCAGGGCTGCACGTACAGAAACAAACTTGCCCTGGGTGTAGTTGAATTGAGTCTGGGGAGTCAGTATGAATGCTGCCGGAAGTTTTATGGACATAGACAGGGTACTGTATATATTGGGCTTGGAGGCAGAGGAGAATGTCGCGAAAGTAGTCAGGTTTGTATTGATACCAAAAAGGCTTCCTGACAACAGTAATTCTGCCGTGGTATACTGTGTGGTAGGCATGATCACCTGGTTAAGTGACATTCTTGTGAAGACGGAAAAACTTTTGAACCTGATGGGGATTGACATGGCAATGCGCCTTTCTTCCAGGTAATTGGTGTTGATGGCCTTTTGGTCCTTATCGTAACGTGTGTAATTCACTTCCAGCTGAATGTCAGAGCGAAACCTCCAGTTCAAAATCCCTTTGACATTCACACCATGGGTATATTCACCGGTAAGCAGCAATCCCGGGGCAAGTCTCAGGGATGTATGCACGAAGGGCATGATCTGGCCGGAGGTTACAGAAGAAAGGTATTCAACACCGGCTCCTATGGTCATGAAACGTGTTATCCCGTAATCCATGTCCAGCCTGGAAAATTTACTCCACAGGGAATCCGAGACCATACCAGCCGAGAGCCGGTACTCGAAATTGCCTGCAGGAAGGAAATTATAGGGTATATTCAGCGTTTGTTCCTTAGAGCGTTCTTCCCCCCACGGACCGTAGAATTGTAGTTTCACATTGGTGTTTCCATAAATCATGGGAACCTCAAACGTATAGAAGCCCGATGCGTCAGCTTGCTTGTAATCTACCAGGACATTGTTAACATACAGTTCCACAGTCCAGCCAGGTTCAGTAACATCGCTCAGGGTATAGGTCCCGAAGGACTGCCGGTAAGTGGTGGGTGTGTTGGTGATCTGTATACCCAATACCGGCGAATTTATGGTAGACGTGGAGAAGGAGTTGATTTTTCCCAGGATGACCTGACGGAGTGCTTTATATTTGTTATTGGCATAACGCCACTGGTAGAACTGGTTCCTTTCCTGAAAGGGAGTATTGGTTGTGTAGTTCAGGTTGATATTCGTTTCTCCGCCCAAAATGACGCCGCCAAGGTTCAGGGACAGGCGTGCTCCCTTAGGGCCCTTGATTTCTTGTGTCAGGATCGCAGACCAGTCGGCCATCCCAAAGTGAATCAATGGGAATTTCCTGCCAATAACCGTATCGGCTACTATGTCACCTGTTATCTGTCCCAGGCTTTTTCGCATTTGTGCCAGTCGCATTTCCCTGATTACCGGGAGCTCGATACTGGTGTTCATGGAAACGGAGAGGCTCCTGTAGCTGAAGCTGCAGTCCAGGCCGAACACCTGCCCGAAGAGTTCTGTTTTTAAGAATAAATTGGTTTCTGTCCGGATGATATCTCCGGCTTTAAGCTGGAATTCTTTATCCTTGAATGTTATCCTGTTGTTTACCCGGTCTATGTTGTAGGCGGCATCTTCGGTAATAAAGAACCCGTTTACAGATTCAAATCCGGCGGTATATGAATTTTTGATCTTAAGAAAATCGAATACTTCAATCAGGGATAAATAAACACTGGTTTCTCCAATAACGGCTGAAATATCTGTACCCCCAATTCGGGGAACAGAAAAATAAATGACCATTTCTTCCAGATACTCTTCTTCCTGGGCCAGGCTTCTGGCCGGCAGCATGATCCCGGTGATCGCCATTAAACAAGTGATGATCGGGATAAGACGCCTGAAAAGAGGTTTTGAGATCATCAAAAAAAGATATATTGTAAATTTTGCAAAAATAGCGAAATTTACAATATATCTGGCGGTTCTTTGAACTTAAGCTTCAATTATATGCAAGGATAATGGTATATGACCCCTCGTAGAGGCCGGAGTTCATTTCCCGCAAGGAATTAACATTTCCATTCAGCTGAAGTGTCTGGTCTGCATCAGCGTGAAGGGAATCAATCTTGGTGTCACCAGTGTACGTATTGCATTTTTCCAGGCATGTTTCCAGTGCAAGGCATTCTCCATTGCAATCTGACAGGGAAGCCTGCTTAATCACAACATCCCAGGCAACATCAGTGCCTGAATAAACAAAAAATTCTCCCAGTAAAACGGGTTCATAATCTTGTTGTGTTTCAGTGACATCAGATTTGGAAAATTCCAGTTCATTGACACCTGTTGAGGAAATGCTCGCTACGTCTACGATTTCGGCTGTTATGTGCCCGGTGACAACTACCTGAGACATGAGTGGGGATACAATGCTCAGTAGCAAAACAGATAGGATAATAATGTTTTTCATAGCCGTACATTTTATGGCTTGAACGTACAATTCAAATATAAGAGATTTATTTTTAAGAAACAAATTTTTTTAACTTTGTTAACGATGGTATCTGTCATCCTATCTACGTACAACCAGCCCCGATGGCTGGAACTTGTCCTGTATGGCTATATTTACCAGACTGTGAAAGATTTTGAATTGATCATTGCCGATGACGGATCCGATCAAAGAACCCGTACGGTCATTGAAAAGATGAGAGAAAAGGTCGCTTTCCCCCTAAAGCATACATATCATGAGGATAAGGGTTTCAGAAAATGTGTCATCCTCAATAAGGCCATACTGGAGAGCAGCGGGGATTACCTGGTTTTCAGCGACGGAGATATTATCCCCAGGTGGGATTTCATTCAGGTGCATCTTCACATGCGCAGGACAGGCAGTTTCCTGTCAGGCGGGACAGTAAGGTTGCCTGCGGGCCTGTCACATATGATCAGCGATAAGGAGATTGCCGAAGGGGTTTGTTTTGACAGGAAATGGCTTGAGGCAGGGGGATTGAAACGTTCTTTCAAAAATAACAAGTTGAATGCTTCAGGATGTAAGGCACAGCTGCTGAACCGGTTTACACCAACCGGCGCAACCTGGAACGGAGGGAATGCCTCGGCCTGGAAAAATGATATTCTTCAGGTCAGGGGATTTGACCAGAGGCTTCGCTACGGAGGAGAAGACAGGGAATTCGGGGAAAGGCTGGAGCGGCTGGGCATAAGGGGGAGGCAGATCAGATATTCTGCCGTTACGCTGCACCTGGATCATCCACGTGATTATATTCATCACTCCTCATGGGAGTTTAACAGGAAAGTACGCAGGGAAAACCGGCGAAATAAAATTATTGAGACAGAATACGGATTAATTATTGACTAATACAATTGATTATGCAGATTATTGATAACATTCCCGAATTTAAAAGAGAACCCCTGGTGGTACTCCTGTTAGGATTCGTCACATGCGGCCTGTACCTTATATACTGGAACCTGCAGGCCGCCAAAGTTTTTAATGCCCTGAGCGGGAGGGAGATACTGTCACCTGTTGTGGCAGTTTTTGCCGGTTGCATATGGCCGGTCAATATGTATTATTTCTTTATTGTAGGCCGGGATGGCATGCCAGCGCTGGACCAAAGGCTGGGAATACCCGAAAGAGACCAGTCCATTTTACTGATGTTGCTAGGGTTTTTCTTTCCCATGATTGCAGCCATGATCGTACAAAGCGAGATCAATAAACTATACCGATAAACCCATTGTGAGAAGCAGGCGAAAAATCTTAGCCATAACGGCCCTGCTCCTATTTTTGCTCATGCCCCTGGTCATCTTGCTTTTTGATCCCGGGGCAGCCAATTTGCAGGCCAGGCAGTCATTTTGTCCTTTCAAAATGCTTACGGGACTGCCGTGTCCGGGCTGTGGCATGGTCAAATCCATGGTATCCCTCTATAGGGGAGAATGGATAGAAAGCCTGGAATTCCATCTTTTTGGACCGGTACTTGTTCTGTTTTTTGCCTGTGCCCTGGTTGTGATGACTGCCGGGTTGATACGGGGAAAGGATTATTCCTTCAGATGGCTATACAATCCCCGGGTGACCTGGTCTGTTGCCATTATTCTGGGGGTGTGGCATTTGACAAGGCTGGTCAGTTTTATCCTCACGCATGATCTGGACCAGATACTAAGGGAATCCATATGGGCTTAAGCGAAGTATCATGAACTCATTCAGAAATTTGGAGTGGAGACGCTCTGCACTACAGACAATCCGGCCGATTCTCTAGAATATCATGCAAAGCTGTTTCGGGACGGCTTCCCTGTCAAAGTGCTGCCGGCCTGGCGTCCTGACAAAGCCATGGCCGTCGAGGATCCTCCAAAGTACAGGAAGTATGTGGAGAAACTTTCTGGAGTCTCTGGAATAACAATTCATTCATACCAAACCCTGATTTAGGCATTGCTCAAGCGCCATGATTTCTTTCATGCCATGGGATGCCGTCTTTCCGTTCACGGTCTGGAGGAGTTTTATGCCCGGGATTACACAGATGCTGCTATAGACACTATTTTTCATCGTGTAATAGATGGCTTGCAGCCGGATGAAAAAGAGATATGCCAATTCAAAACGGCCATGCTGGTGGAGCTCGGGATCATGGATTGGGAAAAGGGATGGGCCCAGCAGTACCATTATGGAGCCCTTCGAAATAACAATTCCCGTATGTTCAGTACTATAGGCCCCGATACCGGGTATGATTCAATAGGCGATCTTACGACAGCAAAAAACCTGTAACGCTTTCTGGATATGCTGGACAGCCGTGATAAACTGACCAAAACCATCATCTACAACCTGAATCCCCGGGATAACGAAATGGTAGCCACTATGGCAGGTAATTTTCAGGACGGAAAGATTCCCGGAAAGATCCAGTTTGGAGCTGCTTGGTGGTTCCTGGACCAGAAGGACGGGATGGAAAAGCAACTCAACGCCTTGTCCCTGCTGGGGCTACTTAGCCGGTTTGTGGGCATGCTTACCGATTCACGCAGTTTTTTAAGCTATGCACGTCATGATTATTTCCGAAGGACTTTGTGTAATCTATTAGGAAACGACATGGAACAGGGATTGCTTCCTGCAGGTGAAATTGACTATATAGGCAGGCATATTGTCCAGGCTGTCTGTTATTACAACGCTCGTGATTATTTTAATTTCTGAATATGAAAATGAAGCCGGCAGGAGAAAAAATGACCCGGTACAGGTGAACCATCTGTACCATGCTTTTTTTCGCCACTACCATCAATTACCTGGACCGCCAGGTGCTGTCACTTACCTGGATGGATTTTATTGCACCCGAATTTCACTGGACCAATGTGCATTATGGGAAGAAAACAGGAATCTTCTCAATCATGTATGCCACTGGAGTTTTGTTTGCAGGAATGATAGTAGACAGGCTGGGCACAAAGAAAGGATATTTATGGGCTATCCTTGTATGGTCTGCCGGAGCCTGCGTGCATGCCTTATGCAGTGTGATTACACAGGATATTGTGGGCCTGGATAGCGCCCAGACGCTTCGCATGGCACAGGGAGTGGATGTGGTGGCCCGAATCACCACGGTAAGCGTATCGCTTTTCATGTTTGCCCGTAGCATTCTGGCCATGGGGGGGAGGCAGGAAACTTCCCGGCTGCCGTTAAGGCTACTGCGGAATTCTTTCCGAAAAAGGACAGGGGATTTGCCACAAGCATTTTCAATGCAGGGGCAACGGTTGGTGCACTTGTGGCTCCTGTCACAGTGTCGCTGATCGCTACCCGGTTTGGCTGGGAGGCAGCTTTTCTGGCCATTGGTTCCCTTGGATTTATTTGGATGGGTTTTTGGATTTTTGTTTACAAAAAACCGGAAGTTCACCTCAAAGTGAACAAGGCCGAGTTGATGTACATACAGCAGGATGGGGAGGATGTACCTGCAATTGAAATCCCGGCAAAGGGTCCGGATAGGATATCTTTCTGGAAATGTTTGACTTTCAGGCAAACCTGAGCGTTTGCAGTAGGATAATTCATGACAGACGGGGTATGGTGGTTTTTCCTGTTCTGGACACCGGCCTACCTAAGTTCAGTCTATGACCTGCCATCCAATAATCCTACCGCCCAATTGCTGATATTTGTCCTCTATTCTATTACTCTTCTTTCAATAATTGGAGGGTGTGGCTGCCTACGTACTTTGTAGACAGGAAAGGCATGGAACCGTATTCGGGACGCATGAGGGCCATGCTTATATTTGCATTTTTCCTTTTACTGACAATGTTTGCCCAGCCCCCTGGTAATATTTCTTACTGGATCCCGGTCATAATAATAGGAATCGCGGGGGCGGCACACCAGGCGTGGTCGGCCAATTTATATTCTACCATAGGGGATATGTTTCCAAAAAGCACTATAGCTACCATTACCGGAATAGGCACAACGGCCGGGATGATATCTTCTTATGTCATCAATCGTTTTTCAGGAGTCCTGCTCGATCATGCGGCCCGCACTCAGATGACATTTCTTGGATTCAAGGGCGAACCGGCAGGATACTTTATTGTATTCTGCATTTATTCGGCTGCCTATCTTGTGGGATGGGTAATTATGAAAACGCTGGTTCCCCGCTACAGCAAGATCATTGTAAAGCTTTTTCCCGTGCTATCGCTTTGAAAGAGCATGAACACAGCTCGGATATACCATCCCAGTCTTCTGCATTCATGAGCTCACTGGTAAAGAGTGCAGAGCCCATGCCCACACATTCGGCTCCGGCTTTGATCCATTCACCGATATTGATTTCTTCCGGCTTTACCCCTCCGCTGATAAGGAAGAGGCTCCGGGGCATGGGAGCTTTCAGGCTTTTACAAATGAGGGGCCGCCCAGCTGGTCTGCAGGGAATAACTTACAAATATCACATCCGGCTTCCTGTGCATTGCCTGCTTCTGTAACTGTAGCGCAACCTGGTATGTATGGAACCAGCCTTCTGTTGCACAAAGCGGCAACGGCGGGATTGAAATTCGGACCGACAATAAAATTGGCTCCCATCTGTATGAACAGGGCAGCGGTTGCCGGGTCTGAAATAGTGCCGGCTCCCAGGATCAAGCCAGGACATTTTTCTGCCGCAAATTTCTCAAGGGAGGCAAATACATCGTGCGCAAAATCCCCCCGGTTCGTGAATTCAAATAAGCGAACACCTGCCTTGTAACAGGCGTTCAATGCCTTTTCTGCTGTCAGTATCCGGGGATGGTAAAAAACAGGGATGAAACCTGTTCCCATTATTGTTTCCATTACCTCCCATTTGCCGAATCTTGCCATGATGAATTAATTTATCTGTTTACACGTCCCGAGGCGTCTCCCTCCATAAGATTTTCCACTTCTTTGACAGCAACCCGGTTAAAATCGCCATAAATGGTATGTTTCAGACACAAGGCGGCGGTGGCAAAACGAAGCGCCTTGCCGTGGTCACCCGGCCAGTTGAGCAATCCATATATCAATCCGCCGGCAAAGGAATCGCCGCCGCCAACATGGTCTATTATATGGGTGATGTCATAAACCGGGGCAGTATGCATGGTTTTGCCATACCGGCAGTGGCGCTATATCCTTTTGGCCTGATATTGAAAATCTTTTCGGCATCTTCTTCATTTCCCGGGATTGCATCGCATTGTTCTACCAGTTCAGGCATTACCTGCGAAGCCTGTTTGCCGTAGTTCCAGAGGTTTTTACGAAAATTCAGATCACACGATACGGTTATACCCATTCTTTTTGCAACTTCCACTCTTTCCATACAAGCGAGGGCTGCCCCGTGGCTTACAGCTGGTGTGATACCAGTCCAGTGGAACCATTGTGCGTCTTTCAGTGCTTTTTCCCATCGGATCATACCGGGTTTGATTTCGGCAAAGGAAGAATGTTCCCGGTCATAGATCACTTTGGAGGGCCTGGCAACAGCTCCCGTTTCCAGGTAATACAATCCCATACGCCCTCCACCAGTTATCACATCAGATACATCCACCCCGAATGACCGTAATTCTTTCAGACAGGCCGCTGCCAGGTCATTATCCGGAAGGCCTGGTCACAAATGATGCGGTGATGGAAAAATTGGAAAGAGATACAGCGACATTGGCTTCTCCGCCACCGAAAGTGGCATTGAACCTGTCTGACTGACCCATGCGAAGATGATGGGGTACAGCCAGCCTGAGCATGATTTCTCCAAATGTGACAACTTTTGCCATGAACTTATTATTTGAATCATGACAAATATACAAAAAACGGAAAGAGAAGTCTTAACGCCTCCTGGAAAAGAGGGTGATATAATAGAATAAAGTGGCCAGAGAACTGATGGCTGCTATGAAATAAGTATAAGCGGCCGATTTCAGCGCATCCTTGGCCATGGGATATGTTTCGTAATTGGTTATCCTTGTATTATTGAGCCATGCCAGTGCCCTTTGGCTGGCATTCACCTCTACCGGCAGGGTGATAAGGCTAAAGAACGTGGTAAGGGCAAACAAGATGATACCTGCAAGCATCAATTGCGGGAACGTGTTGATGACCAGCATGCCGGCAACAATGACCCACATAACCCACTGTGAAGCAAAATTTACTATGGGAACAAGGGCAGAGCGCATTTTCAAAGGAGCGTATCCCTGGGCATGTTGTAAGGCGTGACCGCTTTCATGGGCAGCAACCGCAGCAGCCATGATACTTTTGCTGTTGTATACGCCTTCGCTCAGGTTAACCGTCCGGGTCACAGGATTGTAATGGTCAGTCAGCCTGCCACGGGTTGAAGTTACCAGCACATTGGTGATCCCGTTTTCCTGAAGCATTTTCCTGGCTACCTCAGCTCCCGTGATGCCGGAAGATATGGCAATTTTTGAATATTTGGTGAATTTCGAGTTGAGTATTGCCTGAACAAGCCAGCTGAGGAGCATTGTTCCGATTAAAATGATCCAGTACATGGATAGAGGTGATGTAGCTTGCATGATCGATTTTTTTATCTAATAATTCAACAAATACAGTGCCGCAGACAAATATTTGTACCTTTGGGAGAATAAAACTATGATTATGTCACGATTACACAAATTCACAACTGCCGTTTTGACACTGATCGCATTCGGTGTCATATTATCATGCGGACCCCGTTACAGCTATCAGGCTGTAGAAGGTGATCCGCTCAATGCACGCATATATACCCTGGACAATGGTCTAAAGGTCTATATGACAGTCAACAAGGAAATCCCAAAGATCCAGACTTATATTGCGGTCAGGGTCGGGTCAAAGAACGATCCGTCAGAGACAACGGGTCTTGCCCATTATTTTGAGCATCTTATGTTCAAGGGCACCAGTAAGTTCGGAACCCAGAACTACGAGCTGGAAAAACCCCTTCTGGATCAGGTTGAACTCCTCTTTGAGGAATACAGGACAACCGCTGACCCGGAGCAACGTAAAGCCATTTACAAGCGCATAGACAGCATTTCTCTGGAGGCTTCCCGCTATTCCATTCCCAATGAATACGACAAGCTTATGTCTGCCATCGGGTCAACAGGGACAAATGCCGGTACAAGTTACGATCAGACGGTCTATATAGAGGATATTCCCTCCAATCAGATCAAGAATTGGGCAAAGATCCAGGCAGAGCGTTTTTCGGACAATGTGATCCGTGGTTTCCATACCGAACTGGAAACGGTATATGAAGAAATGAACATGTATTCGACCATGGACAGCGAAAAAGTCATCGATAAGCTGTTTGCCTCACTTTTCCCTTCTCATCCTTACGGGACACAAACCGTCATAGGAACGCAGGAGCACCTGAAGAATCCGTCTATCACCAATATAAAGAATTATTACACGACGTATTATGTTCCCAACAATATCGCCATTTGCCTGTCAGGAGATTTTGATCCGGATGAAATGATAGCCGTTATTGATGAATATTTCGGTTCGTGGGAACCCAATCCCAATCTTCCTGAGCATGTCCTTACGCAGGAAGAGCCCGTTAATGGGCCGCTCACTGTAGAAGTATGGGGACTGGAATCGGAATACGTCACCCTGGGTTGGCAGGGGCCCCATGCAGCTTCAATGGAAGATGCGCTTTTTACCGTTTTGGGAGAAGTGCTCAACAATGGCAGAGCCGGCATCATGGACCTGGACCTGAATCAGCAGCAAAAAGTATTGCAGTCTGGAGCTTTCGCCTACATGCTCTCTGACAGGGGTACGCTGGTGTTGCAGGGAAATCCCAAACAAGGGCAGAGCCTGGACCAGGTAAAAGAACTGATGCTGGGATGCCTTGACAAGGTAAGGCGCGGCGATTTTGAAGAATCAATGCTCAAGGCAATTGTCAACAATTACAAATTCAATATGATGCGCAGACTGGAAAGCAACCGCGGACGCGCCAATATGTTTGTCAGTGCCTTTATCAACGGTATACCCTGGGAACAGAATGTCCGTTTTATTGACCGGATGGAAGCTGTCACCAAAGAAGACCTGGTGGCTTTTACCAACCAGTATTTTAAGGACGACAATTATGCCGTGATTTATAAAAGGCAAGGCCCCGACACATCTTATAAGAAAATCGAGAAACCCAAGATCACCCCGATTTTCACCAACAGAGATACCTCTTCTGCTTACCTGAAAGAAATCGTGTCCTCTGTGGTGGAGCCCATAGAACCTGTGTTTGTTGATTTTGAAAAGGATTATATGAAAGACACGCTGCGGGAGGGAATAAACTTCATATACGTGCCCAATACACTGAACGACCTGTTTACCTTAACCTTTGTCTATGAGATTGGAAGCATCAATGACAGGGCACTTCCTGTTGCATTTGACTATCTGAATTACCTGGGTACTGCCGATAAAACAGCCGACCAAATCAGTACTGCATTTTATGAACTGGCCTGTACATTCAGTACCTATGTGTCGGACAATACATGCACCATCACCCTGAACGGATTGTCCGAGAACATGCAACCCGCCCTGGAACTTCTAATAGAATTGATTACCGGTGCACAGGCAGATCCGGATGTATACAAGACACTGACCGCCAATATCCTGAAAAGCCGTTCCGACGCCAAGGGAGATCAGAGGACCAATTTCCAGCGCCTGCAGAATTATGTGCAGTACGGTCCCATCAACCCCTCTACCAACATAGTTCCGGATAATGAACTTAAAAGAACAGACCCGACATTATTGATCCAGAGAATACAGGATCTGTTGAAGTACGAAGCAGATGTTTATTATTTCGGACCCGCCACCATGGACCAGGCAGGAGCAGTCATAACCACCTCATTCCCCATGGAAGAGGCTCTTGTTCCAGCACCGGAAAAGAAATACTTCCAACGACAGATAACCAAAGAAAATACCGTTTACCTGGCTCAGTATGACGCCAACCAGATGTATTACGCAACGTATTCTGCCAGAGAGGGAGAAACGTATGCCAATGTTCCCTATTCTGTTGCCAGGATGTATAACGAATATTTTGGTTCTTCCATGAACGCTATTGTTTTCCAGGAAATGAGAGAAGCCAGGGGGCTGGCATACAGCGCAAACGCACGGTTTGTCGAACCTGCCCGGAACGAAGAAGGCTTCCCTTATTATTTCACCAGTTTTATTGCCACCCAAAATGATAAGATGGCCGAAGCCATGAAGGCTTTTGAAGAAATAATTAACAATATGCCGGAATCTGAAAAGTCATTCTCCCTGGCAAAAGAGGGCCTGATGTCTACATTGAGGACGGAGCGTATAACAGGAAGGAACCTACTGAACTATTACCGTCAGGCCAAGGAAAAGAACCTGTGGACAGATATGAGAAAGGTTGTTTTTGAGGAGGCCGCATCCCTTACCCTGCAGGATGTAGTGGCATTTCAACGTGAATGGATAAGTAACAGGCCTGTAAATTACTGTATATTAAGCGATATTAAAGCCCTGGATATGAAACAGCTTGCCAATTATGGAAAAATTGTCAGACTGTCTACAAAGGAAATATTTGGCTACTAAAGATTATGTTGACAGATTCAGACCGTTCGTTTAAGAAAAAAGCTGTTTGGTTGATGAAAGCCCGTTTCACGGGAATTCTGCTTTGATTAATTGAAATGGGAAATTAACTTTGCAACTAGGATAAATAATGAATGGTTTTTTGAACTAAAAACGTACACAAAAAGATGCGAAATCTTTTTACAGGTGGGAGATCTAAATCCCACCTTTTTTTTAATTAATCCGGAGTAAATCGTATATTCGCATACTAATTCTTATGACAAAGAATCGCGAATACGATATAAGCCGGGAACTTAAAAAACTACGCGGGCTGGAAAACCTTACACTATGGGGCATCATAGGGGGAGCTTTTCTGAGTCCGTTGTTTATACAGCAGCAAATCCAGCCCCTCTTGTATATCCTGTTGCCTTTTTTAATAGGTTTGACCATTCACCACTATGTATACGTTCCTCTGTTCCTGCTAAAGGGTCATTACTTCACTTATTTTTTTCTGCTCTTTTTCCTGCTCCTGGGGATAGTTTTTACTTGCGAAGCAGTCATAGATATCCTGGATGAGAAATACGGCATAACATGGACGAATTTATTACCATATGAATCCACTTTGATCGGCAATTTTGTAATTGCCACGCTGCTTATGGGGATGAATGTGGCCATCAGGTTAATATTCGATAACATTAAGAACAAAATGCTGGCCCATGAGGCTGACAACAAACTGATGAATTATAAAATGGAATTCCTTCAATTCCAGATCAGCCCGCATTTTCTCATGAATACCCTGAACAATATACATGTGCTGGTTGATACGGACGAGGTAAAGGCTAAAGAGGCCATTGTCAGCTTGTCCCGGCTTTTACGACACATGTTGTATGAGAGTACTCCTGATTCAAAAATATCCTTCGAAAAGCAACTGACAGTACTTAAGGCTTACTGTGACCTTAACCTGTTGCGTTACGGCGAAAATGTGAAGCTCAATATAACAGTTCCCAGATATATCCCCAATATACAGTTACCACCTCTTATAATGATCGTTTTTATCGAAAATGCCTTCAAACACGGGGTCGTATACGGGGAAGAAACCCATATCAACATGAATTTCTGGGAAGAACCGGGATTCTTTCATTTTTCAATATCCAATACCATATTTCCAGACAAACCAAAAAATACGAATCCGGGCGGGCTGGGAATCAAAAATGTGAAAGAGAGGCTGAATCTGTTATATGGAGACAGCTATAAACTTACCATGGAGCAGACAGAAAAGGATTATATTATACATTTGCAATTACCCATATAGTTAACTATTATGAATATAAAGTGTTTATTAATAGACGATGAGCCGCTAGCCCTTCAACAACTTGTCTCTTATGTGGGTAAGATACCATACCTGGAACTGGTAAAAGCGTGCTCCGGCCCCACCGAGGCGATGGAAGTCATGGCCAATGAAAAGGTGGATGTTATTTTTACAGATATAGAAATGCCCGACATAAACGGATTGGAATACATACGTTCCCTCAAGGATAAGCCTATCATCGTTTTTGTTACAGCATATGCCAATTTTGCGATAGAAGGATTCCAGGTGGATGCTACCGACTATCTTTTAAAACCATTCAGTCTTACAGACTTTATGAGATGCGCAGAGAAGGTGAAGCAACAGCATGATCTTCGTATGGCGGCAACTTCCGGCAAGGAAAAGCCAGCTGGAGCGGACAAGAAAGAAACAAGTGAATCTGATGAAAAAAAAGCCACCCAGGGATGGGAAAACGAATATGTGTTCGTAAGGGCCGATTCCCGAACGGTAAGGTTAAAGATCTCCGATATCCAGTATATTGAAAGCCGCAAGGAATATGTAGTGATATTTTCACAGAACAGCCTTCCTGTCATGACGCTTTTCAGCCTTAAATCCATTGAAGAAAAATTACCCAAGGATGTTTTCATGCGGGTACACCGTTCTTTCATAGTGAATCTGACAAAAATCACGGAAGTCGTTCAAAACCGCATAGTATTCGGCAAGGATGCCAGTGTTCCGTTAGGTGATCAGTATAAGAAAGATTTTCAAAATTTTCTGAACCAGAACTTTTTGAAATAAACCGGTATGCTGCCCGTATTACAAAGTATTCGTCCCCGCACACTGCTCTTGTCGGTTGCTTCAATACTAGCCGGTACATTCCTGGCAAAGTCACAAGGCCATTTTTCGTGGCCTTTGTTTTTAATGGCCTTGCTCACCGCCTGTCTGCTCCAGAGTCTTTCCAACCTTGTAAACGAACTGGGCGACTGGAAAAAAGGTACGGACCGGGATCAGGCCGGACGCAAATCCCTGAGCCTTCAAAGTGGCAGATTGACCGAAAGGCAACTTCTCATTATCATAATAATTGTTGCCGTTCTTTCTCTTTTATCGGGCCTCGGTTTGATCCGTATGGCATTTGGGACGCTCAGGGAGATGTCGTCCCTGCTCTTTATTCTTTTGGGAGCGTCAGCCCTGGCTGCAGCAGTCTTTTATTCTGCCGGTAAAAAACCTTATGGTTATTATGGAGCAGGAGATATTGCAGTATTTCTTTTTTTCGGTTTGGCAGGTGTGGCCGGCAGTTATTACCTGTTTACAGGATCCCTGGATCCTGCCGTTTTGTATATCGCATCTGCCATAGGGATGCTCATAACTGCCGTTTTGAACATAAATAATATCAGGGATTTTGAAAACGACAAGCGTTTTGGAAAAAACACTTTTGCAGTATTTTTATCCCGGTTCTCTAAAAACGGGTCAACATTTCCTGCCAAGATTTACCAGGTGGTACTTATCTCACTGGCGATGTTCTTGTCCGTCCTTTATGCCTGCAAACCGGGAACAGGAACATTTTTGTTCCTGATTTGCCTGCCTTTACTGGGGATTCATATCTTATGGGTTATCAGAAAAGAAGGGCCTGCCCTTGACAATGCGCTGAAAATCCTTATTGTTGCAGTTTTGGTGTACGCCCTGTCGTTATTTTAACCGCTTTCTTTTAGGATAGGTGATACGGGAATGGTACATCTCCTGGATCTGAACTTTCAGGTTTTCCTGTATCCTGCGCAGGTTTCTGTATGTAATATCGGCATTCTGCAACTGGTCTTCAGACACCCTTAGCCGAACCATCCTGTTGACCATGGCCGAAATACTCTCAGGGGTATAATCTTTCAGGCTTCTGCAGGCCGCTTCCACAGCGTCTGCAAGCATGACAACTACGTGTTCGGGAGTGGTTGGCAATTGACCTTCATAGGTAAAATCCTCTGTGTTTGCAGGATCTCCCCCCTCGTTGCACCAGGCTGTATAAAAAGATTCAGTACGTGTTTTTCCGTGATGGGTATCAATAAAATCGCTCACCAGCGCAGGTAGACCAAATTTTTTTGCCAGGTTTTTCCCGTCTTCTACATGCTGGATAACAATCCGGGCGCTTTCCCTGGGATTGAGCAGGGAATGGGGATTGAAACTGGCTGTCTGGTTCTCGGCAAAATACTGCGGGTTGTTTATCTTGCCAATATCATGATAAAGAGAACCAACCCGGCAAAGAAGCGCATCGGCCCCTATTGTCCGCGCAGCGGTCTCGGCCAGGTTGGCTACCTGTAATGAATGTTGCATGGTTCCCGGTGCTTTTTCGGACAATTCCCTCAGGGCTTTATTACCTGTATCGGCCAGATCCCTGAGTCGCGATACAGAGACGAATCCGAATATTTTTTCAAATAAAAAAACAAGAGGGTAGGATGCTATCATGAGGATTGAAGCTACTCCGTAATTTCTGAAAACCCCCCAGGTCAACCGTTCAAAAGTCCCTTCAGAGATCAGGTGAATTGCCAGATCAATGAATAAATATGCAATGAACACCATCAAGGCAGACAAGAATTGCTGCCAGCCTCTTCCCCAGATCCGGAATATGTATATGGCGACACTACCGGCAACAATGTTTATCAAAGGAAGATGATAACTCTCTGTGATCATCGCCAGGGGTATCAGGAATAATATGTACAAAGGAAGGGAGAAACGCGTGGGGAAAAATGAATCCATAAAAAGTACTATGACTGGGAATGGCAACAGGTATAAGGCAGAAGGTTCCAATTTGTAGATAAATGACGAACCGGCCACCACTATAACAAACAGGAATAATATGAAAACCAGCTCCGGAAGGTTCTGAAGCACCCTGGGCCTGGTAGCCTGGATAAGGATAAACAGAATAAAAAGCGAAAGTATGATTATCATGCTTTGCCCCAATATCAGCAAGAAGATATTCCCGGAAAAACCGATTTTTGAGTTGAATTCTGCACGGAGCGAGTTCAGTATCTGTTCAGTAGTACCCGTTATTACTTCTCCTTTGCTCACAATACGCTGGCCTGTGTGGACGATTCCTTTGGTCAGGGAAATATCCTGCAGGCTGCTGGCCTGTACCGCAATGGTGGTGCTTTCGTCATATATCAGGTTGGGTACCAGGAAAACAGAAAAGTCGATGCCTGTAGATCTCATTTCTTTGCGTTCCTGCTCTGTGAAAATTTTCATATCATTGAGAAAATAATCTTTGGCAGAAGACAGGGAGAAAACTTCCGTGGCAGCTTTTTTTTCTGCCATTTTCCCTTGTATGACGGCAATCCCTGTTTCCGGATTCAGTGCATCGTAACGGACATCATCCATGACACCCCTGCCGTATATTGTTTTATACTGGGTCAGCATTTTTCCCTGCAACGCGTCTGAGAGTCCGGCTTGTACTGCATCTATTGTGAAAGTTCTCAGCTGAGCGGCTTCAATATCGGGTTTCAATGAAAAATACGGAGTGAAGTTCCTTGAGATTTGCTCACGTTCCAGACGCAATTCCTCTTCTGTTTTCAAAATAGGAAAATCAAAAGTTGCATCCAGGTTTTCATACATCCAGGGACTGCCTTTTTGATATTGGTATTTGAACTGGCCTTCCCGGGGCAGCGAGATGACCATCAGGAAAGCAGCCAGAATAAAAAGTACCGGTAAGAGGATTTTCTCTTTTTCTTTTTTAGTCATTGTATTTTTCTCTTTGGCATATGGATATGAAGGTGCAGTTTTTGCAATTGTCAATAAAATCCGTCTGTCTGAACGGCACGTTAAAATTAAACAATTCTTCCAATAGCAAGTTCAACTGAGCAAGAAACCCTTTCTGAAGTTCAGCAAGGACCTGCTGGTCGTTCAGGCCGGTTCTCTGATAACGAAGGTACCCGTTTGTCTTATGGCTGAAAGGTTTGTTCAAGTAAAATAAAAGAGGCAGGGGAAGTACCTCTGTGTTAACAGTCCTGCTGTACAGGAATACATAACAGAGAATCTGGAATGCGTCTCCGTTTTTTCCTGATAATCTGGAGTCAAACAGATCTTCAACCCGGGAAAAGGTGTTTTTTTCAGAACCTGTTTTATAATCTATCAGGGTCAGATGATTCGTACGGGTATCAATCCTGTCAATAACACCCGCAATGAAAGCCTTTCCGTAGCGGCAGCCGAACTTTTTTTCAACATCAAATACATGTACCGGTGATTGCCCTGCATCGTGACTGATAAAACGTTCGGTATAGAGGGTGGCCACTTCGGAAAACAGCAACTGTCTGCCCGGATCTATATGCAACCCTTCTTTGCTTTTCTTATTCATGTATTCTTCCGCCACCACGGCTACACGCCGGCGTAGATTTGCTACGGGCCGGATCATCCGGAGAAGCTCTTCTTTTTGCAGCATTTTCCCGATATACGGTTTGTAGAGATCAAACAGCACTGTATGGACAATATTTCCTATATGCAGGGAATCAGCTTCTTCTGCAATTTCATGGGATTCTTTGAGGGACAACACATGTTTGAAATAAAACTTCAGAGGGCACCTGATATACGTTTGCAAAGCGGTAGGGCTTAGCGCCTTTTTCCCCTCAGGATACAGGTATTCCTCTACCTGTTCTTTCACCTCACCTGTTTTTGCGATGGTAACAGGCTTGGTTTCCGGCAGGGTATGGTCATAGACAAGGGGCGTTGTTTTCACGGGGGAATCGGGAAGCTCACAGGATATCTGACGCACAAAACGACTGATCTCACCCCGAGCAGGGCCCTCGGGATTGTTGTTCCAGATCAGGAATACGTTTTTTGCCCGCTGCAGTAACCTGTAGAAATAATAACCCTGCATGGCAATATGCTGTTCAGCCGAAGGAAGGCCAAATGCTTTGGCAATGTTACGCGGAATCAGGGAGTTGTCTTTGAACATTTTTGGCAGCACATTCTCCTGGGCAGAAACAATGACCACGTTCTCAAAGTCCAGGCAACGTGTTTCCAGGAATCCCATTACCTGTAGTCCTGTAAGTGGTTCGCCACTGAAAGGAATGGTGGCCAGGGAAAGGTGTTGTCTGATCAGCTTGGCAAAGACAGGCGTACTTATCTCAGTAGAGGTGCGAGATATTGCCAGGTGCAGCTTGTTCAGAAGCTTTCTTGCTTCCCGGACAACAGGCAACAGTAACACATCGTTCGCAGGCAACGTGTCCGATCCGTCAATCTTGTCCAGGATTTCAAGAAATATGGAGTACAATTCTGCCGGATCTTCAGGCACTTTATATAAAAAAGTAGAAATACCAAGTGTTTCTACGTAAGGATGGGAACTTACCGGCCTGAAGTCCTTTTCAGTTCCATGCAGGTCATAAAAACGCAACAGTGAGTCAAACAGGCCGAAGAGAGCTGTCTGACGCAACGGAAAACCCATGGTCACATTGATCTCCCCTGATGTATCCTCCTGCTGTCCCAGCCCGTACAGCAGAGGCAAAAGAAGGCTTTCGTCCCCCAGTACGACGGCAGTTCTTGTGTCTGCAGGGAGCTTATTATCCTTAATCAGCTGAGGAACGATTTTAGCCTGCATGACATAGGAAGTAACAGGCACTACTGTTATGTTCCTGTGTCCTGACAGCGGGGAGCATTCCTTGTCATAGCCCCCGGGAGGAGGGAATTCCTTGAGATTTTCCCTGAGAAACAAACCGGCTTCCTGCAAGGGATCTTCAATATAATAGGGATCGTAATCCCAGAAAAAGTCAGCCTTTTTGTTGTCTCTCAGGTACCGGAACAATTTTTTTTCGCAGGTATTGAGGGCGTTGAAGCCGATAAACACAAACCTGTAATACTTATGGAAGAAATCAAGGGCTTTTTCTCCCTCCAGGTCTTCTGCCATTTGCCTGTATATCATTCCTTCGTAACAGAAGTCCTTTTTCCTGAGTTCTTTGTTGAACAACTCGTATAATAGCGGTAATTGCTCCCATACCGATATGAAATGCTGGTTCAGCAAGTGATCCGGCTTGACCTGGAATGCGGACCAGAAAGACTTAAGGAGTTGTTGCTGTTCATGTGAAAGGAAACTGAAATCCTGGCTGATCCTTTTCAGGTCCCTTACATTATGGAACAAATCGCCTGCCTTGAGCAGGTATTTATCGGTTTGATCAAAATCATGAAGAATGATATTGCCCAGCGAATAAAACCCCTGCAAGCTTTCGTCCTTGCCCGTCAGCTCCCTGTATAGCCGGAACAACTCTGTGAGCAGGAACAGGTTTTCAGTCGTTTTTTTACCAGTGATGCTTTCTGTAAGTTGTTTTATGCCAAGAAGGGAAGGCATCCAGATATCCCGTTCAAGACAGGCGGATAGTTCCTTTTGGAAAAAAAGACCGGCTCTGCGTCCTGGAAAAACCAGGCAACAGTCAGATATTCTGTCTCCGTATGTTTTATAGAGCTTCCCGGCAACAGAACTCAGGAAAGAAACGGGGCTCATCTTTTCAGCCTGAAATACTCGGCTGTGCCGCTATGCCCTGGGAATGTCCCTGTATCGCCTATATAGTACCCAATCAGAGACTGCCTGTTGTTATAGTAGAATACAAGATAATAGGATGCCTCGGGATCCTCTGTCACAGGTATGTAACGGGTTTCCACTGTATTTCCGTGATTATCACACAGATAAGTGTATTGTCCCATCAGTGACCAGGAACCGTTATCCTCATCCCACTTTTCTTCATCTTCCACCACTATGTTTCCTTTCCTGTCGCGAGTCTGCGTATAGCGGAAAGCAGGTACCCATGTATTGTTCACACGATCCCACTTGTCAACCTGGTCTCCTGTCATGACACCCTCGTCATCATAAAAGTATGAATCCCTGATTGAGTTTTCCCAACCGGTAACAGGGGTAATCACATGCGCTTTGATTAAGAACTTACCGCGTAAGGCTATATCCCTGTCAAATTCCCCGTTATTCCATTTTTCACGGACAATATAAAGCAGACGACCATTGGCATCATGGATATAGTGGTCTCTGAATGAATCTTCCCAAAGTTGCTTGTCTGCGAGGAAAACCTGGTGGGTTTCAGTTTCGGGACGATAAGTCTCCTGGGAATAGTTGCAGATGACTCTTGATACGGGAAGCCACTTTGCGGATAATGAGTCTCTTTTTTCTTTCAGGGCTCCCGTGCGGACTCCATAGATATCGTATGAATAGGATATACGATAGTCCCTAATCCATGTTGCAGTGGTTTGGTCCCAAATGTCACCGGTCTCTGTGAATTTGTTTCCCCGTTCATCGTATGTGAACTGATACCTGCCCAAAGGCTGGCCGTTCTTATCGTTGGTGATGAGAGTACGGGGTTCCCACCATGAATTATTCATACAGCCGGTAAGGATAAATGCCAGTAAGATTAAGTGAACCTTTCTCATGATTGTCTGTTTTAAATCCATTCCTTTTGTAGTGGAGATGGGCGGATTCGAACCGCCGTCCAAACAGCGCATCCAAAAGTTTTCTACACGTTTAGCCCACATTTTTTTGTCGGGAGGGATACTGCCTGCAGGCGGGCCATATTCCCCGTATCTCCTCAAATCTTATTGCAAAGCCGGAGAATCTTTACAACCAGCCCCTCGTAGATGATACCCCATATGCAAAAACCCGGAGGGCGGAAATTTCTGCGGGATACTCGTCGCCCCGGGCCTGGCCCGGAGAGATTAAGCGATCAGTCCTTTGGACGATCAGGCAGCGAGCGCATAATTGTTGTTGCCAGTTATGGCCTGAGTCCTGATATTACGGAGCCGGGACACGAAGCTCCACGTGCTTGCTTTCCAATGTCGTCTGCTGTCAAAGCCAGAACATCCCCATTGTGAATGCAAAGATAGGTAAAAATATCAATGAATGAGGGTACGGAGCAGGCCCGAGAGGCCTTTTGTTCCTGCCACCATTCCAAGAACCATGAGGGCAATCCCGGCAAAACGGTTGATATTCCATAATTGCCTGAGCCTTATTTTTTTTCTGAACAGGCTGATGATGGTGCTCAGAAAGAACCACCATAAGGAACCACCCAGAAACACCCCCAGCAAGATGGCCGATATGATAAAAGAGCCCGAGCTGCGGTCCACGGTGGTGCCAAGAAAAGCAAACACCCCTATGATAAGGAACAAACATCCTGGATTGGTAATTGACATGAGAAAGCCGGTAAAATAATCTTCCACAAATTTTTTAGATTCGCGGTTTTGCCTCAATTGCTTGACAGGGTTAGTTGAATAAATTGCAATTCCTATTATCATCAGCCCCAACCCACTTATGAAAAAAAGAAGATTCTTATTGTTTTCAATGAAGTTATTAATAAAGGAAAGACTCAGAATGGCCAGTAATGCATATATAATATCCGAAGTGGCAGCACCAAGGCCTGCCACCAATCCTGAACGTTGCCCTTTGCTGAGTGTCCTTTGAATGCAGAATAAACCTGCCGGTCCCAGTGGCATTGATACAGAAAAACCGGCTATCATTCCTAACAGGAGATTCAGGGGAAAATCATTCATGACGGGCAAAGTTATCAAAAATATAAAAATTAATTATAATTAGTAGATTTGTCTAATGAATTCTATACGTAAGAACCTTACATTATCCGGATTATCGGGCATTCTTCTAAGTATCCCATTTCTGGTTCCGCACACAGGACTGATCATGTTATTCGCCTTTGTACCTCTTTTATGGATGGAACATGCTTTCACTATATCCGGGAACAGGGGGGCCTGGAAATACTATGCATTGACTTTCCTGACCTGGAATGTGCTGACAGTATTCTGGATATCTTACAGTACACTGGTGGGAGGAATAATGGCCATTTTGGGGAATGCGTTCCAGATGTTTTCCATTTTCGCTGTTTTCAGGAGAGTAAAAAGATGGATTTTACGAAAAGGAAAACCGGAATTTATTGCCCATATATTCCTGGCCGCTTTATGGATCGCCTGGGAATTTTTTTACTTTGATGCCGAGATTTCCTTCCCCTGGCTCGTTCTGGGCAATGGCTTCGCTACCAATGTCAGCCTGGTGCAATGGTATGAAATGACCGGAGTGTTGGGCGGCAGCCTTTGGATCTGGGTACTCAATATCCTGGTTTACTATGGTTGCAGGGTAAAGCCAAGGGAATGGAAATCAGCGGCCATTCCCATGGTCATAATGATTGTGCTTCCCATAACAGTCTCTTTGATAAGGTTTTATACATACAAAGAACCCAATCTGCCCGTTGAGGTAGTGGTGGTTCAGCCCAACATTGATCCCTATAAGGAAAAGTTTTCTTCCATGCCCCAAAGCGAACAGGACAAAAGAATCCTGGGACTTGCCAGTTCGCACATAACACCGGAAACCCAATTGGTGGTCACTCCTGAAACCAGCATCAGGGAAGTAGTCCTGGGGGATTATTTTTCCGCACCATCCATGGTCCTGTACAAAGAGTTCGTTCAGGAAAATCCCAATACCGCCTTTATTTTTGGAGCCACTATGGTGGATTTCCATCCTCGGGCAGAGAAAAAACCAACTGTGGCATCCCGTCCCTATTCCGGCGGATGGTACGAGATCTTCAACTCGGCAATTCAGCTGGATACGACCGACCGTGTACAGGTTTACCACAAATCAAAACTCGTTGTCGGGTCGGAGAAGATGCCCTATACAAACCTGTTCCCCTTCATTGAAAACCTGGCTCTGAACCTGGGAGGAACTTCCGGGACACTGGGGACTCAAAGTGAACGCACCGTATTCACTTCAGTCAACAAGGGGATATCTGTGGGTGTGGCCATATGCTATGAATCCATATATGGTGGTTTTATAACCGGGTATATCAGGAACGGTGCAACACTCATGGCAGTCATAACCAATGACGGATGGTGGAGAAATACCCCGGGATACAGGCAACACGTCAGTTATGCATCCCTGCGGGCCATTGAGACCAGACGCAGCATTGTCCATTGTGCCAATACGGGCATATCGGCCTTGATCAACCAGAAAGGTGAACGCATCATGCAGACGAAATGGTGGGTTCAGACAGCCATAAGAGGTACTGTCAATCTTAATGAAAAGCTTACTCCTTATGTAAAATATGGAGATTACACGGGCTGGATTGTTGTCTTTTTTATGTTGCTGACAGGTCTTTATTCGCTTATCTGCGCATTGCCGGGCCGCAAAAGGGCATGAAATTGAAGAGATGGGGAAACAACGGGTTTTCCAATCTTCAAACGTTCCCAATAGTTGTCAACAGCCTGAATTGTATCAAGGGAAGAGCAGCACACATTTGGCCAGGGTCTTGTTATTCCCCGGTCGCCCTGTTTTTTGATGCAGGCGTCTACATGGAGGATCCCGTTATTTATGTTGACGTCACGTATAGGATCGGCCTGATTGATAGCCAGCCAATAACACATCTCCCTTTTTTTCAGATTGACTTCTTCATCCACTGCAATAAGGATCTTTGCTTCAGGATTTCTGCTTAAGGGATTGGTTTCTGATTTATGGTAAAACAAACAGGGATCATCGGATGCTGATGAGACCTGTTGAGGCTGAACGTGTTTATCAGTCGCATCTATGCAAATTTTTCCTCCGAACCCTCTTTGGGGAGCTGCATGGTCGTTGAGACTCAGGGGGCCGCGGCTAAAAAATGTGTCCCGGGACGGATTGTAATGCTTCCTGATAGATTCGTTGACCTGGTGGCGGTCAAATACATTAACATGTTCATCCACAACAATCAGTAATTTGTTCAGGCCGGTAAGATCGGAACCCCAGAAGGAATTGGCCACCTTATGAACCTGGCCGGGGTAATATTTTCTCACAGCCACTATGGCAGCAGCACCCTGTTTGCTGAAATCCGGGTAACACAGTTTTCGCGCTTCCAAGGCAACGGACTGCTCGATATTTGTTTCTACAAAAATCGAGAAAGCCTTGGCCACAAAACGCATCGAACAGGCCAAACCCAATGAAGGTGTGATCAGTGGAATCACGGGATTCTTCCTGTGTGTGATACAAGTTACATGCATCAGGGGTTCTTTTCCGCCAATGGAATAAAACCCGGTATTCTCGCCACAGGACGCAGTAGGTACAGTCTGTGCATTTTTTTCTATATAACCCTCTATGACCAGATCACAATTCTCAGGGACTTCAAGCGGCTGGCTCAGGCAGGGAACCTTGACTATCGGTTTTTTACGTAAATAACCTCCCAGAAGCATAAGATCAATGTCTGCCGTATGTGGAAAATTACCAGTGAGCGTATATAGCGGATCTCCCCCAAGAAACAAGGTTACCGGTATCCTGCCTTTAGAGGAGTCATTCACAAAAAAGGCGGCACGTGAGCCGGCTTCAAGCCTTATCTGCACAGTCGTTTTGGAATGCCACAGGATTCTTACGGATTCAATCGCATAGGAATTCATGTAAGGATTTTTCATGATCATAGGAACGTCATGCAGACTGTGAGCTTCGTCAAAAGGACGATTTCTCAGAAACGGGATCCTGTTCAGATCAGGAGGGAAGAGAGCGATCTCCTGGCAGGAACCCGATCTGGATGTTCGGGGAACATATTGTGTCAAATCATAAGCCGGAGATTTTTTCATGAACCTGTTTCCGCTTTGGTACTGTGAGATTGCTTCATAAAACGCAGAGATCCTGGTGGCAACGTCCTCCATATTATCCAGGCCAAAGGCCAATGCAATCCTTTTTTTGGAATTGAAGAGGTTGGTAACAACAGGGAAGCTGGTTCCATTGTTGTCAAACAGCAGGGCTTTGCCACCATGGGGCAGGCTGGACTGCCTGTCTGTAATTTCTGTGATCTCCAGGTTTGGATCTACTAAACGGTTAATGGTTATCAGCTCTTTTTCCTGTATGAGGGTTTTCAGGTATTTGTCCAGGTAATGAATCATAAAAAACTCATGGTTTAAGTTGATTGATTATCATGCTAAGGGCAGCGGTTGAAAGGTTGTCAGCCACAATACCTTTTTCTTCATCCAGGAGCAATACCAGGGGTGGATCAGCCACGTTGTAATTCTTGTAAATACGATCGTCATCAAAGGGATTCCAGACATTGATCCAGCCCGTATAGCCTCCTTCTATAAGCCATTTTCTCCACGAAAGATAATCATTGCCAATATAAACGGCAAAAAATACCATTCCTTTGTCCGCAGCCATACGCGAGAGTTCATATAATCGGGCGGTAACAAGGCCACAGACAGAACATGCGGGATCGTAAAAATAAAGCACCGTATAGGAAGCCTCGATTTCATACAGGGTGCAGGGATCTCCGTTTTCTGTTTCCAGTATCAGATCGGGTGCTTTGCGAAGGACCGGTTCCTGCTTCAGGTTTTGGTTTGTCAACAGCTCTTCCAGGTTTTCAGTATTCAGGTCCCTGCCAATGATTATCTTGTCCTTGTCAAGAAGAAAGATCTTTGGAGTGCTCCTGACATTGAATTTTTCCTGGAAACCACTACTCATATCCGGGTCCCATACGGAAATCCAGTCTTCAGGGAAAAAATCTGCATACCTGGACAGAATATCTTTATTGTCCTGCGTGTAGACAGCATAGTAGTGTATGTCATCTTCTGTGTGATCCTGTGCAAACCGTGTCAGTTTCAGTAATTCACTACTGCATGCAGGGCAATTGTCCTCAAAGAATACGACAATGGTATACCTCGCATCCAGATCATGCAGTGACTGCTCCCGGGAATGTACATCGGGCAGTTTCAGGTCAGGCGCCTTCATTCCGAGCAGGCACTGTTTGTTGAAACGTACAAAAATTTCTATTTCACGTACAAGATCAGGGTCCGGACACAGTGATGTATCTGCCAGCAGCCATTTTTCAGCCATATGAACGGCTGCACTTTCCACTCCCATTATTTCACTGGTGAAGAACAGGGTGAACAGGTACCTGGCAACATACCCCTTTACCTTGGGATGTATGTTTCCCTTCAGGATCCGGTCTGCATGAAAAACCAGGGAATCGGGCAGGGGAGGCAGTATGGATGTAAAATATTCCTTAAGTCTTACAGGCAGGATGGATGTGTTAAGGATACGCGAATCTGAAAAATCAATGTGATCCAGGTAATGAAGTGGTGTTTCAGCAGGAGGAACAGAGGGTGTAAAGATGTTCCCGGCTATGATGCCAAGCATCTGCCCCTCAAATTGCCGTGCAACGAAAGACGCATATTCCCTTATGGTGCTTTCCAGGCGTTGCACCTCAGCCAGAGCCTGTTCAGGATCCCTGTTCCCATCAAGCATCTCGTTGGCCCGGGAATAATGCTCCTGCAGGAACCGGTTAAACCGTATGTAAGCTGCGTTCTCTTCCGATCCGTCTGCCCTGACATCAAGGGTACGTCCGCCATCCATATGAGCAGTAAAAGAGAATGTTATATCTTCCTGTCCTGAAATCAGGAAATTGAACAACCTCTTGTTGTTCTGTACAAAGACATACTGTCCGGCTTCAAGTGGGCTGTTTCCTGTAAATCTCACACAACCTGCATGATCCGGATTAAGTGTGTCCACAGGTACCACATACTCTCCCTGCTGAATGGCCAGAATGACCGATTCATTGCTCCCCCCGTTCAGGCACAGGGAAATGCTATAGGAGAGGAAGATAAAGAGAGACCACATGTTCGGCCTACATTGTTAAATACTTATTCAGGTCAAGTCCCGGGGGCAGCATGCACGTTGCATCCCCTCCGTTCAGTAGCACATCCCGTACCACAGTTGAAGAAATGAAAGAATATTTTGGTCCTGAGGGAATGAAGATGGTCTGGATCTCAGGAGCCATTTTTGAATTGACCTGTGCAATAACCTGCTCTAATTCAAAGTCAGTAGTGGTGCGTATCCCCCTGAAAATAAAATTGATTTTATTTTTCCTGCAGAAATCAATTGTCAGGCCGTTATAGGAACATACTTCCACATCGGGAAGGTCTTTGATCACTTCCCGTATAATCGCTACTCTCGCTACCGGGGAAAAAAGGCTTACCTTCTGCTGGTTCACACCCACAGCCACAACTATCTTATCAAAAAGTTTTCTTGCAGAGATGAGCACATCCAGGTGTCCCGAAGTGAAGGGATCGAAAGAGCCGGGGAAGACTGCGGTTTTTGCCATGGTCGGTATGCTTTTGTTGAATATCCAAAAGTAAGAATAATATCGGACTTTGCCTCTTTTCAGCTACAACCGCCAGTCAACAGGCTGGATGCATTTTGATGCAAGGTACATGTTGGTGGCAGAGAAGGGCTTTGATCCGAGGAAAGCACCTCGTGCCAGTGGGGAGGGGTGCGCTGCCTCCAGTATACAGTGCCTGGACGTATCTATAAGCCCTCTTTTTGAACGCGCGAAATTTCCCCACAATAAAAAGACAACATGGTCTTTTTGATCAGAAACCGTCCTTATAACGGCATCTGTGAAATCCATCCAGCCCGTTTTACTATGGGATGCCGGTTTTCCTGCTTCCACAGTGAGTATGGCATTAAGGAGCAAAACACCCTGCCGCGCCCAGCCTTCCAGGCAACCGTGACGGGGTGTGGAGATCCCGAGGTCTGACCTCATTTCGGTGAATATGGTCTGCAGCGATGGAGGTTGCGGCATGGTGACAGGTACAGAAAAGGACAAGCCGTGCGCCTGCCCCGGCTGGTGGTAGGGATCCTGCCCTAGCAGGACCACTTTCAGGGCATGAAAAGGAGTCAGTGCAAAAGCGTTGAATATGAGTTTGCCTGGGGGATATATGGTTTTTCCCTGCCTGATCTCATCATGGAGAAAAGAGGCAATCCCCTCAAAATAGGGTTTGGAAAACTCTGGCTGCAATACATTTTTCCAGCTTGCCTCAATTTTCACATCCACCTTACAAAACGTATTTGATTACTTCGGGTATGGTTTTCATGAATTTGAACTCCAGACCTTTAATGAAATCAGGCTTGATTTCCTCGATATCCTTGCGGTTGTCCTCAGACAGGATAATGGTCTTGATACCGGAACGCTTGGCTGCGAGGATTTTCTCTTTAATGCCCCCTACCGGCAGTATCCTGCCACGCAGGGTGATTTCCCCGGTCATCGCCACGCCTTTTTTGATGCATTTGTTGAGGAAGGAACTGGCCATGGAACAGATCATGGTAATGCCTGCAGATGGGCCGTCTTTGGGAATGGCTCCTTCGGGAACGTGCAGGTGAATATCCGTACTTTCAAAAATCCCCGGGTCCAGCCCCAGCATGTCGGCATGTGCTTTCAGGTATTGCTGTGCGATAATTGCCGATTCCTTCATCACATCACCCAGGCTGCCGGTGGTGGTAAGTGTCCCTTTCCCTTTGCTCAGGCTCGTTTCTACAAACAAGATCTCTCCTCCTGTTTCGGTCCATGCCAGTCCTGTGACCACTCCGGGAAACTCATTGCCTTTCTGCACATCCTGTATGATCCTGTGAACACCCAGTATCTCACGAATATTTTCCGGTGTAAGAACAGGGTCGTATTCTTCCCCGAAAGCGATTTTTTTGGCCACATGCCTGGCCACCTTGGCCAGCTGTTTATCCAGGTTACGCACTCCGGATTCCCTTGTATATTCATTGATTATGACATCTATGGACTGACGGCCGAGTTTGATTTGCGATGGTTTCAACCCATGGGCTTCCAGTTGTTTGGGCAAAAGGTGTTTCAACGCGATGGTGCGTTTTTCCTCGGCCAGGTATCCATTGATAGGTATCATTTCCATGCGGTCACGCAATGCCGGTTGGATACCTCCGATATTGTTGGCGGTGGTAATGAAAAGCACCCTTGAAAGATCGTAGTCCACATCCAGGTAATTGTCGTGAAAGGTGTTGTTCTGTTCGGGGTCCAGCACTTCGAGCAAAGCCGAGGAGGGGTCTCCCCTGAAATCGGTACCCACTTTGTCAATCTCGTCCAGCACAACTACCGGATTGGAAGTTTTGCTCCGCTTGATGCTCTGTATGATCCTTCCCGGCATCGCCCCGATGTAGGTACGCCTGTGTCCCCTGATCTCTGACTCGTCATGAAGGCCACCCAGGGAAATGCGGGCAAAGTTCCTTCCAAGTGCCCGGGCAACCGATTTCCCCAGTGAAGTTTTACCAACGCCCGGAGGGCCGTAAAGGCAAAGTATGGGAGATTTCATGTCTCCTTTGAGTTTCAGCACAGCCAGGTGTTCCAGGATCCTTTCCTTGACCGTTTCAAGTCCTGAATGGTCCTTGTCAAGCACCCTGCGGGCCCGCTTCAGATCCAGGTTGTCTTTCGTATATTCTCCCCAGGGCAACTCAACCATGAATTGCAGGTAATTGAGCTGGATTGCATAATCGGGCTGATGCGGATTGGCCCTTTCCAGTTTCTGGACTTCCTTTTCGAATATTTCTGCAATTTCTTTGCTCCATTTCTTATTAGCCGCTTTTTCCCGGAGGGTATCGACTTCTTCCATGTCCTGCGTGAGGCCCAGCTCATCTTGTATGGTTTTAAGCTGGTTACTCAGGTAATACTCTTTCTGTTGCTGATCAATCTCACCACGCACTTTCTGTTGGATCTGCTCTTTGAACTTAAGCAATTCAAGATGCTTGTATAGCAATTCAAGCAGACGGGAAGCACGGTCATTCAGTTTGTCAATAGACAGAAGCGCAAGTTTATCTTTGATTCCGTCCAGGTATATGTTGGAAGCTACAAAGTTGACAAGGAAATCATCCTTTTCAATATTGCGGAGTGCAAATTCTGCTTCTCTAGGTATGCTTGGCGTAAGCTGAAAAATCTGGGCCGCAACATCTTTGATGCCATCGACCACCGCTTTGTAACCACGATCATCTTGAGCAGGATGGATGTCGTTCAAATAGATTACCTGGGCGGCAAAATAAGGCTCTTTCTGCACGATACGGTCAATCTTGAAACGGCGGAAACCATGAAGGATAACAGTAATCCCACCTTCTGGCATTTCAATGATCTTCAATATTTTTGCCAGACAACCGTGGTCGCTGATCTCATTTTCTTCCGGATCGTCATCAAGAGGATCCATTTGTGTGACCGTGCCAACCCATTTATCTCCGGTCAGACTTTCCCTTACCAGTTTAATAGATTTTTCCCTGCCAACCGTAATGGGGATCAGGGTGCCGGGAAATACAACCGCGTTGCGAAGCACCAGCAGGGGGAGCACCTGCGGCATCCCGTCTTTGATCATATCTCCTGAAGTCTGGTCCATGTCCATTTCCATCAAGGGGATGACGGTCATTTTATCACTTAATGTTAAATTCATATCATTACTACTAGCAAACAATCAGTCAATCTTCGTGCCAGATGGCGATACTGACAAAATGGCCGATGATCAAATGAACGGAACTTTGATGGAAAAGAAGAAATTCTTCCAGGAAAAGAAACCATGGTTGCACTGCTTGTTGACCGAATAATCAATACCTATGACCATATCATAGTATGTAACCAGGTCCAGGCCAAGACCCCCGGCATATAGCCACTGATTACTCAGGGAATTCAGGTGATAATCCCATTTATTCCTTGCATAGCCCGCATCAAAATGAGCGTTGGCATAGATGGACAGGTGGATCTTGTTGAATTTGGGAAGGAATGAGAGCCAGTTAAGCGTGAAAGTCCTTTTTTTAAGAATGTTGAACTTTAAGGTATTGTTGAAGATGACAAAGGACTGCCCGTCAGCCACTATGTATTCGTAACCGCGCAACATGTTGTTGTCATATCCTATAGCCCTTTCCAGTATATAAGCCTGAGCGTTGGACAGGGAATAACCTCCGGAAAAAACGGATGAGACATACCAGCGTGATGCACCGAGTTGTTTGAAATACTGTAGCCCGAGTGTGACCTGGGCATAGCGCACGGAAGCGTCAGTAGTAATATAGGTGTTCAGCCCTGCCTGCAGGAAATAACCATTCAGAGGGTATGGGTGGTAATCGCGGTGATCCAGGCGGTACCTGTAATTCAGCCGGAAAGCGTTCCTTTTGAGCTGGTCATTACCCCAGTAGTGCCTGTTCAGGCTTAGCACGGTATCTGCCAGCAGGGTGTATTCATGCATGAGGGATACGTTGTGGATTGAGCGGATGTCCGGCCGGTACGTATAATTGATACGGGTATCGATGGTTTTTTCAAGATATATGTCCCGGATGTTAAAGCGGGCCGGCTTGTCATTCTGTGTGAAAATGTCCAGGTTGTGGCTTATGTTCCCCTGCAGGTCCACGCTCATGAAATGTTTGCCCTGTCTGTCCAGGGAAATGTCCCGGTATCCCAGGAAAACACCCCATTGATAACCTCCGTGCGCTGCTATGACCAGCTTATGTTTCAAGCCCAGGAAGTTGTCTATCCGCGCTCCTGCTTCAATGGTGATCTTGGTGAAATCCCAGCTTTGCAGCCATGTACTCAGATTGCGCTCCTCAAGTTTTACTTCAATAAGAGGCCAGATATACCATCTTTCTTCTACCTGAATAATCACTGTCACAAGGGAAGAGTCATCTGCCGAGCGGAGAGGTGATATCTCGATAAAATTGAATAGCAGAAGGTTGTTCAGGTTTTCCCTTGCCAGGCGCAATTTGTCAGGAAATACTTCTTCCGGGATCGTGTCACCCTTTGAAAAAGGGAGCTCCCTGAGGATGATAAAATCCTTGGTCACCTTGTTACCGGTAAGCAGGATCCCGTCAATACGCAAATTCCCGCTCCATCCTGCGTGTGACAACAATAACAGACAGACAGTAAATAACAGGCGAAGGAGCGGGTTAGATTTCATAGGGCGGCAAAATTATGAAAAAAATCCAGATATTTTTCTGTCAGCCTGGATATTGCAAAATGGTGTATATCGCGCCGGTCAATTTGAATATAGTCATTGTTCAACACCGGACCGGCAGATTGGATCGTGACCCTGAAAAAAACAGGATGAATTGTCTGGTGTGTTAGTTTGTGCTGACTGAGCTTAAGTGTATCAGTCAACGTAAAGGATGAGGACCCTAACAGCCGGATGAAAGGCTCCGTCCTGGCAAGTTCTGTGAATCCGGTCTCATCTGTGGTTTCTATCAGGGGAAATTCATAGAGACCTTTCCAGATGTCATTGCCTTGCCTTTGCCTTATGAAGGTGGTTTCCCCAAAAACTATATGCAGGTAATTGAAGTGTCTGTTCCTGGATAATTTTTTTCCCTTTTTTACCGGTAAAATGTCTGTCAGCCCCTTGTTCCAGGCAATGCATTGTTTTGTCATGGGACACAATGCACAAACAGGACGGGGGGTGCAGACAAGCGATCCAAAATCCATCATGGCCTGATTGAAAGAGGCGCTGTCGTGGGTGGGAACTAAAGAGCCTGCCAGATTGGAAAACACCTTCTTTGCCCGGGTTGTGCCCACTTCCAGGTCTATGCCAAAAAACCTGGCCAGGATACGATATCCGTTCCCGTCAAGGGCTGCGACAGGCAGTCCGTAAGCAAAAGAGGCAATGGCAGCTGCTGTGTACTCACCAATGCCTTGAAGATTTCTCAAAAGGGTGACATCGGCCGGAAACTTCCCGTTGTATTCTTCCATCAATTTTTTAGCAGCTTTATGCATATTTCGTGCCCGGGAATAATAACCCAGTCCCTGCCACAATTTTAGCACTTCATCTTCTTGTGCTGCAGCAAGATGACGGACAGTGGGAAAAGTTTCCAGAAACTTTCTGATATAATCTGTTCCCTGTCCGACCCTGGTTTGCTGCAGTATCACTTCAGACACCCATACAGGATAAGGGTCTTGTGTTTTTTTCCAGGGCAGGTCACGCTTATTCTCATGATACCAGGCCAGTAGGAGGGTAGTGAAATCCATGGCACAAAGATATGCATAATGATATTTTTATTGTTTTTTTAACTTAAACGTCTTGATATTACAAATTAAATGTTACTTTTGCAATCCACTTAGAATGCAATCTAAATAAATAACTTTTTAAAATCTTCGTATTATGACTAAAGCAGATATCGTAAATGACATTGCCAAATCTACAGGCCTGGAGAAAATCGTTGTACAGAAAGTTGTGGAAAGCTTCATGGATAACGTAAAAAGCTCTTTGATTCAGAATAATAATGTATACTTGCGCGGTTTCGGAAGCTTTACCCTGAAAAAACGTGCTAAAAAAACAGCTCGCAATATATCCAAAAACACAACATTAGTAATTCCTGAACATTACATACCTGCTTTCAAGCCGGCTAAGATTTTCATGGATAAAGTAAAAAACAGCGTTAAATAATTATTATATGCCAAGCGGAAAAAAAAGAAAGAGGCATAAAATGGCTACGCACAAACGGAAAAAACGTTTGCGCAAGAATCGTCATAAAAAGAAATAAGCCATAATGTCTGATGAACCTGGAAACCTAAAGCAACTTTTTTCTAAAAGACACTTTAGGTTTCTTACTTTTGCCACAGAATGGAGAAAGATTTAATTATTGATGTAACCTCTTCTGAAGTCTCCATAGCATTGCTGGAGAATAAGAGGCTCGTCGAATTACACAGGGAGGAAACAAGCGACAATCATTTCTCGGTGGGCGATTTGTACCTGGGTAAGGTCAAGAAGATCATGCCGGCCCTGAATGCAGCTTTTGTTGATATTGGTCACGACAAAGATGCTTTCATACATTACCTGGATTTAGGATATGCCTTTACCACGGTCAATTATTTTACACAACAGGTAATTACCAGGAAGAACCCTCCTTCCGAGATCTATTCCAGCCTGAAACTCGGCTCGGTTTTGCCCAAGGAAGGAAAGATCTCGGAGGTACTTAAGGTTGGACAGCCCGTACTGGTACAGATTGTAAAGGAACCCATCTCTACCAAGGGATCGCGTCTTACTTCCGACATATCCATAGCCGGAAGGAATATGGTGTTATTGCCCTTTTCGGAAAAGATTAACCTCTCTTCAAAAATAAGACTGAAAGAAGAACGAAGCAGGCTGGAACGTCTTGTACAAAGTATCCTGCCGCCCAATTATGGTCTTATCGTAAGGACGGCTGCCGAAGGAAAAAGAGCGGCAGTCCTGGACACCGAATTGAATTCGTTGATTCATAAATGGGAAGAATCCTGGTCTGTCATGCGAAAGGGAAAAATCCCCTCTCGCTTGTTGACAGAAAACAGCCGTATCACTACCGTCATCCGGGATCTGCTCAACGATACCTTTACCAGTATACATGTCAACGACAGCATGGTATTTGAAGAGGTTTGTTCCTATATTTCCACCATAGCGCCTGAAAAGGAGAAAATTGTAAAACTATACAAGGGAAAAGAGCTCATATTCGATGCGTTTGATATAAACCGTCAGATTAGGAGTTCCTTTGGCAGGGTGGTTCCCCTCAGGCAGGGCATCTATATCATAGTTGAGCATACGGAAGCCCTGCATGTGATAGATGTCAACAGCGGGATCCGCTCAAAGATGGCCAGTGGGCAGGAGGAAAACGCCTTTGAAGTGAACATGGTTGTGGCCGAGGAGCTTGCACGGCAACTCAGGCTCAGGGACCTTGGCGGTATCATAGTGGTTGATTTCATTGATATGGATAACGCGGACCACCGCCTTAAGCTCTACAAAAAAATGCAGGAACTCATGGCGTCTGACAGGGCAAAACACAGCATCCTGCCTCTGACAAAATTCGGCCTCATGCAAATTACCCGTCAGCGTGTACGTCCGGCCATGGAGATCAACACCAGCGAAAAATGTCCAAGTTGCAACGGAACAGGAAAGATTGCACCCAGCCTGTTGTTTACAGAGAACATTGAAAATCAGCTGGCTTTCTTTGCGAATGAAAAGAAACTGAAAAGCGTGATCCTGGAAGTTCACCCCTTTGTAGAAGCTTATCTTGTCAAGGGATTCGTATCAAGAGCCAAAAAATGGTCCAGAAAATACGGATGCCGTCTCAATGTCAGGATTTCCCCCGAGCTGGCAGTCACCCAGGCCAGGTGGCTGGATGATAACAATGAAAAGATAGAGCTTTAAAGCTGATTGAGCGTTTTGGAAAAGGTGTCCTTTAGCGTACAGATCCTGTTGAACACCGGTTTTTCCTTTGTAGTGTCGTAATCAGCAACAAAATACCCAAGACGTTCAAACTGGAAACGGATACGGGATCCGTCCTGTCCACTCACCGCCTGGTTGGCCATGGCCACTGCCTGACTGTCTATGAAAGCCCGTATTATCTTGAGGGATTCAGGATTGAGGTACTCCCTGTAATCCTTATCCTCAGGAATGGATCCCATGTAGGGTTCCAGGAATAACCGGTCAAAAAGACGCACTTCGCCTGCGACAGTATGCTTTGCAGACAACCAGTGTATGGTCCCCTTTACGCTGCGCCAGGTTCCTGTCCCGGGTTTTGTGTCCGGATCAATGGTACAATGAAGTTCCAGGATGTTGCCTTCCTGGTCCCGGATCATATCGTTGCACCTGATAATGTATCCGTATTTGAGGCGTACTTCTCCACCGGGCCTGAGGCGGAAGTACTTCTTGGGAGGGTCTTCCATGAAGTCGTCCCGTTCGATATAGATTTCACGGGAGAACGGTATAAGTCTTTCTCCGGAGCCTGGATCTTCAGGATTGAGGGGGGCTTTCATGAACTCTTCAGCACCTTCCGGGTAATTTGTAATGATTGCCTTCAACGGGTCCAGAACAGCCATAAAACGAGGGGCGGTTTTATTCAACTCCTCCCTTATACACCATTCCATGAGTGAAATGTCAATAACGTTATCCCGCTTTGCGACACCTACTTTTTCTGAAAACAGGCGGATTCCCGATGGTGTATACCCCCTGCGCCTGAGTCCGCAAATGGTTGGCATCCTGGGATCGTCCCAGCCGTTGACCAGTCCTGTTTGCACCAGTTCCAGGAGCTTCCTTTTACTCATAACGGTGTGGGTAATGTTGAGCCTGGCAAATTCATACTGGTGGGATGGAAATATTTCAAGTTTTTCAATGAACCAGTCGTATAGCGGTCTGTGTACGTCAAATTCTAACGTGCACACCGAATGAGTGATCTGCTCAATGGAATCACACTGTCCGTGGGCATAGTCATACATCGGGTAAATGCACCATGCATTGCCGGTACGGTGATGTTCGGCATGAATGATCCTGTACATCAGGGGGTCCCTCATAAGCATGTTGGGATGGCTCATGTCTATTTTGGCACGAAGCACCCTGCTGCCGTCGGGAAATTCACCGTTCCTCATCCTGGTGAACAAATTTGTATTTTCTTCAATGCTCCGGTTCCGCCAGGGACTGTCCGTGCCCGGGGTGGTAATGGTACCCCTGTTCAGGCGAATTTCTTCCTGCGTCTGGTCGTCTACGTAAGCCAGGCCCTTGTTGATCAGGACAAGCGCCCACTGGTACAGTTGTTCAAAATAATCCGAGGCATAGAATTCGTTAGCCCATTGAAAACCAAGCCATTGTATATCATCTTTTATAGAATCAACGTATTCCGTATCTTCTTTTATGGGATTTGTATCGTCAAAACGCAGGTTGGTCTTTCCACCAAACTTTCTGGCCAGGCCAAAATTCAGGCAAATGCTCTTTGCATGGCCTATGTGCAGGTATCCGTTAGGCTCCGGGGGAAACCTGGTAATGATGGATTTATGCTTTCCCTGAGCCAGGTCTTCCTGGATGATCTCTTCAATAAAGTTCAGTGGGCGTTCCTCTGAAGTCTGTGTGTTTTCTGCGTTCATAAGCCGGGAATATTTGTTGGGCAAAAATAATCATAATAATGTATATTTGCTGAAAATATGATATAATGATTCGCTCAATGACCGGTTACGGTAAAGCCGAAGCTTTATTTTCAGGAAAGAAATTTACCGTCGAGATTCGTTCCTTAAATGGGAAAACTGCAGATATCGGATTTAAAACATCCCAAATACCCAGGGAATATGAACATGACTTGCGTAAAAACCTGATTAACAGGTTGCAAAGAGGCAATATCGATCTTTTCATAGCGGTAGACCAGGAAGTGGCTGATCTGGACAATATTTTCAATGTAGAACTTATCAAGCAGTATTATAAGGAATTGCAGGCCATTTTCAGGGATATTGCCCAGGAAGTCAGTCCTTCAGAACTGGCTGTTTCCCTTCTCAGGTTGCCCGAGGTCAGGGAAGTGCAGAAAAAAGAAGTGGATATTGCCGAATGGCAAGTCCTTGAACAATGTATTTATCAGGCTGCGGACAAACTGGATGAGTTCAGATGCCGTGAAGGGGAAATACTGGGACAGGACCTGCTATCCCATATAGACAACATTGAAAGCCACTTGGTCAAGGTGGGAGAACTTGATCCGGAACGTATAGTATCGGTAAGAAAACGGCTGGAAGACAAGTTGGCCGGACTGGGTGAAGATGCTTCCATTGATAAAAACCGCGTGGAGCAGGAGTTGATCTACTATCTCGAAAAAGCGGATATCAGCGAAGAACGCGTCCGTTTGAGCCAGCATTGCACTTATTTCCGCCAGACTATCGTCCAGGAAGAATATGCCGGAAGGAAACTCAATTTCATTGCACAGGAGATGGGAAGGGAGATTAATACGCTGGGCTCCAAGGCAGCTCATGCCGGCATGCAGCAATACGTTGTTATGATGAAGGATGAACTTGAAAAAATAAAAGAACAGGTACTCAATGTCCTCTAAAAGTATATTTTTTTTGATAGCAGCCTTGCTCCTCACGACCGCTTGCTTAAAGCAGCCGGAAAACACATATACCTATGCTGTGGAAGGAGAGATAAGGAATATTGTAAACTTGCCCGTTGAGGGTATAAGGGTTATAATGAACAGAACATATTCCCTTAAAAACGAAGCAGATACAGCCTATACGGATGCCCAGGGGAAATACCACGTATCCCTAACCGTTTCTCTGCGCCAGCGGATTTTTTTGGTGGACTATTCAGATCCCAGGCTTAAGTACCGGGATACCCTGAGGCGTTTTACATTTGAGGATCAGGGAACACTCTACGATACCATGAGCCTCAAATCACGGAACCAGGTCGACCCCTTTTAGCGGGGGGAAGGAATTTGTTCAGGATATTTTACTGTAATCGGCCCTTCTTTTTCCCAGGATTTCAAGCTGTAACCGCAACATCTTGTTTTTTTCCGAGGCAAGAAGCGGATCGTCATCCAGAATTTTCTGCGCTTCACTTCTTGCCCATTCAAGGATTTGTCCATCCTTGGCCAGGCTGGCTATGTGAAGGTCAAAAGCCAGTCCGCTCTGCGCTGTGCCTTCCAGGTCCCCTGGTCCGCGCAACCGCATGTCTGCCTCGGCAATCTCGAAGCCATTACTGCTTTCGCACATCAGTTTCAAGCGCTGTCTTGCCTCTTTGCTCAGGGCGTTGCCTGTCATAAGGATGCAATATGATTTTTCAGCACCGCGGCCCACGCGTCCGCGCAACTGATGAAGCTGTGATAATCCAAAACGTTCTGCACTTTCAATAACCATCACCGTGGCATTGGGAACATCCACACCCACTTCGATAACAGAAGTGGCAATCAATATCTGCGCATGTCCTCTGACAAACATGTTCATGTCATAAGCCTTGTCTTCGGGTTTCTGTTGTCCGTGAACCACGGCAACTGAATAAAGGGGGGCGGGGAAAGCCATGGTTATGTCACGATACCCTGTTTCCAGGTTTTCATAATCCATTTTTTCAGATTCACGTATCAGGGGATAAACTATATAGACCTGCCTTCCCTCCGTGATCTGTTTTTTCAGGAAGGAATAGACGGCGCCCCTTTTTGAAGAGGGATAGTGAATGGTTTGGACGGGCTGCCTTCCGGGTGGCAGTTCATCAATCACCGATACATCCAGGTCACCGTACAGTGTCATGGCCAGCGTTCTGGGAATCGGCGTGGCCGTCATGACCAGGATATGAGGCGGTGAGCCTTCTGTTTTTTCCCACAGCCGGGCACGCTGCTCCACCCCAAAGCGGTGTTGTTCGTCTATGACGACAAAGCCCAGCTTTTTGAAGGTCACGGTATCCTCTATCAGGGCGTGTGTTCCGATAAGCAGGTGCAAGGACCCGTCCTGCAAAGATTCATGGAGTGCCTTGCGTTCAGAAGCTTTGGTATTGCCTGTAAGCAACCCCACTTTGATGTTCTGTCCCTTCAGAAAGCGGCTTACGGTATTATAGTGCTGGTTGGCCAGGATCTCTGTAGGGGCCATCATGCAAGCCTGGTAGCCGTTATCTGTTGCAATCAATGAGCTGAGCAGCGCAACAAGGGTTTTTCCGCTGCCCACGTCTCCCTGCAGCAGGCGGTTCATCTGTCGTCCACTCCCCAGATCGGCGCGGATTTCTTTGATGACCCGTTTCTGTGCCGAGGTCAACTCAAAGGGCAACCTTTTGTAACAATTGTTGAAAGACTCGCCCACTGTGGAAAACCGCAGCCCGTCCTCGGCCCTCAGACGGACTGCCCGTTGCTTAAGCAGGCCGAGTTGAATGAAAAACAATTCCTCGAATTTCAACCTTGTTTGTGCAGCCTGGAGGTTTTTCAGGTTCTTCGGGAAATGGATCTCTTCCAGTGCCATGGCCAGGGGCATCAGTTTCAGTTGCTTGAGCATGAGTGGTGTTAGTGGCTCCACTACCTGTCCTTCAACACGGTTAAGGGCCTGGGCAATGAGACGGGAAAAGACTTTTTGGGTAAAACCCTTGTCACGGAGTGATTCGGTGGAAGAATAAACGGCTTGAAGTCCTGAACTTCCCCTCAGGCTCTGGTCATCGGGGATGTCCATATCGGGGTGTACCAGGTTCATCCTGCCATTGAACAAGGTGGGTTTTCCAAAAACAATATATTCCGTGTTCACCTTGATTTTATCCTTGATCCAGCGGATTCCCTTAAAAAAAACGAGGTCAACGGTTCCGGTGGGATCTGCAAAGAGAACCACCAGCCGCTGTTTGCGGGAACCTGCCCCGACGATTTTCATATCCCTGACCTCGCCCCGGATCTGGATAGCTGCCAGATCGGGATCGATTTCACTGATTGAATAGAAACGGGTCCTGTCAATGTAACGGAAAGGATAATGACGGATCAGATCGCCAAATGTTTTTATATTCAAACCTTTTTCCAGTTCCCTGGCACGCCCGGGTCCTACTCCCTGGAGAAATTGTATGTTAGTGTCCCATACAGAAGTCATAGCCATGCAAATATAACGATATCTTGCGTATATTTGCGATATGAGCATACTGGGAAACATACTCTGGCTATTGTTTGGCGGTATCATGATCGCGCTGGAATACATGGTTGCAGGCGTTCTCATGTGTATCACCATCATCGGGATACCATTCGGCATTCAAAGTTTCAAACTGGCAGCTTTTGCACTCTGGCCTTTTGTGAAAACAACAAGGACGGTAGAGTCCGGGACCGGTTGCCTGAGTACGGTGTTGAATATATTGTGGATCTTTCTCGGGGGTATCTGGATTGCACTCAGCCATCTCTTCTGGGGGGTGGTGTTGTGCATCACTATCATTGGAATACCCTTCGGGAAACAACACTTCAAGATGGTCACCCTGGCATTTACCCCTTTCGGGAGGGAAATCATCTACAAAAATTAACTTATCATGCATAAAAAGATAATAGTCGGGCTCACCCAGGGTGATACAAATGGGATAGGATACGAAGTACTGATCAAAGCCCTGGCCGATTCCCGGATCAATGAACTGTGCACTCCCGTGATCTATGGTTCGTCACGCCTGCTGGGGTATTACAAGAAATTGTGCGCAGGGGTGGAAAATTTCAATGTTCATATCACGCAAGCTGCTTCTGAACTTCATTTCAAAATGGTGAACCTGATTCCCTGTGTGTCGGATCAGTTCATAGCCGAACCGGGAAAAATGACACCGGAAGGCGCACAGGCAGCCATGCAATCACTCGGACGCGCCGTAGAGGATCTGCGCGGCGGGAAAATCCAGGTGCTGGTGACAGCTCCCTTTAACAAGCAGGGCATGAACAGGGAGGGATTTGTTTTTCCCGGCCATACAGAGTACCTGGCCAATGCCTTTGGTGTTTCCAATCCGCTGATGATGCTCTGCAGCCATGGACTGAGGATTGGTGTGGTCACAGGTCATATCCCGTTGAGCCGGATACCTGCGGAACTCACAAAAGATAAGATCGTCAAGAAGATAAAGCTGATGGATAGTACCCTTAAGAAAGACTTTACGATCATACAGCCCAGGATAGCCGTTCTGGGACTCAATCCGCATGCGGGAGACGGGGGACTACTGGGAACAGAAGAAGAACAGGTCATATTACCGGCCATAGAAGAGGTCAATCGATCAGGGATTCTGGCATTCGGTCCTTATCCTGCCGATGGTTTCTTTGCCGACGCAGGGTACAGGAAATTTGATGCCATTCTTGCCATGTATCACGACCAGGGTCTGGTTCCTTTCAAGGCTTTGTCATTCCGCCAGGGTGTGAATTTTACAGCAGGATTGCCTGTGATCAGGACATCTCCGGATCACGGGACAGCTTACCGCATTGCCGGAGAGGACAAGGCATCTGCAGAATCCATGCTTGCTGCAATCTTTATGGCTTGTGATATCTACAGGACGCGGCGTAGGAATCAGGCCATAACGGAAGGATTGCATGAAGGTTAATATCTATACCGACGGATCTGCCCTGGGAAATCCCGGACCCGGAGGATACGGGGTGATCCTGCAAAGCGGCAGACACTATAAGGAAATTTCAGCCGGATACCGCCTTACCACCAATAACAGGATGGAGTTGATGGCCGTCATTGCCGGCCTGGAAGCACTCAAAAAACACGGAACAGATGTCTGCATCTATTCAGACTCGGCCTATGTCGTAAGGGCTGTTGAAGAAGGATGGCTTCAAAACTGGAAAGCCAGGGATTTTTGCAGGAAAAAGAATGTGGACCTCTGGAAACGTTACCTGGATGTTGCATCAAAACACAAAGTGCGGTTTGTCTGGGTCAAAGGCCACGCCGGTCATCCACAGAATGAAAAATGCGACAGCCTGGCAGTGGCTGCTGCCTCTGCTCCCGTAGAAACCTTGCTGGAAGACCAGGGATTCATTGACGGGCTTTCATTATCGCCTGCAGGGCATCTGGATGAACTACCTGGTTGGAGGAACGACTGATCAGGACAAAATCCGGGGCCCCGTTATCCCAGTAAAAAGGCACCATCCCATGCCGTATGGCAGCTTCTGTAACATACTCCAGATAATGGGAACGGCATTTTTTATGTTCTTTGAGTTCGTCCCCGGTGAGCTGAATCCTGTATAATGCCCCGTATTCTCCCAGGATCACAGGGAATCCTTTATCGGTGAATTTTTTCATTTTGCCGAAGGTTGACTCCACCCAGTCTTCCTGGCCCCAGGATGTTACGGGGCCGGTTGCTACGGAACCCCAGCGGAAATCATACGGTTCATCCTCCTTTAATGCAAATTCATACGGATCGTAGTAATGCACTTCCACCATGAGCCTGTTGGGGGTGGGATCCTGTGGTATGATGAGTGATCTGTAAGCCAGGTCAATATTGGTAAGGTAACTCTGTATGACCAGGTGGCGCTTGAGGTTGCGTCCTCCCGTTTCTCTTACGGCATCTACAAAAGTCTGGTTGAAAGAATTCTGCACAGACAGATATTCAGCCGGCGGGCTGGAAGACCAGTCACCTTCCATATGGACTTCGTTGGAGCCGGCAAAAAGGAGCCGGTCATCATAATCCTTGAAATATGTGGCAATCTGGGTCCAGACGGCGTGGAGCTTTGCGTTGACCTGTTGCCGGCTGCTTTCCCTGGGATCGTTCATCCAGCCGTTGTCCCAGTGGATGTTTATAATGGCAAACATATCATTGACCAGCACATAATTGACAACCTGTCCCACACGCTGCATCCAGGCATTGTCTATCTTGTGTGTGCCCTGGTCTGTAATGTGCACAGACCAGGAAACAGGGATCCTCACCGAGGTGAATCCCGCTTCTTTGACCGCCCTGATCAGGTCTGATGTCACCTTTGGATTACCCCACGATGTTTCACCACCCGTTGCTTCCAGGGAATTCCCCAGGTTCCATCCTACGCCCATGAGCTTTGATAATTCCATGGAAGTAATGTCGCGCATGGCGGGATCTTCGCCGTTATTTTCGCTTTTACACCCGGAAATGAGCAGGCAAAACAGAAGAAGGATTGTGAATGTTTTCATAAAGACCTATCTTTGAAAAGGCAATACTAATGATAATCAAAGATATGAAAAAATGTTTCTTTGTCCTGATCACGGGACTTTTATTGATCTCGTGTACACGTACCTTGCTGGTTGACAGTAACAGCGTGACGGTCACCGTGTCTGACAAATCAAAAGTCAGGATCCAACCTGTCAGCCCGCAGATCATCCGGGTGTCCGCTGTTCCTGCACGGGAAAAATTCTCTGCCCGACCCAGCCTGATGCGGGTTCCGGGAGAGACACCCCTGGTCCCGTTCGACTGCCTGGAGGAAGGACAGCGGGTTATAGTAAAGACTGAAGCCCTTCAAGCTAGTGTGAACATACATACGGGTGAAGTGGTTTTCATGGATCCGGAGGGAAACGTGATCCTGCAGGAAAGCCAGGGTGGAGGAAAATCATTCACTCCCATTGAAGTGGAAGGAGACAAGGGATATTCCATCCGGCAGGTTTTCGAATCACCCGCCGATGAAGCCTTTTACGGTCTGGGCCAGCATCAGTCTGATGAATTCAACTACAAGGGTAAAAACGAGACCTTGTACCAATACAACACCAAGGTTTCCGTACCCTTCATCCTATCAAGCAATCATTATGGATTGCTGTGGGACAACAACTCTTTGTCACGATTCGGGAATCCGGAAGACTACAAGCAACTGGACGCGCTGGACCTCAGGGATATTGACGGACAGGAAGGGGCTCTTTCTGCTGTTTATGCCAGCCGAGACGGAAAAACGGAATACCTGCGCAGAAGGGAATCCAGGGTAGATTACACGGACCTTGACAAGGTGAAAAACTTCCCGGAAGGGATCCCCTTCCATAATGCACAGATTATCTGGGAGGGAACGATAGGGGCAAAAGAAAGCGGGATACACCACTTTTTGCTCTACTATGCAGGGTATACTAAGGTTTTTTTTAACGGAGAGGAAGTGGTAGGGGAGCGCTGGCGGACAGCCTGGAATCCGAATAGTTACAAATTCACAGCGGAAATGGAAGCCGGTATTGAATACCCCCTGCGCATAGAGTGGGTACCCGACGGAGGGGTTTCCTACCTGGGCCTTTCGCTCTATACGCCGGTTGATCCCCTGGAACAGGAAAAGCAATCCTGGTGGTCAGAAATGGCCGATATGATTGATTATTATTTTATCTATGGACAGGATAGCGACCAGATCATAAGCGGGTACCGCCTGCTGACCGGCAAAGCTCAGATCATGCCCAAATGGGCCATGGGGTACTGGCAGAGCCGGGAACGCTACAAAACCTCAGATGAGTTACTGGGGGCCCTGAATGAATACCGAAAACGCAGGATCCCCATTGACAACATGGTGCTGGATTGGTTCTACTGGCCTGTAGATTCCTGGGGAAGCCATGAATTTGACAAAGAAAGGTTCCCCGATCCCAAAGCCATGGTTGACAGTGTCCACGCACAGAACGCCCGGATCATGATCTCGGTATGGCCCAAATTTTATCATACCACAGAACATTACAAGGAATATGAGGATAATGGGTGGATGTACACCCGTGCGGTGGAGGATAGTATCCGCGATTGGATATGGCCGGGGTATATCGGTTCATTTTACGATGCTTTTGCCGAAGGAGCCCGCAGGCTTTTCTGGCAACAAATGGAAGATCACCTTTATCCCCTGGGATTTGATGCCTGGTGGATGGATGCCTCGGAGCCGGATATCCTGTCCAACGCCAGTCTGGAATATCGTAAAGCACTCTCTACGCCTACCGCTCTGGGCCCCTCGGCCAGGTATCTGAATGCCTATTCCCTGGTAAATGCCCAGGCCATATATGAAGGTCAACGGGGTTCAGACCCAGACAGGCGCGTATTCCTGCTGACCAGAAGCGGATTCCCGGGATTGCAGCGTTATTCCACTGCAACATGGAGCGGGGATATTGGAACATGCTGGGAGGATATGAAAGCCCAGATTTCTGCCGGCATCAATTTCAGTATTTCGGGGATACCTTACTGGACCATGGACATCGGGGGCTTCTGTGTACAGGGACGTTTTGAAAGGGCCCGGGAAGGATCACCCGATATGGAAGAATGGCGCGAGCTGAATGCCCGCTGGTACCAGTTTGGAGCTTTTTGTCCGCTTTTCCGCAGCCACGGTCAGTATCCTTACCGCGAAATCTTCAACATTGCCCCTGAAAACCATCCTGTTTACAAAACCATGGTCCAATACAACAAACTGCGTTACCGTTTAATGCCTTACATATACACGCTGGCAGGAAAGACCTGGTTTGAAGACTATACCATCATGCGGGGTTTGATTATGGATTTTGCTGAAGATGAGAATGTTATTAATATATCCGATCAGTATATGTTTGGAAACGCCCTGATGGTATGTCCTGTTTATGAATACAAAGCCAGGAAACGCGATGTTTACCTTCCCCGCCAGAATGACTGGTATGATTTCCATACCGGGGAATACCTGCGGGGAGGCAACTTCCTGACGGCCGATGCTCCCCTGGATAAAATGCCCGTATATGTGAAAGCAGGTTCCATTTTACCGACAGGTCCGGAAATTCAGTATACCTGCGAAAAACCCGGAGCGCCCATCACCTTGTGTGTATACACAGGGGCCGACGCCCGGTTCACCCTGTACGAAGATGAGGGGATAAATTATAACTACGAGAAAGGTTTCTTCTCCAACATTCCTTTTCACTACGATCAGGAAACAGGGATCTTTACCATAGGGGCCAGGAAAGGATCCTTTGAAGGTATGCCGGAGAGCAGGGAGTTCCATATCAGGAAAATCACCCCCCACAAGCCGGGAACGCCTTTTGCCGGGGGAGAATCGCTGACGGTTGTCAGTTATGACGGTAAAGAACAAATCATACAGCTTTAAGTCTTATGAAACGCTTGTATATCATAGCAGCTGCCTTACTGATCCTGGGCTCCTGCCACAGGGATTCGCTGCGGAAAGTCACCGATTTCAACGACGGCTGGGAATTCGCCCGGACCGGGGCTATAGATGACTCATTGATCTGGGAGTCTGTAGACCTTCCTCACGACTGGAGCATTGAGGGACCTTTTGACAAGAACCATCCCGCGACTCCGGGAGGAGGCGCTTTACCCGGAGGCAAGGGTATATACAGAAAAGTGTTCACCCTGGAACCAGGGACGGAAGGGAAGCGTGTATTCCTGGAATTTGACGGTATATACCGCGACAGCCGCGTCTTTGTGAACGGTCACCTGGCAGGACACCGTCCCTGCGGGTACGCTTCTTTCAGTTATGAGGTCACTCCGCTGTTGAATCCTCCGGGAGAGGAGAACAGGGTTGAGGTCACCGTTGATAATTCCCTGCAACCGAACTCAAGATGGTACACAGGGTCCGGGATCTACAGGAATGTCCGCCTGGTGGTGACTCCGGAGGTTCACATCCCTTATTCGGGAACATTCGTCACCACACCCCAGGTTTCGACCGATCTGGCACAGGTCCGGGTCAGGACAACCATTGTCCGGCCTTTCGCAGCGACCGGAGATTTCTACCTGCTTACTAAGATTGTGGACCCTTCCGGACTCACTGTGGCTAAAGAATGCAATTACGCGGAACCTTCACCGGGAGGTGAAATCATCCTTGAACAGACACTGGAAGTAAAGAAACCGGCTCTCTGGGATGTTGAGAATCCCAGCCTCTATACCGTGGAAAGCCAGTTGCTCAGGGGAGGTGCTGTCATAGACAATTACAGTACCACGTTTGGTATAAGAACATTCAGGTTTACAGCCGATTCCGGTTTTTACCTAAACGACCGTCCCTTTAAGATAAAGGGGGTATGCATGCACCACGACCTGGGAGCCCTGGGAGCCGCTGTGAACCGCAGGGCGCTGGAGCGGCAGCTTGAGATGCTGGCACAGATGGGATGTAACGCCATTCGTACGTCTCACAATCCGCCGGCTCCTGAATTGCTGGACCTTTGCGATAGTATGGGTTTCCTGGTCATGAACGAAGCTTTTGATGTCTGGCGCAAGAACAAGACAGCTTACGATTATGCCATGTTCTTTGAAGAATGGTATGAGAAGGACCTGAGGGATTTCATCCTGCGCGACCGTAACCATCCTTGTGTGGTCATGTGGAGCATAGGGAATGAAGTGTTGGAACAATGGAACAATCCTGTGGCCGATACGCTGGATCTGCAGCAGGCGAACCTGCTCCTGAACTTTATGGCAGGAGATGACACCCAGGTCCAGGGAGACCTTCCCTTTGATGCACTGCTGACCAGGAAGCTGGCCAGGATCGTAAAAGAGCTGGACCCAACACGGCCTGTTACAGCAGGTTGTAATGAGCCCGCACCCTACAATAATTTGTTCAGGGCCGGGGAGCTGGATATCATAGGCTATAATTACCACGAAAGCGATTACGCCAAAGTACCGGTGAATTTTCCCGGAAAACCGTTCATAGCTGCTGAAACCACCTCTTCTCTCCATACACGTGGTTTTTACCAGATGCCTTCCGACTCGGTAAGGAAAGAACCAAAACAATGGTGGATGACCTATGATACCCCGCACCACATGTGTTCCGCCTATGACAACATGTGTGCACCCTGGGGAAACACCCATGAAAGCGCCTGGATGCAGGTCCGCGACAACAATTTCATCTCCGGCATGTTCATCTGGACAGGATTTGATTACCTGGGAGAACCCACTCCCTACTGGTGGCCGGCCAGGAGTTCACATTTCGGGATAATTGACCTGGCGGGCTTTCCCAAAGACATTTATTACATGTATCAGAGCGAATGGACCGATACCCCGGTATTGCATGTGTTCCCCCACTGGAACTGGAATCCGGGAGAGATGGTGGATATATGGGCTTATTACAACCAGGCTGATTCCGTGGAGTTGTTCCTCAACGAAAGGTCGCTTGGTATTAGCAGGAAGGATTCTCTAAAACTACATGCCTGCTGGCGCGTTCCCTTTGAACCTGGAACGATTACTGCAGTCTCTTACAGTGAAGGCAAGGAATTCTTACGCCGGAGTATATCCACGGCAGGAGAGCCGGCCAGCCTTAAACTGACCTCTGACAGGGTTGTCCTGGAGACAGGGGGCGAAGACCTGGCTTTTGTAACGGTAGAAATTCTGGATGAGCAGGGTAATCCTGTGCCTTATGCAGACAATATGGTTACTTTCCGCCTGGAGGGTCCCGCCACCATAGCGGCCGTGGACAACGGCAGTCCCATAAGCCACGAACCGTTCAGGGCCGATTACAGGAAAGCCTTTCACGGTAAGTGCCTTGTAGTGATCCGTTCGGGAAAAACAGCAGGGAAAATCAGGCTGACTGCCCTTTCAGAGTCGTTTGCGCAGGAGAGCACCCTGGACCTCGAAACCCGACTTGTCCAATAAGGCGAACATATTTTTTTTGTAAGCTTCCACGCCTTCCTGGTCAAATGGATTCACGCCCAGGATATACCCGCTTATGCCGCAGGCTTTCTGGAAGAAATAGAGAAGGGCTCCCAGGTTGTATGCATTCAGGGAAGACATGTCAATGCGCAGGTTGGGCACACCGCCATCTGTATGGGCCAGCCGCGTCCCCAGCTCTGCCATTTTGTTGCAATGATCTATACGTTTTCCTGCCAGGAAGTTGAGCCCGTCGTTATCCCCTTCATCGGCGGGTATGGCCAGTGAACGGTTGGGTGCGGCAATGCTTATAACCGTTTCAAAAAGATGGCGTTCCCCATCCTGGATATACTGTCCCATGGAATGCAAATCGGTCGTGAAATCAACACCGGCAGGGAAAATGCCTTTATGCTCTTTTCCTTCGCTTTCGCCAAAAAGCTGTTTCCACCACTCGGTCACATAATGAAGTTTGGGATGGTAATTGACCAGCAACTCGATCTTTTTGCCTGTGCTGTATAAGGCATTACGAAGAGCTGCATACCTCACTGCGGGATTATTTCCTGTTTTCAGGGCTGTGATCTTTTCCATATCCCGGGCGCCCTCCATCAGCTCTTGAATATCGATACCTGCCAGGGCTATGGGAAGCAGGCCAACCGGGGTAAACACGGAAAAACGTCCTCCCACGTCGGAAGGGATGATAAAACTTCGGTACTCTTCGCTGTTGACCATCTTGCGCAATGCACCGTGGGATTTATCTGTTATGGCTACAATGCGCCGCCTGGTTTCTTCCTTCCCGTAACGGGACAGGAGGTGTTGCTTGACCAACCGGAAAGCAATGGCCGGTTCGGTGGTTGTCCCGGATTTGGAGATCACCACGCAGGCTGACGACTTGACAGCCATTAGATCTTCCAGCTCGGCCAGGTAATCTTCCCCGATATTCTGCCCGGCAAACACAATATATGGCGTTGAAGACGGCATTAGGGCGGAAAAAGAGTGGGAGAGGGCTTCAATGACGGCCCTGGCACCCAGGTAGGATCCTCCTATGCCAATAACCACAACCAGTTCGATATCTTTCCAATCCAGGCATATGTCCTTAATCTGCTCATAGACAGTCGGTGCAGTCTGCGAGGGAAGGCGAAGCCATCCCAGGAAATCGGATCCCTTTCCTTTGCCTGTCTCAAGGAGGTCCAGGGCCCGCAGTGCTTTCTCCTGCCAGAGGGGATAGGTATCACCGGGAATGAATCCAATGGCAGAGTTTTCTCTAATGGTTATGATTTCTTTCATGGGTTATTTCAACTGTTCGCTAAGTGCCTTGAAAACGATTGCAGGGGAGCGGAATTCATGCAGGATTTTGTACATGGCTTCTGCTATGGGCATATCCACTTTATGCTTTTTATTGATCTCATGGATGCACAAGGCGGCATGATAACCTTCTGCCACCATGTTCATTTCCAGTTGTGCGGCCTTGATGGAGTATCCCTGGCCTATCATGTTCCCGAAGGTCCGGTTGCGGCTGAATTGAGAGTAACAGGTAACCAACAGGTCTCCCAGAAATCCGGAGAGTGACGTGTTCCTGCCTTTATCCGGATAGGTACGGTTCAGAAAAGCCCTGATTTCCTGGTAAGCGCATGAAACCAGCACAGCCTGGAAGTTGTCCCCGTATCCCAGGGAGCGGCTCATTCCGGATGCTATGGCATAAATGTTTTTCAGGACGACGGAGTATTCAAGGCCGTAGATATCTGTGCCAATGCTGGTGCGGATGTAGGGACAGCGGAAAACTCCGGCAAGCTTTTTGGCGGTGCTTTCCTTTTTACAGGTAACACTCAGGTAGGAGAGCCGTTCCATAGCCACCTCTTCCGCATGGACAGGACCTGCTATCACACCCATATTGTCGTAAGGAATTTTGTGGATGCGGTTGAAGTACTCGGTGACAGAGATGTTACGCTCAGGTATTAACCCTTTGATGGCAGTGACTATGAACTTTTCATCCAGCGGGACTGTAAGGGGAATCAACTCGCTGATGAAATAAGTAGATGGAATGCAGAATATCAGAACATCTCCCTGGGAAATGACCTTGTTGATATCACAACTCATAAGCAGCCGGGAAGTATCCAGTTCCACAGCCTGCAGGTAATGTGGATTATGTTTGTCCTGATCTATGAAATTGATCATATTCTGGTCCCTGACAAACCAAAGGACTTCATCCTGAGAGTCGAGCAGAATCTTGACCAGGGCCGTTGCCCAGCTTCCCGAACCAATTATTGCATATTTAGTGTTTTTCTTAAAAAGGCCCTTCATAGTTTTCCGGTTTAAGTCAACAAAGATAAGCTTAATTTGTCTATCTTTACGTTTTAAAAAATCACGATGGTCAATTCCTATTGTTCCGACAAATACCAGTATACCATGGCCAAAACTTTTGTAGATAAAGGTTTGGACAGAACCACCGCCGTTTTTAACATGTTTTACCGTACAGCTCCGGACAACAACAACTGGGCTGTGGTAAGCGGTGTAAACGAAGTGCTGGAGATGATCTCGGGATTTGGAACACAAAACAAATCTTTTTTCAGAAAATTCCTACCTGAAGATAACTATCTGGATTTCTGCAGGATGTTGACAGCCGTACGCTTTACCGGGGATGTCTATGCCATGGAAGAAGGTCAGATAGCTTTTCCCCGTCAGCCCCTTATCACGGTGGTTGCCCCATTGCTCGAGGCCCAGATTCTGGAAACCCCCATGCTGTGCATAATGAACCACCAGATGGCGGTTGCCACCAAAGCATCCCGGGTCACTCGCAGTACGACCCGGCCCGTGAGTGAATTCGGCTCAAGGAGGGCACATGGTCCCTGGGCTGCCCTTCACGGGGCAAAGGCTGCGTATACTGCCGGTTGTGTGAGCACCTCAAATATTCTGGCAACAACGGAATTCGACATTGCCAGCACTGGAACCATGGCCCATAGCTACATTACGGCTTTCGGCTGCAGTGTCAGGAATGAATATGATGCTTTTGATGCATATATCAAAAGCCACAGGGGAGAAGGGATCATTCTGCTTCTGGACACGTATGACACACTCAAGAGCGGTATACCCAATGCCATAAAGGCTTTTAAAGCCAATGGCATAGACAATTCCTACCATCCTTTATACGGAGTACGCCTGGACAGCGGGGATTTGGCCTACCTTTCGCGTAAATGTCGTGAAATGATGGACAGGGAAGGATTCACCAAATGCGTGATCTTTGCCTCCAATGCACTGGACGAATACCTGATCTCGGACCTTGAGCGTCAAAATGCAGCCATCGACAGTTATGGTGTGGGAGATGCCATAGCCACCAGCAAGCACAATCCCTGCTTCGGGAATGTTTACAAAATGGTACAGATGGGAGATACCCCTGTCCTGAAACTTTCCGAAGATAAAGCCAAGGTTATCAATCCGGGTTTCCAGGTCACATACCGGATATACCAGGATAACGAAAGCAAGGCCGATGTCACCTGCCTGCGCGGAGACAGCTTTGCCTGTGCTATTGAAGAAGGCAGGGAAATCCTGCTCAGGGACGAAATCGACCAGACCAGGAAAACAGTGTACGCGGAAGGATCCTATACGGCAGAAAAATTGCAGCACAAGGTGATGGAGAACGGAATAAGGATCAAACCTGATACAACACAGCAAGAAAAACGCGAAAGATACCTTTATGAGTTGTCCCGTATGAATCCCACGGAGCGCAGGATAATCAATCCCCATTATCACAAGGTGGACATATCGGATGACCTGTACGATTTGAAGATGAAACTGATCTATACTATAAAAGAGGAACTGAACCATGTATGAAGAAACCAGAACCCACATAGTGGTGGATATGCTGAATGATTTCATATCCGGGTCCATGGCTTGTCAGAATGCGGAGAATGCCATGACCCACAGCATCAACTACATTAATATGCATCCAGGGGATAAGGTCGTCTACGTTTGCGATACGCATCCTGAGAATCACTGCTCCTTTACGGGATTCGGAGGTCAGTGGCCCCCGCACTGTGTTATCAATACCTCGGGCCAGGAAATCCACCTGTCCTATTACACAAGGGTGAACGATCCCAACATGAGGCCGCATCTGATGCGCATATTCCGCAAAGGTACTTCTCCCAAAAAAGAAGAATACTCAGGATTCAATGCCTTACGCTCAGACGGAAAACCCCTGACGGACATACTGACAAAACAGGTTATTGTGAGCGGTATTGCCACCGAATATTGTGTTCTTGAGACGGTCAAGGACCTGGTGGAAGCCGAATACGATGTTCAGGTACTTATGGAAGGACTCGGTTATGTGAACCAAAAGGACCACCGGGCCGCCATTGAGAACATGAAAAGTCTTGGCGTCAAGTTTGTCTGATAATCCTGGAAAGATATATGCATGCCATAGGTGTAGATCTCGGTGGTACAAAGCTTCATGCTGCTCTCTTTTCCTTTACGGGAGATGTCATAGCTGAACATACCGTGCTTCTGGAAGGCCGTACAGGCAAGCAGGTGGCAGAACTGATAGTAACAGTCTGTGACCTGTTGCTGGAAGAACAGGGTATTTCCGCTGAAGAAGAAAAGAAGGTAGGGATTTGCGTGCCGGGAATTGCAGATACACGTACAGACAAGGTCTGGGCGCCCAACATTCCAGGCTGGGACAGTTTTCCTCTCAAGGAATACATTATCGCTGCAATGCCCGCTACAGAAACTATAATCGCAAGTGACAGAACATGCTACATACTGGGAGAAACATGGCAGGGCGTTGCACAAGGGCATACCGATGCCATTTTTCTGAGTGTGGGCACAGGAATAGGAGCAGGGATCATGGTGGACGGACACGTGTTGCACGGTGCGGCTGACATAGCGGGAGCCATTGGATGGATGGCACTGCAGCCTCCATTTACCGATGAATACAGCAACAGTGGGTGTTTTGAAACGTTTGCATCCGGAACGGGAATTGCCGCACAGGCCCGAAAATTATCCGGCCAGCCCGCTGTATACCTGGACGCCCGCTCGGTTTTTGAAGCGTATATGCGTGGTAATACGGTGGCGATGAGAGTTATAGATAAAGCAGTCGAATGTTGGGGTATGGCTTCGGCAAACCTGGTGAGCCTGTTTAATCCCCGCATGATTGTCTGGGGTGGAGGTGTTTTTGGACCTGCCATGAAATTTCTGGACAGGATCTATTATGAAGCCTGCAAATGGGCACAACCAATCAGTATAAGACAATGCCGGTTTGAAGCTTCGAGCCTGTCCCAGAAAGCGGGGATCCTGGGTGCGGGGCGCCTGGCACTGGAAGCAATGAATGTATTATGAATAAACGTAGTATTCTGGCTGCCGGCTATGCCGGCATCTTTTTTTTCGGAATATCTTTTCTCACCCTGGGATCGGTATTGCCATCCCTTAGGGAGGTACTGCATCTTGACATGGCACAATCTTCTGCCCTGGCCGGGATCCTGCCTTTTGGCGTCCTGGCCGGTTCGGTTGTGTTCGGACCCTGGTGTGACCGCTTCGGGTATAAAATGCCTTTCCAGTTTGCTGCAGCCATGGTGGTGCTGGGATTCATAGGATTGTCCGCCTTTACTTCAGTGTCATGGCTGGGTACCTGTGTGTTCATCACGGGTGCGGGAGGAGGCATTCTTAACGGGGCCTGCAACGGCCTGGTGACCGATGTGTCCGATGACCGCAACAGGAGCTCTAACCTGAGCATTCTGGGTGTTTTTTATGGCCTGGGCGCCCTGGTAATGCCTTTGATACTGGGGATATTTGATTTTGTTCCCTACACAGCCATTCTTCGTTACATGGCTGTTTTCCTGTTCCTGGTATTTGTTTATTTCAGTATAATACGCTTTCCCGAGGCCAAGGTCCGGCAGGGATTTCCCATTAAGGAGGGATTGTCCATGCTTCGACAGCCGGCTTTGTTGTTTTTTAGCTTTATCCTTTTTTTCCAGTCTGCCCTGGAAGGATTGTGCAGCAACTGGATCCCCATTTTTTTACAGGATAGTGCAGGTTACAGGCTGTCACAACAGAATGCGTTATTTCTGCTAACCTTTGTAGTAGTAGGTATGACTGCAGGCAGGATTCTTTTGAGCTGGCTTTCATTCCGCTATAAACCCTGGAAGATCCTTTGGTGGTATCTGATAGTGTTGGCTGCAGGATTTACGGGATTGGCAGCCGGGGTCAAGCCGTTGGTACCTGTGATTCTGATAGGGACAGGACTTGGGGCAACTTTCCCGGTCATTATTTCCTATATCGGGGCCCGCTACAAATCATTGTCCGGGACAGCCATAGGGATAGCCATGGTCATAGCCCTGGCGGGTAATACATTGTTGAATTATTTACTGGGCTTTCTGCCCATTCGCGTTTTTCCCATATATTTGCTTGGGATATGGACCGTAATGACTCTCCTTTATTTTTTGATGACGTATCGTGGAAAGCTTGATAAATCTTAATATTATTGAATATGCTTGCAATAGAATGGCTGGATAAGGTCCGGCACCTTCAGGACAGGATCCAGGAAACACAGATGGATAATATACAAAAATCAGCAACCCTGATGGCTGACAGCATAGAAGCCGGCCGTTGGGTTCATACTTTCGGATGTGGTCACGCCACACTCCCTATTGAGGAGATGTACCCCAGGATAGGGGGATTTGTGGGATTCCACCCGCTGATCGAGCAATCCCTTACCTTTTTTACCCGTATAACGGGAGAGAGCGGTATTCACCAGTTTTTATTCCTGGAAAGGGCAGAAGGATACGGGACAGCCATCATGAGTTCCTGGAATTTTGACTCCCGGGATACACTCTGGATATTTTCCCATACCGGCATCAATGCTGTGAATATTGATGTAGCGCTGGAAGCCAGAAAACGGGGCATGAAAGTGATCGTGTATGGGTCGGCAGCTGAATCTACGGGGAAAGAACCACGTCATTCCTGTGGAAAGAACTTATTTGAACTGGCCGATATTGTGGTGGATTCCTGCGCGCCACTTACAGATGCTTCCGTTACGCTCAAGAACCATTTTGACAAGATAGGCCCTGTTTCCACCATGTGCTTTGTAACATTGGTATGGATGACTGTCACCACCTGCGCCGGCATCCTTGCGGACAGGGGTGTAAAACTGCACATCCATCCTTCACACAACGTCCCTGGTGACACTACAGCAAGGGAACGCCTTGACGGTTGCATAGAGGCCTATAAAACAAGAACTTTCGGATTATAAACTAAATATAGATAGTCTATGAAAAAAGTGATTTTAAGTCTGTTGTTATTGATCTTGACTATTAGTGCCTATGGACAGGACAATAGATCCGCAAATATTAGCTGGTACAGGAATGAATTGTTCCTGGATCCTGCCCGATTCTTTGAAGGAACCTTTGCCCTTGGTTACCAGAGGAATTTTTACAATTCTGCCCTGTCGCTGATGCCATCTGTCACCTTGATGGGAGAGTCCATTTTCCGTAATGAAGATGCATTTTACAGCGAAATAGAAGGATTCGGGATGGAGGGAATATACAAAGTCTACTTCGCACGCATGCCGCGCAAAGCACAAGTTTACCTGGGACCTTATGTAGCCTATCGTTTCCTGAAAGAAAAAAACAGGTTGCCCGATGACGTAGATCCCCAGGACCTGCCCAACATAACCCAAAGCGATTTATATACACGTTATAATACTGTAATGGCAGGGGTTTTATTTGGTATCCATTTCATGTGGGGACGTTTTACCATGGATATCAATGTCGGGGGAGGAATCCGATATCCTACCATTTCAGGTTTCAGGACAAACTATACTTCCATTGTTACAGTGCCAACAGGTTTTGCAGAGTTCGGATATAAGGGTGTGGTCCCCAAAGGTAATTTAACCCTGGGCGTAGCGTTCTAGTCATGAGAAAAGTTCTTTTGTTTTGGCTGGGGACCTTATTGTCTTCGGTTGCTATTGCACAGTATATAGAACAACCGGCCTCGTGGAGCTACAGCGTATTGTCTGTCGAAGAAAACTTATTTGAAATTCGTTTTCAGGCCACATTAAGGGAGCCATGGCACATGTACGATCTGGGGCCTTATCAGGATGGTCCGCAACCCACCCGGTTTACTTTTGATTTGCCGGAAGGTGCCTACCTGGAAGATGTTATGCACATGGAATCGCCTCCGGCCAAAGAATACGACCCTTTGTTCAATATGGAAATCGGTTCGTTCGGAGGGAAAGGGGTATTTATTCAGAAAATACACCTGGAAGTTCCGGCAGCCCTGTTTCGCGCCACTGTTGAATGGCAGGTATGTGACGGGACGTACTGTCTGCCTCCGGAAGAAGAGGAATTCGAGATCCGGCTGGGAGAGGGACCCTTTCTTGCAGGTGTTTCCGGTGATGCAGGTGAGTTAGCAACGGATACTGCTGTTGATACGGCAAAGGAACCATCTCCCTCGCTTTGGGGTATCATTCTGCAGGCGGTCGCATTCGGCCTGGTGGCCCTGTTGACGCCGTGTGTTTTTCCCATGGTTCCCATGACCGTTTCTTTCTTTCTCAGGGGGAGTGAAGACAAGCGCAAAAGCCGGCTGCATGCGGCTTTATATGGGCTTTTCATTGTACTTTTATATACGGTTCCCATTGCCGTGATCATTGGTATCACTTATTTTTCAGGAGGACCTTCGGTAACGGCCAATATCTTTAACTGGCTTGCGACGCACTGGGTGCCGAACATCCTTTTCTTCATGCTGTTCCTGGTATTTGCAGCTTCTTTCTTCGGGGCTTTCGAGCTGGTACTTCCCTCAAAATGGACTACAAAAACAGATGCCAAAGCAGACAAAGGGGGTATTCTGGGGATATTTTTCCTGGCACTCACGCTCGTGCTGGTTTCTTTCTCGTGTACAGGTCCCATAGTCGGGGCGGTTCTGATCAAATCAACCCAGGGAGCGGTCTGGGAACCTATAGTGACAATGTTCGCCTTTTCTACTGCTTTTGCACTGCCATTCACCGTCTTGGCCTTTGTGCCATCCCTGTTGCAACGGCTTCCAAAGTCAGGCGGCTGGCTCAATTCGGTAAAGGTTGTACTGGGCTTCATCATACTGGCGTTTTCCCTCAAATTCCTGAGCACTGCAGACCAGGTATACCAGTGGGGATTACTAAACCGTGACATTTTCCTGGCCATATGGATTGTCATTTTTTCTTTGCTGGGTTTTTACCTGTTGGGCAAGATACGTTTCAGTCATGATTCACCTTCTGACCATGTGGGTGTTTTCCGTTTTTCTCTTGCTATAGCTGTTTTCTCTTTTGTGGTGTACCTGATCCCGGGTATGTGGGGAGCGCCTCTCAGGACCCTCTCAGGTTTCCTTCCACCGCTGCGCACACAAGAGTTCGTACTTGACCGTGCGGCTCCGTCTCCCGTTTCTGCACCTGGAGTGACACAGCCAGAGAGGAAGTACGGTGACCTTTTCGAGCTGCCTTACGGACTTGAAGGATTCTTTCATTACGAACAGGCCATGGCTTATGCAAAAGAAAACAACAAGCCTGTTTTCCTGGATTTCACAGGACTGGGCTGTGTCAATTGCAAGGAAATGGAAGCTCGCGTGTGGAGCGATCCCGGGGTACAGGAATTGCTCAGGGATAAGTTTGTAATACTGGCCCTTCATTCAGATGCCAAGAATCAGGCAGACCAGGACGATTGGGTTATTGACGAACGGGGAAAGGAATTACGTACCCTTGGAAGGATAAACTCCTGGTTTGTACGCACCCGGTATCAGGTAAACGCACAACCTACCTATATCATCCTGGACAGGGACGGGAATCCGCTGCTCCCTCCCCGGAACTATGATCTTGACGTTGAAGAGTATATCAGGTTTCTGCAAAAAGGACTGGAAGTTTACCATAAATAATGCTATATGCAAGGCATACAAATTTTTTTCAACAATCTCAGCAGTGTGTTGTGGGGCTGGCCCATGATTATTCTTTTACTTGGCACCCATATTTTTCTGACCATCCGGTTAAAATTTCCTCAACGTAAACTATTTAAAGGCATTGCCCTATCGGTCAAAAGCGATGGTGATTCCAAGGGTGATGTCAGTCAGTTTGGCGCCCTGGCCACAGCATTGGCCGCTACCATAGGAACAGGGAATATCATCGGGGTAGCCACTGCCGTTTCATTGGGCGGTCCCGGGGCTGTGCTATGGTGCTGGCTTAGCGGGGTTTTCGGCATAGCCACTAAATATTCGGAAGGGCTACTGGCTGTAAAGTACCGGGTTACGACCTCAGACGGCACCATGCTGGGGGGGCCCATGTATGCGCTGGAACGTGGTCTGGGCATGAAGTGGCTGGCCATCCTGTTTTGTGTTTTTACCATTATTGCTGCCTTGGGAATCGGGTGCTCTGTCCAGTCGAATTCCATAGCTACCATGCTTAAGGAGACCTTTAATGTCTCACAATATGTTTCCGGGTGTATTATGGCAGTTTTGGTTGCTCTGGTTATTTTTTTCGGCATCAAGGGAATTGCCAGGGTATGCGGTTTTCTGGTCCCTTTTATGGCTTTTTTTTATGTTGTGGGTTGTATCACTATCCTTATCATGAACGCGCCTTTCCTGGGACGGGCCCTGACCCTGATTTTCAAATCGGCTTTTTCTGTTCAGGCTATCGGGGGTGGCATGGCAGGCGGGGGCCTTATGATTGCCATGCGCTATGGGATCGCAAGGGGATTGTTTTCCAATGAATCGGGCATGGGCTCCGCACCAATTGTTGCCGCAGCTGCAAGAACAAGGAATCCGGTGAGGCAGGCTCTGGTATCATCCACGGGAACTTTCTGGGATACAGTTGTTGTCTGTGCCCTGACAGGTCTTGTTCTGGTCACCAGCATTATCAGGTATCCGGATATTAATTATACAGACGGTGCCTTGCTTACAAAAATGGCTTTCAGCAAGATCTCTTTTTTCGGACCTCTTATCCTTACAATCGGACTTATCACGTTCGCTTTCTCCACCATCCTGGGTTGGTGTTATTATGCAGAAAAGGCCATTGAATACCTGGGAGGCAAGAAGATAATCGTATATTACCGGATACTTTGGATCGTGGGAGTCTTTATGGGATCTGTTGCCAACCTGTCCATGATGTGGGACCTGGCCGATACCATGAATGCGCTCATGGCCATTCCCAACCTGATATCGTTATTGCTGCTTACAAGAGTCCTTGTTAAGGAAACCAATAAATATCTTTGGGGCAACCAACTGGATGCCTTTGACCAGGACATGGTGTCCTAAAAGGCCCACTCCAGTCCAAAGCTCAAGCTGTTAGATACCGCAGATCCTTTTTGTCCCGCCAGGTAAGCCGCGTTCAGGGACAGCCCGCGGTAAGTGAATCCCAGTCCGACGCTCAGATGAGGCGGGATTCCTTTTTCCGGATCGCCATAATGGCCTCCCAGGCGGGCCGAGACCATCCCGTTGTAAACATATTCCAATCCTATACCAGCCGTAAATCCCGAGTTTTTGATCAAATATCCCGTCTGTGCAGCCGCGCAGAGAAAATGCTTTTCCCCGGCATGGAAACCGTAGCCTGCCCCCAGCCTGATCTGTGCCGGAAGTTCATACGGCCCGTAGCCATAATCGATTTTGGAGCCGAGGTTTGTGGCGGTAAGTCCCAGGGAAAAGTTCCCGGGTTTATATATCACACCCAGGTCTGCAGCGAAGGCTCCGCCAGAAGCATCCTCACCCATTCTGGAAATAACATAACGAAGGGTGGCCGCTGTGGAAAAAGTTTCTGTAATCTTAAAGGCATAACCCAGGTCAATGGAAAGTTCCATAGGTCTATAAGTCCCCGTTATGCTTCCATGCTCATTGGTAATGTTGTAGGGAGAATTCAGATGAAAGCGTGACCCTATTAAAAAGGCGCTTTTTTTACCGATTTTAAAAAAACCGGACAAGTTAGCCAGGTTGCTGCCTGTGGCACCGGGTTGCCAAAGGGTATAGGAAGCCGCTAACGCTCCCTTACCGGGAGAAAGTGCAGCGGCAGCATTGTTGTTATACAGAGAAAAAGCATTTGCCGGAGCCACCACACCGGTCCCTCCCATGGACAGTGTTCTGGTGTCCGTGGACAGTGTCAGGAATTGCGCTGTTTGTGCGAATGAGGCGTTGCCGGCAGCCAGGACAGAGACAACAAGGAAAGTATATATGTGTTTCATGATCGGTTTACAGTTTCACTATATTTCTGGTGATTATTTCTCCTTTGATGTTTATGCTGACTGCATATACGCCCCCGCTTTGGGCCGTCATATCTATCTTTGCCGGCTGGAATGGGGATAAATCAAAAGTGCCCCTGAACACCCGGGCTCCGTTGGAAGATGTTATAGTGATTTCTGCCGGCGTTGTTTCTCCCGTTCTGATATTCAGGATATCTGTCACAGGATTCGGATAGAGGTCCACCGGCTGGTTCCCGTCACGGGTCAGCACAAGGATGTCAACACTGCAACTTGCTTTTAAAGCGTCAGTGGCAGTCACGGTAATGGTGGCAAGTCCGTATTTTCTACCTGTCACATTGAGCAATCCGTCGCTGATTGTTCCGGTGGCAAAACCCTGGGGATTGAAAGTAACCGTGAATTCCAGGATCTCTCCGTCGTCGTCTGTAATATAATCGGTCAATTTTAAAGTTTTGCCTGCCCCTGTCCTGTTAAAAATGATATTTTCCGGAGTCGCCAGTACCCTGGGGGTTGTGTTAGGCAGGATGGTATAATTGATCTGTATCTTTGCCTCCCCGCCATAAGGATCATTTACCTTCAGGGATACAACGTAGTCACCAGCTGGTGCAAGCTTTCCATCAAACCTCACAGTCACCAGGGTGTCCTTGAATCCTATGAACAGTTCAGGAGAGGCCGGTTCCACGGCTGCGGTAAGGGTGTGACCGTCAGGGTCAGAGATCCTGAATGAGAGTGTTTTTTCCTGATGGGCCTTGAGAACCAGTTGAGTGCCGTCAAGTGGTTCAATAAGAGGAGGGTTATTCGCTTCGGTTTGTGCGGTTATTGGTTCCGAGGCATCGGCCCGGTTTCCGGCAAAATCACATGCAGTGATTGTGAATATATAGGAGGTATTGAAATCCAGGCCTGAGATCTGGTGCGATACTATTTCTCCCGCCTCGTTGTTTCCTGTTCGCACATGGGACACCTGCAGGCTGTCCCCGGCAATGGAAGAAATCAATACTTCATACCTGTAAGCTTTGACATCGTCCTCGTCCCGTGGTACCAACCAGGTTAAAGTCATGTTGTTGGAATAGGCTACTGCGTCAATATCAGCCACTGCATCCGGAGGAATGGTGCTTAGCGAGGCAATGGAAGCGAATGCGTCAACCACACCACTTCCCATGATGCCTGCATATTGCGGGTAATAGCTGAAGATGACAGGAGATGCGTTTTGTTTAAGGATGCGTTTTAATTCCTCGTTTGTAAAGCCTGGTCCCCCCGCGTAAGAAACAACCAGGGCAGCCACACCGGATACCTGGGGGCATGCCATGGATGTACCCTGCCGGAAGCCGTATTGGCCATTTTTCAAGGTACTGTAGATTTGACCCGATGAATAGTTTGCATCACCGCCCGGAGCGCTTATGCTTACCCAGTCACCGTAATTGGAATAATAAGCCTTTTTATAATCCGGGGCAATAGCGGCCACAGAAAAGACTTTTTCATACATGGCGGGGTAGGATATACTGGTGTTGTCGTTTCCGGCGGCAAAAACTACCAGACCGCCCGCCATGGGGCCTGTCTGGTTGCCGTTTTCATCATAGCCGGCATATGTTATGAAATAATCTATGGCTTCTTTGGTGCTTTGGGGCAAATTGTTGCTCTCAACATAGCTCCAGCTGTTCTGGCATATAACGGCTCCGTTGTCTGCAGCGTATTTGATCCCTCCAGCCGCATCTCCCACGCTGTTATACTCATCCATGATCTGGCATATCATCATACGCACTCCCGTCTGAACACCATTTCCCCCGGCAATCCCGCATGCACCTGTGGCGTTGTTATTGGTTGCCGCTACAATTCCGGCTACATGGGTCCCGTGGTCCTCTGCCCTGATGTATCCATTGTGGGTGATGAAATTTGCCCCATTGATGTCATCCACTATGCCGTTGTTGTCATCGTCCACGCCCTCCACGCCGTTCAGTTCCGCCAGGTTGACCCATAAATTGTTCACCAGGTCGGGATGGGTTATTTCCACCCCGGTATCCACTATGGCTACTACAACCTGGTTGTCGCCCGTTGTATAATATTTCCAGACGTCTGTCACGTTGATGTCTGCCCCGGCAATAAAGTCGGAGTTGATGGACCCATCGTTGTACAGGTGCCATTGTTTTGAAAAATTGGGATCATTGAAGGGGAACAGGCCGGCAGAAGTTTCCTGGAGTTTTATCCTGGGTATGTATTCCACCAGCTGCACTCCGTCAAGTTCCAACAAACTGATGGCTGTTTTCGTCAGCGGCCTGTTCTGATCAAAGGTGACGGTATACCACAAATGAAGGCCCGCTTCCCTTGTCCTGGCTTCGAACTTTCCGGCATAAGGAAAAACGCGGCGGACAGAACGGACTTCCAGTCCTGCAAAGACTTGTTCTGCAGCTGATTTGCTTAAAAGCTCTGCCATCCGGGGGGTGACTTTTATTCGGGCAATTCCCGGATAAACATGGGCGGTATCCTGCAATCGCACATTGTTCTGGTCGCCTGGTTGCGGACAGGTGGCCCTTTTCTCACATCCGGCAATAAGCAAACCAAGGATCAGAAACCAATATAGAGTATTTTTCATAGGAAGTTTCATTACTATGCAAATATAAGAAAAAGCCCCTTTTTCAAGAGGCTTTTTCAAATATTGAGCGCTATGCAAGACTACAGAATGTCGTACAAGTCTGGTCCGCCCGGCAACGAAGCCCAGGAGAAGTTATCACTATTTGCCCATCCGCCTACTCCGTCAATATAGATGGCGGGACGGAACTGCACTACCTTATCCTGTATAAACTTGCATTTCAAAATCTGTGCAGCATAACTTGCTGATAATGCAGTAGGATAGTACCACTTGATGGGACTGGCAGCGTCACCTCCGTAGAGTAAGCCTGCATACCAGTTGGTATCCCATTTAATGTACTTAACTGCAGGATCTCCACCTTCGGGAGTCGGAATAACCCAGAATTCAATATAAGAACTCGTGGGACCACCTATCCATCCTTCCCACTCAGCTTCCAGGAGCAATGCCTTGGTATATGGCTGCATGATCCTCCAGCGCTCGAATCCTTCTGCCTGACGGAATTCTACTGTGGGAATGCTGTACAGTGTCCAGCTATCATAGAACTGCCCGTTTCCGAGAGAAATCCAATTGTAAGCCAGGTTCACCTTTAGATCTATGGTACCAACCCCTCCTACGGAAACATCTTCTTCGCCAATGGTCAGTTTCAGGGTATAGACCAGACCAATGGCGGCTTGGTTTGTCAGGGATATCTGCAGGTCTGCAGCTCCTTGCCCGTCTTCAAAAGTCAAGGCAGAAGGGACTGTGAATACATTCGCAGAAGGTGTGGCAGCAATATTGACTGTAGCAGAACCTTCAGTAGTGCTCCTGAACACCTTTACGGAAAACACAGGATTGGTGGCAGGAAGGGTAAAGCTTCCAGCCTTGTTGATAAAGCTGTAGGCCGGACCATCCGGTTCATAGATTTGTGTGATTTGTTCTGTGTTGCACGATGCCAGAAAGACGGCTGACAGAGTAACTACGGCAAATATGTTAAGTAATTTTTTCATAGTAATAATTTTATGCTTTCAATTAAACACCATCATCCATAGGATTCTGATCAACAGACTGGTCTAAATTTTTATTGCCGTCAAACTCAGCCTGGGGTATGGTCAGCACCCATGCGTAGGAATTCGGATTCTGGGTATTCCTACCGGTAATTAAAGCAGCTGTGGGCCATCCCATGGCGGTGGTTCTTGTGAAACCTTGTTTCAGTCTCCTGATGTCATAAATACGTCCATACTCGCCCCAAAGCTCTATGCGGCGCTGAATTATGATCTCTTCCAGCAGGGATCCGGTCTCATCCGAGGTCAGGGCGCCAAGCGCGGTGCCGGATTTGTTGACGGTGTAGTCAGGGTCACGTTTTGCCATCAACTGCATCAGCAGGTCGCGTGCAGCCTGATCGTTTCCAAGGCGGCATTCAGCTTCTGCCTGGGTAAGGAGCATTTCTTCATTACGCATCCAGAGGTAGTCTCCGGTGTAAACTGTCATGTCCAGCCAACGGAATTTCACTTGCTGGTAAGCACCTGAGGGATGGTTGGGTTCCCACCATTTTCTGCGGATGTCATTGGGTCCCATTTTGGCATACAGTTCTTTGTTGATGCGTTTGAAGGCCGTGTTGCCGTAACCGGGCGACTTGGAATCCATGTGCATCAGGAAAGAAGCATAAATACTTGACTGGTCAGCAATGATCTCACAACCCCACATCACATTCTTGGGAGTCCTTAAGTTCATACCGGAGGTCAGGTCAGCTCCTTCGCCAATCTGCGTGCTTTTGCGTGCTTCAGCAGCAGCATCCCTGGCTTTGGTCCAGTTTTCCATGGTTAGGTATATGCGGGCAGCAATACCCTGGGCAACGTAATAGTCAATGTGTGACTTGTGCATTTGCGGTTTGGCATCTTTGAGCAGGGCAACACCCTTATCAATGTCAGCCACGATCTGGTCGTATACCTGCTGCACCGTGGCGCGTGGCTGCCCTTCTGTTCCTGCAGCGCTGGGTTCCGTGTACAAGGGAACACCCGGGTCGGATTCATGGCCCTTGTAAGTGCGGGCAAATGATTGTATCAGCATGAAGTAACTGTAGGCACGGATAACATAACCCGCCCCAATGACGTAATTCACGTCGCTGGGCAAACCTTCCATGGTTTCTTCTGCTGCTATGATATAGTTGGCATTGGCAACCCATTTGTAGTATGCACTCCATAAGTCATAGGGACGCCATGCTCCCGAAGTATAGCGGGATTTGACGTTATACGTGCAATCGTACCAAAACCAGCCGCTGCCTTGTCCGGACATGATGTGGTCTTCCCCCATCACATCTGCCATCAGGTTGTAGGCGGTGATCCCGAAGCACTGGTGTGTGTTGCCGGTAGTTGACCATCCGGGAGTATACATAGAACGGTATATACCGTTCAGGGGCACCATGGCAGCTGTTGCATTTGTGAACAGGCCGTCCCCGGAAACAGCGGTAGTCGGAGAAGTTTCCAGTGCATCCTTGGAGCAGGAAACAGTGGTTACAGCAACCGCTAACGTTATGATAAGAATACTATATAATTTTTTCATATTCGTTTTCCTCCGTTAATTAAAAGTTAAGATTAAGACCTATTGTGTATGTCTTGTTGGGAGAATATACATAGTCAGTAGAACCGGAGAAATTATACTGCGGGTCCATACCGTTAAGGTAATTGAACATGCTCATGTTGTCCAGGGTTACGTAAAGCCTGAGCAACGATACGCCAAGTTTCCTGGCAGCAGATGCGGGCAGGGTGTAACCCAGGGTGATGTTCTTGATGGCAAAGTAAGAAGCATCAATCAGGTAAGCATCGGATGCAGTGTATTTGGCGTTGATACCGGCACGGGGAACATCTGTCTTGTCACCGGGTTTCTGCCAGCGACGCAAGGCGTTAGAGCTCCAGGTATTTCCTGTGTACATGGGATTCATGGCCCCAACGTACAGGGCGTCATACATTTGACCTCCTATGGAATAGGTAGTCATGATGCTCAGGTCAAGGCTGTTGAAGAATGTTAGTTCCATGCTGGCGCTACCATAGAGTTCGGGGATACGGCTTCCAAAGTACCATCTGCTGACGGCAGCCTTGGCATAGTCGGAACTGATGTAAGGATCAATGGGAACGTCGTTCTCGTCTTTTTCATCATATACCCAGTAGAGTCTTGCTCCTGTGGCGGGGTCCACACCGGCAGATTTTGCCATGTAGAATGTCCTGATGGGCAGCCCTTCCTTGTATATATAGTTCCCACTGACTATTTCAGGAGCGTCTTCTGTCAGTTCCAGGATTTTGTTCCGTACCCTGGATCCCATGAAGGTGACCCTCCATCCGAAGTTGCGGGTATCAATCAATTGAGCAGAAAGTGTCAATTCAAGCCCTTTGTTGACCATGGTTCCCACGTTGGCATCGTATCCGGTGAAACCGGTTGAAAGTGCCATGGGATAACTCAGCAACATGTCCGAGGTCAGACGGTTGAAGTATTCAAAACTCAGGTCCAAACGGCCCCCAAACAAGCGGGCATCCAGCCCGACGTTGAAGTTGGCATTCTTTTCCCACCTGAGCTCTTTGTTTTCCAGTGAAGATATCATGGCTCCGGTATAGCCTGCGTTAGGATAGCCAAGATCATAGAAACTCTGCCATGCATATAAGGTTCCCAGGTCGTCATTACCTTGCACCCCATAACTTACCTTCAGGGCCAGGTTGTTGACCCAGGATACGTTCTGCATGAAATTCTCCTGGGAGATACGCCAGTTGGCACCAACAGACCAGAAATTACCCCAGCGGCTGTCTTTGTAGAAGCGCGATGTCCCGTCTGTACGGAAGGAAGCCGAGAAATAGTACCTATCCTTGAAGTTGTAATTCAAACGGGACAGGTAAGATTCGATCTTGTAATTATTGGAATAGGAGTCAGCATCGGCAATGGTTGTGCCGGGGCGAAGTTCCAGGATTCCGTCCACCAGGTTGGTCTTCTGGGCCGTCAGGTAGCTGTAGGTATAGCTGTAAAACTCGTGGCCGGCAAGCAGATCAACGGTATGGTTGCCAAAGCTGCGGTTCCATGTCAACAGCTGGTTGAAGGTGAAGCTTAAGGTGCGGCCGTTGCTCTTGGTGAGCCGTCCGTTGGAGCTGGCGGCGTTCCCATGATACATATTATAGAATGTTGTATTGTTGGAGCTAACGTAGTCAAAGCCGAAGTTGGCCGTCAGCTTGATGCCTTTGAGCCATCCTGCCTTGTTCTGGTCCGATCCGATGGCCACGTAGGTACGGCCACTCACGTTATCGCCTGTATTAATGAACTTGTCATCATAAAGAGTACCCACACAGCTGAATTGGTTCAGGGAAGGACGGGTCACCCCGTAGTCAAGTTGTCTGTTTCCCAGTTCATCCAGCTGGTCCTGACCACTTAAGTCTTTAAGCCATACAGGGTAAATGGGGGCCATGAACTGGGCGCTGTACCAAACGTTGGCGTAGGCAGATCCTGTGTAACCCGATGAGTTGGATTTTGTCATGGATGCAGACAGGTTCAAGCCTGCCTTTACCCAGTCGTTCACCTGACTGTCCACGTTGGCACGACCGGAAAAGCGCTGGAAAGAAGTGGTTTTCAGAATACCGTTTTCATCCAGGAAACCGAGTGACATCAGGGCTTTGGTCCTGGCGCTGCCACCGGCAACCGTTAACTGGTGTTCGTGGCGGAATGCATTCTGTTGTTCGATCTCGTCCATCCAGTTTTCATCCCATGCTGACACGGCATCTTCCCTTACCGCTCCGGTAGCCGGATCGATGACGGTTGCCCAAGTGTAATTCTTGAAGGGATTGTAAAGCTCTCCCCCCAGGGAATTCGACAGGTCATTCATGGCGTTCTGTGAGGCAACTTCCCACGGCTGACCGTTGTCGAATGCATATGCGTTGCGCAACGATTCATAAGTCATGGTCACGAAGTCCCTTTGGCCTACCATATCATAACGTTTGAGGGCACGGTTGGATATACCGGCGCTGCCGTTATAGGTGATACTTACTTTTTCTGATGTTGCCTTTTTGGTGGTGATCATGATAACACCATTGGCGCCACGTGCACCGTACAGTGCTCCGGAGGAAGCATCTTTCAAAACGGTCATGCTTTCAATGTCAGCAGGGTTGATGGCATTGAGATTTCCATTGAAAGGGATTCCGTCCACAACATACAATGGGGTCTGGCTTGCATTGATAGATCCGTATCCGCGGATGATCACCGAGGCTCCCGAGCCGGGCTGTCCGGAACCGGACGTGGTGATAACACCGGTGGAAAGACCATCCAAAGCCTTGGTTACGTTAGAAACAACGCGTCTTGACAATTTCTGGCTGTCAACAACAGTTGCAGAACCTGTCAGGGATTCTTTCTTTGCTGTACCATAGGCGATCACAACAACGTCTTCCAGTGCAATAGCATCGGGATACATGATAACATCAACAACCGCTCTGCCATTGATGTCCGCAACGACCGTCTGCATACCCACGAAAGTGAAACGAAGGGTATTGCTGCCAGCCGGAACGTTAATAGAGTAGACACCATCCAGATTGGTTTGCGAGGTAATTGTTGTTCCCGCTACAACCACTGTCACATAGGGAATCGGAGCACCATCTTCCGAGGATGTCACCGTCCCGGTAACCCTCTGTTGGGCAAACAATGCTGTGAACCCCATTATGACTGACAAAGTCAATAAAAGGAATTTTTTCATCTGTCTTTTTTTTAGGTTAGTAAATAGTTTATAGGGTTTATCTTAATGTGCCGCGTAGTTTACAAAGATAATGAATTTTTCAAACATAAAAGCGTTTTTTTCTCCCTGTCGTTGATTTTTTGATACAAATCCCCGCGTCTCAACAGAATCTTTCTTACAAAATGAAATAATTTTAAGCAAAAAACAGCAATTATTTTTGAAATTTCACCTGAATAGTTACTGTTTATCTTTCAAAAAACTGTTTCATGCCCGTTTCATTTCAAATATTTATATTTGATAGCTTTTTACCTAATTCTTTAACCTAATTTCATTCATGATGAAAAAAACCAAAACTATCCTGACCGGCTTGTTCCTGCTGTTCTGTTCCATGCTGATGGCCCAGAACATCCAGGTTACAGGCAAGGTTACGGACGCGGTTGACGGACAACCGCTTCCAGGTGCAACCATCTTTGTACAAGGAGAACGCACTGCTCAAGTTACCGATAACCAGGGTAACTATGTCATTTCATGTCCTCCGGATGCAACCCTTATCTTTAGTTACGTGGGGTACCTGAGTGTAGAAGTTCTAGTAAACAATCGTTCTGTTATTAACGTTGAGATGCGTGATGTCAACGTTCTGGAAGAAGTGATTGTTACGGCACTTGGTATTACCCGTGAGAGAAAATCGATAGGGGCGGCTATCCAGGATGTGAAAGCCGAGGAGATCACCAAATCCGGGCACCTGAACCTTTCTTCTGCGCTGTCAGGGCGTGTGGCAGGTATGCAGGTTACCCAGGCTGGTGGTGCCATTGGGGCCTCAAGCCGTATTGTTGTAAGGGGTAACTCTTCCTTGAGCGGCAATGAGCCCATGATTGTTGTGGATGGTATACCCATTTCCAACGACAACTACATGCAGAACGCCGTGGACTATGGATCGGGATTGACAGATATCAATCCCGAAGATATCGAGAACATTGCAGTACTCAAGGGCGGATCGGCTGCCTTGTATGGTATGCGGGCCGGCAATGGCGTTGTACTGATTACCACAAAATCCGGGAAAGCTGCCAGAGAAGGCCTCTCCATCACGTACAACGGCAGCTTTACGGTAGACAACGTTTACAACCTGCCCCCGCTTCAGAACCTGTACGGACAGGGATACGAAGGTGCCGAGTACGAATTCAATAGAAGCGGATACAACGGAACTTACGCGAACTGGGTTTACGATGAACTTGGTTACAGCGATCTGGCCAGTTATTTTGGAGCTGACGAAAGCTGGGGTCCACGCCTTGATATAGGCCTGAACATCCCCCAATGGGACAGCCCGTATCTTAACGATTCACACCAGGCAACCCCCTGGGTTTCGCATCCAGATAACATTAAAAGCTTCTTTAATACCGGCTACTCGCAAAGTCATAACATTTCAGTAATAACCAGGACCAAAGGGGCCACCACACGTGCATCACTGGGTTTCCGGGACCAGAAAGGAACCCTTCCCAATACAGACCAGACACGTGTGAGCGCACAGGTTAATTCGAATGTGGAAATAAACAAATACATCTCATTCGATCTGGCCATGAATTACACAATGACCCAGAGTGAAAACCTCCCGCAGGGAGCATACAATGCCGGGAATCCCCTGCAATCGTTGCTGCAGTGGTTCGGGCGCCAGGTAAACATGGAATCCCTTAAGAATTTGTATGATAAAGGCAATGATCCGTACACGGGCAAGCCATACAGCTGGTGTCCCGACTACCACCAGAATCCTTATTATACCATGTACTACAATACCAACAGCTTTGAACGCAACAGGTTCTTCGGAAAAACCTCGTTATGGTTCAAGCCTACAAGCTGGCTCAAATTTGAAGGCCGCCTGGGCTATGACTATTACGACACGTATACAAAGCAGGTGGTTCTGTACCACACCGACTATCCTGACGGCGGTTTTTGGTCCTATAACCAGAAAAATTCTGAGATCAATGCAGATTTTCTGGCCTATTTTGACAAAACGTTCGGAGACAACCTGTTGAGTGTGAATGCTGTTTTGGGGGCCAATTACAGGGACCTGGACTATAAGACATCCTCTCTGTCAGCAGAAGCTTTGATCGTTCCGGGTTTGTATACCATATCCAATGTGGCAGGAAGTCCCGGTACAAACATGGGAGGATCCCATATCCGTTCCAATTCCGTATATGCCAGCCTGTCGCTGGGTTTCAAGGGAATGCTCTATATAGATGCCTCTGCCCGCAACGACTGGAGTTCCACCATTGCAGATCCTTTCTTTTATCCCTCCGTATCGGGCAGCTGGATCATAACCGAAACATTCCCCGTTCTTAAAGGAACGGTACTTGAGTTCCTGAAATTGCGCGGAGGCTGGGCTAAGATCGGAGCAGCCACCGGGGCTTATCAGACAGACAGGTATTACTCTTCAGTGGGATACAATATCCACGGGGTGGGACAGTTCTACAACCCCACCACGTATCCGCCCGCAGGGCTTCGTCCCGAATCTGTTGAGACATCAGAAATAGGTCTGGAAGCCAGGTTCTTTGATAACCGGCTGGGCTTTGATGTGGCTATGTATAACAAAAATACAACAGATCAGATCCTCAACGTAGAGGTATCGCGTGCCACAGGGTACAATGCCATGATAATCAATGCCGGGGAGATCAACAACAAGGGTATTGAGGTTCAACTTACAGCTAATCCGGTGAGAACCAGTGATTTTAACTGGAACATTACCCTGAACTGGTCAATGGACAGAAGCAAGATCCTTTACCTGTATGAGAATGAAGAATCCAAACAGCTGATAGATGTTTACACCATAGGTTCCTCATGGTCTGTATATACACAGGCACGCAAGGGTGAACCCTGGGGTGCCATTTACGGGACAGGATCTGTAACCGATGAAGACGGGAATATTGTTGTAGGAGCCAACGGCCGTGCAAAACGCCAAAGCAAGGTGCTGGGCAACGTCAACCCGGACTGGATTGCCGGTCTGCAAATGGATTTCACCTGGAAAAATCTTTCATTGGGAGTAATGTTTGACTTCCGTAAAGGAGGAGATTTTTTCTCAGTTTCACAGATGTTCGGGGCTTATACAGGGATTTATGATTACACAGCAGCCAACGGGGTGCGTGAAAACGGTGTGGTCTTTGGTAAAGACATCCTCACCGACAGAAAATTTGTCAAGGAAGACGGTTCGGTCAACGACATAGTAGTTGCCCCGACGTCTGCATTTTCAGATTTTTACAGCAACCGTTCTTACTCTGTCATTGACGGTTCTTACCTGAAATTGAAGGACTTTTATATCACCTACACCATTCCTGCTTCAAGAATCTCCAAGAACAACCTCGTTAAAGCGTTCAATGTATCTTTGGTTGGTAATAATGTAGCCATCCTGTGGCTGCATAAATCCAACATTACCAGGGTTGATCCTGAATCGAGCATGAATTCCGCAAACAGCGGTGTGGGTATGGAATCCAATGCTTATCTGCCTACCCGCAGTATCGGTCTTAAAGTAGGTATCACTTTTTAACCCCAAAAAATTGAAGAAATGAAAACAAAATTGTATAGATTAACTGTTATCGCCGTTTTCGGTGTTCTGTTGATGGGGTGTACTAAAGATTTCAAGAAAATCAACACAAACCCCAACGCCGCTGCGGATGTGCCCATAGCCAATGTGTTTGCTTATTGTATCCGGTATACCTGCAGCACGCATTTTGACCCCTGGGCAGACATGAATGAGCCGAGCACCTATGGCGGTCATATTGCCAAAAAACAATACATTGACGAAGCCCGTTATGTATTCCGTCCCGCTGTAGTACAAAATAACTGGACGTATCTTTACAGGATTCTGAATAACCTTAGGGATATCAGGACCAGAGCCGATGCGGACAATCTCACCAATATGGTCAATGTATCCAAGATATGGGAAGCCGTCGTAATGCAGCTTGGGACCGACAGGTGGCGTGACCTGCCCTATTCAGAGGCAATCCAGCTGGAGAGTGGCGTAGTCTCTCCCAAGTACGACACCCAGGAAGAGATCTATCCTGCCCTGATGGCATTGCTTAAAGAAGCTGCAGACGGACTGAACGCCGGGGGCACCGACGACATCAGTGCCGGAGATATTTTCTACAATGGAGATACAGATGCCTGGCTCCGTCTGGCCAATTCCATCCGCCTGCGTATGGCGCTTCGCATTGCCAATGTCAATCCCACAATGGCAAAGCAGGTAGTGGAAGAGATTACAGGTAATCCTGGAAAATATCCTCTTATTAAGGAAAATAGCCAGAATGCGTTCTTCTACTGGCCGGGATCTTCCCCTTATTTTGAGCCCTGGGCAGATGATTTCCGGACTCGTGACGACCATTGCATCTCAGATATCCTGGTAAATGTAATGCTTGATCTGGATGATCCCCGGCTTCCTGTTTATGCCCAGCCAAACGGTTATGGTGAATATGCAGGGTGTGAGATCGGAGGACCCGATGCCATAACTACCGGGCATGCGATGAAATACTCTCTGATTGGTACACGTTTCCGTGAAGATATGGGCGGCTTTTCGCCGATATACCGCGCAGCGGAAACCTATTTCCATCTGGCCGAAGCCGCTGTCCGCGGCTGGAATGTCGGTGTCTCGGCAAAAAATGCCTATGACGCCGGAATAACCTCTTCCCTGGAAGAGAACGGTGTTGAATCAGAGGCTGCCGGGTACCTGGCCGGAAAAGCTGCCTTTGACGGAACGCTCAACCAGATCTACCTGCAGGAATGGATCTGTCTCTTCAAGCAGGGGATGGAAACCTGGTCCCTGTACAGGAAGACCGGTATTCCCACCACCCACCATATTGCCAGATCCATGGAGGAATGCGGCTATACAGGACATAACACACCTCCTCTGCGTTATCCCTATCCTCTCATTGAGTCCTCGCTCAACGGAGACAATTCAGCCGGACCCATGGCCGATGTTGTTGATGATTTCTGGGGAAAGCAAATGTGGTTTGACACCCGTACCGGTTTAAAATAAAACCAATGAACAGGTGGACCTGTAATTTGCAGCAAGGTCCCCCCTTATAAGGTCGCTGCATCAAAAGAAAGGGGAGCTTTTTGGAAGCTCCCCTTTCTATTTTTCGTGACTAAGGCGACTTCCTTCCCGAAAATTTCAAGTTAAAAATATCGTATATATTTGCGGTCATGAAATATGCCATGAATTTTTTCCCCTTGCGCGAGGTCAAACGTTTTGACCTTGCCAGGATGCCCAGGCCGGTAAGCTGGTATTTACGGCCCATTGCATGGTTGCTGAGTTTTCCTGCTGTCTGGCGCCGCCACACAAAGATCAATAAAGTTAATATGGAAGGCATAAAGACTCCCTATTTATTGTTATGCAACCACAATGCCTTTTATGATTTCATGGTGGCTACCGTTGCCACCTTTCCCCACCAGGCATTCTATGTGGTGGCTGTAGACGGATTCATTGGCAGGGAATGGCTTATGAGGCGCATAGGATGCATAGGCAAACGCAAATTCACCAACGATATAGCCCTGATACGCCATTTAAAGACAGTTGTGGACAGGGGAAAGATAGCCGCCATATATCCCGAGGCACGTTATTCCCTGTGCGGCACCAAGGCGGTTTTGCCGGAGTCACTGGGCAAACTGGTGAAACGTCTTGATGTACCTGTTGTAACCCTTATTACCTACGGTCACCACATCAATGCTCCATTCTGGAACACCAGGACACGCGGGGTAAGGACCAAGGCAACCATGACACGCATCATCACCCGGGAGGAGGTTTCAACGATGTCTGTAGAACAAATTAACCGGAAGATAAATCAAGCTTTCGAATACGATGATTTTGCCTGGCAACGTGAAAACAAGATACCGGTACTTTATAAGGACAGGGCCCGAGGATTGCACAAAGTGCTGTATCAATGTCCCGCTTGCAGGACAGAGTACAGGATGGATTCAGGAGGAGCCGCGATCTGGTGCAATCATTGCAGCAAGCGCTGGACCATGTCTGAATACGGGGAGTTGAAGGCCCTGGAAGGGGAGACTCATTTTGCCCATATACCCGATTGGTATGAATGGGAAAGGAAACAGGTACGCAGGGAAGTTGAGGAAGGACGTTACTGTTTTCAAGGGAACGCGACGGTCAGGATGCTTCCAAATTCAAAAGGTTTTATTGATTTTGGGAAGGCTGTACTGACCCACAATATGGATGGTTTTACCCTGGAGGGAAACCATGACGGTACCAGTTATACCCTGAACATACCTGCCCAATCGGTCTATTCCTGCCATATAGAATACAACTATGGCAAATACAAAAGAGATTGTGTCGACCTCAATACCCTGAACGACTCTTATTGGGTGTTTCCGGAAGGTGATGATTTCTCGGTGACCAAGATATCCCTGGCCACCGAGGAATTATTCATTTATAAAAAATTATAAGCTTTCCCGTAGGATAATTGCTGTTGCAGGAAATCCTCAGCATATTCCAGTTTCAGGTCTCTGATCTCACCTTTCCTGTTATATACCGGAACAATATCGGGATTGAGGAAACCCCCGTAAGGCTTCAGTTCCAGGGCGGCGTAACGTTCCAGCACTTCCCTGTGCAACTCCTGGTCTACCTGAATGGCGTATTGTTCAACCAGGGCTTTGCCCGCCATGTAATCCCCTTCTGATTTGATCTTTTGCATTTGGGCAAGCAACGTGGCAAACAGCTGGCGAAGTTCTCCGAAATCATTGATCACAAAGTAAGTTTTTCCATCCCGGACCTTTTTTTCAATGGCATTGCCGTTTTGAAGTGCCCATGATGCGATCAGTTGGCGGCATTGCATGTGCGCTTGTGTGATGTTCCTTCCTGGTTCTATACGTACCAGCTGGGTGAACAGGCCATTGCGGATGTAATTGATATATTCAGCTTTATAAGCTTCAGGATCGGTCAGAATTTCCAGTTCTGCAAGTTTTGGATCAGCAAGGTAATACAAGGCAAAAAGATCTGCCCGCGCTTCTTCGAGTGTAGAACTGTATTCTCCCAGTGCATTGGAAGACACACCCGGCAACAGCTGGCCCGACCCGTGCCCCAGGCATTCATGCAGGTCTGTGTGCAAATCTCCTGTTATTGTTCCGAATTGCTTTACAAGAGCCACTTCCTGCTCATCCCAGGAGAACTCGTCAAGCATGTTTTTTGGTGATTCCTGCGCCGCTTTGTCATAGGCATTCGTGATATTAGCAATGGTAACGGATTTAGATCCGTATTCCTTTCTTATCCAGTCCGAGTTGGGCAGGTTGATGCCAATGGGTGTGGAAGGGTAGGAATCGCCTCCCAGCATGGCCACGTTGATCACTTTGGCCGAGACTCCCGTCACCTGTTCTTTTCTGAACCGGGGATCGACAGGGGAATTGTCTTCAAACCATTGCGCATTTTGACTGATGATGGTCGTTCTGCGGGAAGCCTCTGTGTCCATAAAATTCACGTTTCCTTCCCAGGAACCTTTTCTTCCCAGGGGATCTCCATACACTTCAATAAATCCGTTGATGAAATCTACAAAAGTATCGGTATCCTGCACCCATGCCACATTGAAGGCATCCCAAAGGGCCAGGTCTCCTGTTTGATAATAATCAATCAGCGTTTTTATGTAAGAGGCTTGTTCGGGGCTTTCGGCCACTCCGGCAGCTTTCTCCAGCCAGTGGCAGATCTGCTGGATGGCAGGTCCGTACAGCCCGTCGGCTTTGTAGGGTTCCTCAAAGACCACTCCGTCTTTTTCTGATAGACGGCTGTTCAGACCGTATTCAACGGGACGCAGGTTGTCGGGATCTTCCATGGCTGCATAAAATGCTTCGGCCCGGGCCCGGTTGACACCTGCGTAAAAATTGGTCGATGATGTCAATAGCAAATCACCTTCCCTTCCGCTGCTTTTACGCATTGCATACAGTTCCGGATCACACATGATGTCCACCAGGAAGTCAATGTCTGCATCGATATCGGACTCCTCCAGCAAATGCCTCATATAAACGGCCGTGCAGCCGGGAAGGATTTTTTCTTCTGCATAATGATGGTGAATGCCATTGCTGAAAAAAACCCGCTTGGCATAAACAAGGAATTCCTGGAAATCATGGATTTCCCTGTCTCCGGGATATGTTTCAAGAATGGTTTCCAGGCATTTTCTCACTTCCAGGTTGTGTTTGAAATTTTGGTCCCAGAATATATCCCTGCCACATTTTGCGGCTTCTCCCATATAGTAGATGAATGTCTTCTGCTGCAGACTCAGGTCGTCCCAACCGGGCACCTTGTACCTGATTATCTTGATATCTGCAAATTCTTCTGCCAGGTATCTGAATTCAGGCTCCTGTTTTTTAGTCTCTTTCGGACCCTGGGTACAGGATAGTCCCGCTATGCCTGCCAGGCAGGCAAAAGCAATTTTCATTATTTTCATTGTTTTGCTAATGGTTACGGATTTTTTGAACGCACCGGTTCAGATGACGTGCCAGTGTAAAAGCGGTTATGGTCACAGGAATAAGCAGGGGAAGCCAGGAAAGAAAACCGCTGCCCTCAGAAGGGAAAAACTTACCATTAGCAAAACCGGAGGGTATGCTATCACGTATACGGTCTTCCACTCCCTTTATGTGCCACTCCAGCGAATTGCGCTCTGCCCTGAGCTGTTCAATGGTCCTTATGTTGGAGTAAATGGCTTTTCTGCTTCTCATAGGTCATTCCTCCCGGTATTAGGATCCTTCTCTTCAAAGAACATTCTTGCGAACAACCTGACAAACTTGTTCAGGAACAACTTCTTTCTCAGCAGAAACAGGATCAGGAACAAGACCAGGAAAAAACCACCTGTCATGAGAGGAGCCGCTATGTCATTGTCGAGAACCATACCCAGCCACTTGTTTGCTCCTGTGGCAAGAAAAACCAGTGAAACCAGAAGTACAAGCAACAAAATCATAGTACTCAGGAACTGGTTTATGACCAGACTCAGGTTTTCCACCAAACCCAACTTAAACGCATCTGATTTCAGGCCAAGGTATTCCTTAACCGAGTCTTTAATATTCATCGCGTTTTTTTTTAGGCTTCCAGGCCTTCTTCCTGGTTTTTCGGGAAACGTTTATGGCATTCTTTTTTAATCTCATCAACACCCTTGTCTACCGTTTCTTTTATCTTTTCCCTTGTTTCGCTTCCTTTTGCAGGAGCAAACAACAATGCCAGCGTAGCCCCGATCAGGGCTCCGCCCAATAATGCGAGTACATGTGAGCTTTTCATAATATAGGAATATTTGATGTTATGTCTTCTTACAAAGGTAATAAAAAAGGATTATCTTTACGATATGAAAAGGGTTAATCTTTTTTACCTGTTAACCATCTTCCTGTTGTTCGCTTCATGTGAAAGGTGCATAATCCCGGGAGGCGGGTACGAGCATAACCTACTGATATACATTGCAGCTGATAACAACCTCTCAGAAGTTGCCCGGGAAAATATGAATGATATCATTACCCATGCATCTGTCCCTGCCGGCCATGCCCTGGTGGTCTTCACAGATATAAAGAATCAGGGTGCCTTTCTGATTGGTGTCAGTACGCGTAATAAAGTGATCAAACTAGATACCTTGAAAAGGTACGGAGCCGTCAACTCGATGCTCCCCGAGGTAATGGGACAGGCCATAGAAGATGCCAGGGAGGAATACCCGGCAAAAACCTACGGAATGCTGTTTTGGTCACACGGCACAGGCTGGCTGCCCCGCGGATTGTACGGAGAAGTCCCGCAATACCCCGTAAAACCCACATCGGTAGCTTCGCCTTTTGAATACGATATCTACGATCCGGCTTACCCCCGGACAAAGACTTTCGGGCAGGATGGTGCTTCAGAGATGGAGATCCCCGATATGGTTACGGTTTTACAGAAGTATCATCACGAGTACATCTGTTTTGATGCATGTCTGATGGCAGACATGCAGACATATTACCAGCTCCGGGAAGTTTGTGATTATATCATGGGATCTCCTGCAGAAATCATAGATACGGGATACCCTTACAACAAGCTGACTTCCGTGTTGTTTCCCTACGAAGGTTTAAGCAGTCTGACCGCATTATGCGATGCATACTTTGAAAAATACAATTCCCAGACAGGATATAACCGCTCCGGTACCATATCCCTGGTTAAGACCGAGCACATCCAGTCACTGGCACAAGCATTCAGGACCCTGATCAGGAACGGAGGCATTGATCCGGAGGATGTGGACAGAACCGGTCTGCAAACATATGACCGGCTCACAGAGCATGTTTTCTGGGATATTGACCAGATGGCCTTGATGCTGGGCAATACGTCTGATTATGCCCATTTCAGGACAGAGCTCGACAAGACGGTGATATATAAGAAAACCACGGAAAATTTCATCACCATCCCCATTACCCATTTTTCCGGACTGGCGGCTTATTTGCCCACTTCTGCCCTGCCCAGGACGCAGACTGCTTTCCGCACCACTTCCTGGAACCGGTTTCTGGAGTGGTTGCCGCTTTCCGATTGATTTTGGAAACTCCGGGATTTTTTTTACTTTTGCGCGCCCTGAGCGGACCTTTAGTAAGGTGCCATGGGATCCGGGAACAATCCCTGATTGAGTAACACTATCAACTAAACAATGTCATGAAACAATTTGAAATCAACGCCACCAAACGCGGTAATTTTACCAAAAATGCAGTCAAGCAATTGCGCAGAGACGGAATGGTACCCTGCGTGCTTTACGGCAACAAAACAGAAAACATCCACTTCTCCGTACTGGAAAAAGACCTGAAGGATTTGATCTACACTCCTTCATCTTACATCATCTCTTTGAATATTGAAGGGAAAAAGAGCCTGTGCATCCTGCATGAAGTGCAGTTTCATCCCGTTACAGAAAGGGTGCTTCATCTTGATTTTCTTGCCATAGATAAGTCCAGGCCCATATCCATAACCATACCGGTTGTGATATCGGGAAATTCCGAAGGAGTGCGTCAGGGTGGGAAAATGCAGGTCCTCAACAGAAAACTTCTTGTCAACGGGTTATTGAAAGACCTGCCTGACCAATTAGATATTGATGTTACAGACCTCACTTTGGGCAAAAGCATCACTGCCGGTGACCTCAAATTTGATAACATCCGGATTACTTCTCCCCGCAGCACCATCATCTGTATGGTCAAAATGACACGGGCCTCAACTTCTGCTTCTGCAGCAACTGAGGAAGAAACCCAGGAAATACCTGCCGCAGAATAGGCATTTGACAGGATCATGTCTTTTCTGGTAACAGGACTTGGAAACATTGGAACTGAATATGCCGGGACACGTCATAATATCGGTTTTTCGGTTCTGGATGCCTGGGCTGCATTGCATAAAACCAGCTTTTCCACATTAAGGTATGGTTCACTTGCCTGTATAAAGCATGCAGGGAAGCAGGTCTGGTTGCTGAAGCCTTCCACTTATGTGAACCTGAGTGGTAAGGCTGTCCGTTATTGGATGAAGGAAGAAAGTGTGCCCATGGAAAACCTGATGATCGTACTGGACGATGTGGCATTGCCTTTCGGAAAACTCAGAATGAGGGCAAAGGGAAGTGATGGGGGACACAACGGCTTGAAAAACATATCATTGCTTCTGGAGACCGAAGGATACGCCCGTCTCAGAATCGGGGTGGGAGGTGATTTTTCCAGGGGTTACCAGGCAGATTATGTCCTGAGCCATTGGAATGAACAGGAGGCAAGGGAATTGCCATTCATATGCAACAATGCCATTCAGGCGCTGGAACTTTATATACGGCAGGGGATAGACCGCGCCATGAACCTTGTCAACACAACGGATAGCGGGAATTGAGCTTATGCGGATAGACAAATACCTGTGGGCCATCCGGGTTTTCAAGACCAGGGCCGAGTCTGTGGAGGCATGCCGGGGATCAAGGGTTAAGATTAATGATCAGCCTGTGAAACCATCCCGGGAAGTTCGCCAGGGTGATACCATTGTTGTCAGAAAGGGAGCCGTGTTTTATCAATACCTGGTACTGCAGCCTGTTGAAAGGCGACAGCCTGCCAGGGATGTGCCCCTTTACGCCAGGGATGTGACTCCGCAGGAAGAACTTGATAAACTGCAGATGCCCAGGGAAACAGTCATCATATACCGTAAAAAAGGTACGGGAAGGCCTACTAAAAAAGAACGCCGACAGCTGGATGATATCATGGATATCAACGGGTGATCTCCAGGAACCTGGCTTTGCCTTCCGGAATGATCTTCCAGTAATCGACAGATGCGGGAATTAGCAGGCATCCATATGCTGAACGGTAAGCCATACCTTCTGTCTCAATGCCCAGCGATCCCTCCAGTTCCAGGTAAACTACAAAATTATCTGCAGCAGATGAGTCAATCTCTGTTTGTTTGTCCATCTCCAGCAAACGTACGGTAAAATGAGGCGAATCAGCCAGGACACCCGAAGTGGTCGGGTTTGGAACGTGCTTTTTGTAATCTATCGCATCCAGTGCCAATTCCAGGTGCATTCCCCTGGCAGTTTCCCTGTTGTGTTCGCGCCCCCAGTCGTACACCCGGTAAGTGATGTCCGAAACCTGCTGCACCTCGGCTATGGTCAAACCACCACCGCATGCATGGATAAGACCTGCCGGGATAAAGTAGCATTCACCCTTTTTTGGAACGATACAATTCATCACATCCGGCAAGGTTTCATTTTCACAGCGGGAATAAAAACTTTCGGGGGACATATCCTGGTTAAAGCCCAGATAGAGCCTTGCTTTGGGATCAGCATCCATGATATACCACATTTCAGTCTTTCCATAGGCGTGGTGCATCCCGGCTGCCCTTTCGTCGTCCGGATGCACCTGAACTGAAAGGAAGTCATTGACGGTAAGATATTTGATCAGTAAAGGGAACTCATCTCCGCACATGTTATAAATCCTGTCACCAACAAGGTCCGTCAGGTACACTTCAAGGGCTTCGTTGAGGGTGTTCCCTTTCAGAAAACCATTGTTGATAATGGATGTATCACTATCAAGTCCGCTCAGGACCCAGGTCTCCGATCCCCAGACACGTTCTTTGAGAATGGGTTTAAAGCTCAGGGGATACAGTTTCGTGTTGTTCATGGTTTATAATCAATGATGGAGCCGGGGCAAGGTATTTATTAAGGTATGACAAGGATATGACAAGTACCACCGCAGATGCTCCCAGGGTTATGAAAAATGGAGTGTCTCCAATTATTGACCTGAGCGATGCATCAGCAGCCAGCTGGGGAAACCAAATAGCCAGCAGGAACGACAGGCCGTTGTTGATAGCGTGCAGGGCAACACAAGTCCAATAGGAACGTGTCCTGTAATAAATCCATCCTAACAGACAACCAATGAGGAAAGCCGGAATGGCCTGCCAGGGATTGGCATGTATTACACCAAACATCAGCGCAGACCAGGCTATGGCTTTCCAGGGAGCCATATGCTGCAGCATACCCTTGAGGGCCAACCCCCTTAGCAGCCACTCTTCCAAAATAGGTGCAGCAATGACAACAGCCACAAAAGTAGGCAGGTTGCTCTCCGTCATTCTTTCAAAAATTTCCTTCATGAATTCAGGCATTTCCAGCAAATCGGTCAGGGGGTCCAAAAGAACCGACAAGCTTATGATAAGCACCGGGAGTAAAAGTATGAACAACGGCAGTGGGACTCGGCCAAGAGCGGGACGAGGATTTGGATAGGGCGGTCTGTTACTAAGGACTGCTTCCCGGAATTTGTTACGTGACCTTAGATACACATATAAAAACACAAATGTGAAAGGAAGCACATATACTATGGGAGTGCTCCAGTCCGAAGCCCCTGTCAGGGTAAGGGTCCCCGGGAAGATCTGGTTGATAATGAACACGACTGAAACAGTAATGATGGTGCCGGCTACCAAAAAGATGGCCAGCATGATGAGCCAGGATTCTCCCAGTCCGGGCCGGTAATGATCTAGATACTTTCTCATTTAAAATAGTTGTTTACAGAAACAATGGATTTGGGTATAAACCTTCCCTGTGTAATGATTGTAACCTGGAGACCACCCCGTCGCGGTCTTCCCTGTACGTGACTCCAAACCAACTGGCATCGGTCTGAAGGACGTGGCAATTCCCTTCCCCCGATTTGATGATCTGGTTGACCATGGTGGGAAGGTGGTATTCCGAAGCCGGCTCGAGGATATGTTGTTCCAGGAATGCTGTTACCAGGCGCCTTGCTTTTGGATATATATCGGGCAGAAAGCCCCAGCAGTTCATGGAGCAGAGATCTCCCGGCTGTAGTTCCAGCAGGGTTGCTTCCTGTTTGTTACCGGGTATTGTGCAATATATTTTTCCGTTATCGTACCTTTTGATCTTGAACCGTTCCACCACATCTGTCAAAAGACCTTCTCTGTTGCTGTGACAAATCCCCCTTGAAACGGGACCAGATGGAGAAAGTGTGTTTTCCAGCCGGTAACCGACCATGGCACAGGAACCTTTACCCAGATCTTTCCGGACCAGGAAATCATGCAGCACCCGGAATGCATCGCGCCCATAAAAATCATCTGCATTGATGATGCCGAAAGGTTCGTTAACGCATCGGGAAGTTGTCAGCAAGGCATGTCCTGTTCCCCAAGGTTTCTCCCGCTCTGCAGGAGGGCTGAAGGGTGCTGGAATATCCGCCAGTTCCTGTGTGATGAATGCAAAAGGAAAACTATTGCCATAACGTGCTGCACAAACACGGTTGAACTCTTCCCTGAAAGATTCCCGTATGATAAAGACAATTCTTCCAAATCCGGCCTGAAGTGCATCGTATATGGAATAATCCATGATCGTTTCCCCGTTAGGGCCCAGCGTGTCCAGTTGTTTCAGGCCTCCGTAGCGGCTGCCCATGCCCGCAGCCATAATAACCAGTGTAGGTCGCATATTGAAAAACCTCTTATATTTGTTCTGGAAAATTGATTCCCATGTTAAAACGCTTCAAATCTGACCGGTTGTTGAAGTTCATCAGGAACAGATACTTTATTGTGACTATGGTATTCATTGTCTGGGTACTTTTCTTTGACAACAACAACCTTATCAGCTGGGTCCGCACACTGGGACAATACTCCGCAAACAAGTCTCAGCAAAGATACTACAAAGAAAAGATACAGCAAACCGAAAACAACCTCAGGCAATTACAATCCAATAAAGACTCTCTTGAAAAATTCGCCAGGGAAAACTATTATTTTCACCGGCAGGACGAAGATGTTTTTATTGTCACGCCAGGTCCATCAGATCCCTCAGATCGTTTCCCATATAGGTAGGAGCACCGTCGCAGGGCAGCCCGTCCGGATTGTAAAAAAACTGGTCAATACCGAAAACCTGGGCACCTTCAATATCTGTCAGAAAATTATCTCCCACCATGATCGTCTCTTTTTTCTTGCCATTGACCGAAGTGATTGCAGCGATGAAAATCTTTGGATTGGGTTTGTGATACCCTACTTCTTCGGAAATGAAAATCCTGTTTTCAAAGAAAGGATCAAGGCCGCTGTTTCTGACCTTGTGGTACTGCACTTGTTTGAAACCGTTTGAAAGAAGAGCCATTTTGCATCCTTTACGCTGAAGGTATTCCAGCACTTCCCGGGCATACGGTACCAGGTTTGTTTTCTTTGGCATCAACTCCAGGTATTGTTCTCCAAAGACGGGACCCAGACTGCCGGCATGAGGAACACCGGCCTGTTCCAGCGTTATGACAAACCTTACATCACGTAGCTTTTGCTGAGTTATCTCTCCGGCCTCGTACATTTCCCACAACTGCTTGTTGCTGGTACGGTACATATCATAAAAGGCCGCAGGATCCGGAATGTATGCTCCCAGACCGTGTCTCTCTATCAATTCGGTTATGCATTCCCTGGCGTTCCCTTCAAAATCCCACAACGTATTGTCCAGGTCAAAAAGAAAAAAACGGTACTTCATTTAGTGACCGATATAATTTTTTGGCGTGATCTGCAGAAGCTCGTCCTTGACCTCCTGGCTTATGTCCAGGTTGCGGATAAAGGCGTGCAGGTATTCTTTATCTATGTGCATGTTGGTGCGGGTGAGTACCTTGAGTGTTTCGTAAGGCTGGGGATAGTTTTCCCTTCTGAGAATGGTCTGGATGGCCTCAGAAATAATAGCCCAGTTCTCATCAATGTCTTTTTCAATGGCAGGCATATTGAGCAGCACTTTTTCGAATCCTTTTTGCAAGGATTTGAATGCCAACAGGGTATGTGCCAGGGGGACCCCCAGGTTACGCAAAACGGTGGAGTCAGTAAGGTCACGCTGCAACCGGGAAACAGGCAACTTGGCTGCCAGATGGCAAAAGATAGCATTGGCAACACCAAAGTTGCCTTCTGCATTTTCAAAATCAATGGGGTTAATCTTATGGGGCATGGCAGAAGACCCTATCTCCTGGTCCTTGATGTGTTGCTTGAAATAATTCATGGATACGTAAGACCACATATCCCTGCTCAGGTCAATACATATGGTGTTGATCCTGCTCAGATTGTGACAAAGCGCTGCTATATAGTCGTAATGCTCAATTTGTGTTGTAGGAAAAGAACGTTGTATTCCCAGGGTGCTGTTCAGGAATTTATCGGCAAACTTGTGCCAGTCAATCTGAGGGTAAGCAAGATTGTGTGCGTTGAAGTTACCGGTAGAGCCCCCGAATTTGCCTGCGAAGGGAATCTGTTCAAGGCTTTTGAGCTGTTCTTCCAGCCGGACTTTGAAGACCTGTATCTCCTTGCCCAGCCTGGTGGGAGAAGCAGGTTGCCCGTGCGTATGTGCCAGCATAACCACAGGAGCCCACTCCCTGGATCTTTCTTCCAGCATATCAATGATCTGTCGCAACAAGGGTATGTATTCTTTTTGTATCCCGTGTTTCAGGCTCATGGGAATGGCCGTGTTATTGATGTCCTGTGAAGTCAGTCCAAAATGGACGAATTCATAGTACTTGTCCAGACCCAGGGCTTTCATTTTGTTCTTAAGAAAGTATTCAACCGATTTCACATCGTGGTTTGTTACCTTTTCCTGCGCTTTGATAACCTTGGCGTCGGTTATGGAAAAGTTTTTGTACAAATTGCGCAGTATGGGAAACCAGCGTGAATCCACATCTTTCAACTGCGGCAAAGGCAGCTTGCATAGAGCTATGAAATACTCTACTTCGACATGAAGTCTGTAACGTATCAGTGCAAATTCCGAAAAATACTGATTCAGGGGAGCTGTCTGGGCGTAGTACCTCCCGTCAATGGGAGAGATGGCCAGCAACGGATTGAATTCCATAATGAAATGATTTATTAATGCTCAAATATACTCATTTTTCTGTATATGGCAATCATGTCAGCGGCCTGTGCAACATCGTGAACCCGCAGGATAGACACGCCTTTTAAAAGCAATTGCAGATGAAGGGCCGAGGTGCTCACCAGTGCGTTATCAGGGGTAGTGTTCAAAGGGATGTATGTCATTCTTTTTCTTGAAATACCTGCCAGCAAAGGGGCGCAGGGGTCACCCTTCTCGTTTTTTGGAACCAGGGTATGAAGTCTGGACAACACTTCATAGTTCTGGTCAACATCCTTGTTGAATCCGAATCCCGGATCCAGGATATATTCTTTGATCCCATACCTGGCAGCGGCATCCCTGATCCTATTAAAAAAACGGGTGATTCCCTCCGGTCCGTCGTAGCGTTCCTGGTGCATGGCAATCCACGGCAGGCCCAGGGAGGCTATCAAAGGCATCATGGCGTTATCATAACATCCTGCAAAAATATCGTTCACCCAGAACCGTCCAAGCAATTCATAGGCTTTTTTCACAATTACGGGACGAAAAGTGTCGATGGAAAAAAGTGCTTCGGGAAACTTTTCTTTTGCCTGTAGAAGCACAGGCTCTAACCTGTTCCATTCTTCCATGGGAGAAGGCCATGATGCACCGGGCCTGGTAGAACAGGCGCCTATATCCACTATGGCAGCTCCTTCTCGCAATATGGTTTCAATACGGTTGAGAGCGCAGTCCGTATCCTGGACACGGGAACCGGCGTAGAACGAGTCGGGTGTACAGTTGACCACCCCCATTATGGCAGGAAAGCAGATGTTCATAAAACAAAAGTAATAAAAAAGCGGAACGATTTTTTATGTAGTTTTGTATCATGTTGATTGTTCTTGAAGGTCTGGACGGAGCCGGCAAATCAACCCAGCTCAAAGCATTGGAGGCGTATTTCTTGCAACGCACCCATACAGTGCATTTTATGCACTTTCCCATGTATGACACGCCTGTATACGGTACTTTGATAGCCCGTTTCCTCAGGGGGGACAGCGGTTCCATAGATGCGGTGGACCCGTACCTGGTCTCACTGCTCTTTGCCGGCAACAGATATGAAATGGCCGGCCTGATCAGAAACTGGCTGCAGAACGGCGAGATAGTTCTGTTGGACAGGTATGTGTATTCAAACATAGCTTTTCAGTGTGCCAAACTGGAAAGCAGGCGTGAAAGGGAACAATTGCGGGATTTTATCCTGAAGATGGAATACGAACATTTTGGAATTCCCAGGCCCGATGTGAACCTTTTTCTGGATGTACCCCTGTCTTTTGTAAAAGAGAAACTGCAATCTCCCAGGACAGGCGAAGATCGCTCCTACCTGCAGGGGAAGGATGACATACATGAGGCATCTGTGGAGTTCCAGCAGAGGGTAAGGGATGTTTACATGGAACAGGCAAAGAACGATACATCTTTCAGGATCATTTCATGCAGTGACGAACAGGGTAGGATGGCTGACTGGAAAGTTATATTTTCACGGATAGAACCCTACCTGCTATGAGAAAGATCTCCCGGTTGCTGCTTGGACTCCTTTTTCTCTTTTCAGGTTTTGTAAAAGCGGTGGATCCCGTGGGATCTGCCTTGGTTTTTCAGGAGTATTTCCATGCTTTTGGAGTCGGATTCCTGGACCCTTTGTCCCTGGTATCCGGCATTGCGTTGTCTGTAATTGAGTTCACACTGGGCGTTATGGTTCTCCTGGACTTTCGCAAACGTACAGCCGCCTTGTGCATGTTTCTGTTCATGTCTTTTTTTACGCTATTGACATTGTTCCTGGCGATTTTTGACCCTGTTCAGGATTGCGGATGCTTTGGCGAGGCAGTGAAGCTGACCAATTGGCAGACTTTCTTTAAAAACCTTGTTTTCTGGCCTTTTGCCCTCTTTCTTTTTTTACAGAGGAACAGAACTGCTCCCGTAGCCACCGGGGCAACTGAGTGGCCGGTCACTGTTTTTTTTGCACTCCTGATTACCTCTGTGTCGGTATATAGTTACAGGCACCTGCCCCTGATTGATTTCCGGGGTTTCAGAACAGGGAACAACATTGCAGCCCTTCTGGAAGAAGCCCGGACAAATCCCGAATATGTTTTCATCACAGAACTGATATACAGCAGGGATGGAGAAGAGCGTGTATTCCAGCCTGATTCCCTTCCAGACGGCACCTGGACATTTGTTGATTCGCGTACCATAAGGAAAGCTACGGGTATGCGCCACAAAGTCACTGATTTTTCCGTGCGGGATGATGCCGGAAATCAAGTCACCGATTCCATACTGTCAGAAAAGTCTACTGCTATGGTCCTGCTGATCTCATCGGAGAAAAACCTGCAGGCCGGGGTGTTGGGAAAACTGAGGCCGTTGGTGGAAGAAAGCCGGGAAAGTGGCCGCCCTTATTATGCCATCAGCGCACTTCCGTCAGTTGGCGTTCATGAGGTGCTGTTGGAAAACGGAATAGACATGCCCGTCTACATGGCAGACCTGAAGACAGTCCTCACTGTAATCCGTTCTACACCGGGATTGATGGTGATCAACCAGGGAGTGGTACTGGCCAAGTATGGTTTCAGGGACTATCCTTCACTTCAAACGTGGAAAAAACTCGTGAATGAAGATCCGGAACTTGTGGTTACCCGAACCAGCATTAACAACAGGCTGACCATACAAATCTTTGTCGCCCTGCTGTTATTGATAATCTTTCTGCTCCGGAAAGGGTTCTGGTTTGCCCGGTCACGCTTCTGATCAGAGTTTCCTCTTGATTTCAACAATAGTGTATGCCTCTATGATGTCACCAGTCTTGATGTCGTTGTATCCGTCAATATTCAGACCGCAGTCGTAACCCGCCTGTACTTCCTTGACATCGTCCTTGAAACGTTTGAGCGAGCCCAGCATACCGGTGTAGATGACAATGCCATCACGGATTATGCGCACTTTGGCACTCCGTGTGATTTTGCCTTCCTTGACCATACAGCCTGCAATGGTACCCACCTTGGATATTTTGAATATATCCCGTACCTCCACGGTTGCTGTGATTTCTTCCTTTTCTACAGGGGCAAGCATGCCCTCGATACCTTTTTTAACGTCTTCAATGGCATCATAAATCACCGAGTAGAGTCGTATTTCTATCTCTTCCTTTTCTGCCAGTTTTCTTGCCGAGACAGAGGGACGCACCTGGAAACCAATGATTATGGCATTGGATGCCGTGGCAAGAAGCACGTCGGTTTCAGAGATACCACCTACAGCCTTATGAATGACATTAACCTGGACTTCCTCGGTTGTCAGCTTGATCAGTGAATCTGAAAGCGCTTCAATGGATCCGTCCACATCTGCTTTCACAATGATATTCAATTCCTGGAAATTCCCTATGGCTATGCGGCGTCCGATCTCTTCAAGAGTGATGTGTTTTTGAGTTCTAAGTCCCTGTATGCGAATTAACTGCTCCCTCTTTGCCGCAACTTCCCTTGCCTCCTTTTCATCTTCCATCACGACAAAGATCTCTCCGGCAGCAGGGGCGCCGTTCAGGCCGAGAACAGAAGCGGGAGTAGAAGGACCTGCCTCTGTGATCTTCTGGCCCCTTTCATTGAACATGGCACGGACCTTTCCGGAGCAGCAGCCGCTCAGCAGGACATCTCCCTGATGCAGCGTCCCGTTCTGGACCAGTATCGTCGCCAGGTAACCCCTTCCTTTATCCAGGGATGATTCAATGATCGTTCCCGATGCCCTCTTATTGGGACTGGCCTTTAATTCCAGCATATCTGCCTCCAACAGTATTTTTTCCAGCAACTTATCTATGTTGGTTCCTTTCTTTGCCGAGATTTCCTGGCATTGGTGCTTTCCGCCCCAATCTTCCACCAGGATGTTCATATTGGCCAGTTGCTCCCGGATTTTATCCGGATTGGCTCCTTGTTTGTCGATTTTATTGATGGCAAAGATCATGGGTACCCCGGCAGCTGTAGCATGGTTGATTGCTTCCACTGTCTGAGGCATTATGGCATCGTCTGCGGCAACGATAATGATGGCCATGTCTGTGACCTTTGCTCCGCGTGCCCTCATGGCCGTAAAGGCCTCGTGTCCGGGAGTATCCAGAAATGTTATCAGGCGGCCGTTTTCCAGAAGCACGCTATAAGCCCCGATATGCTGCGTTATGCCTCCTGCTTCCCCCGCTATCACGTTGGCATCCCGAATGTAGTCCAGCAGGGATGTCTTTCCATGGTCGACGTGTCCCATAACGGTAACGATAGGGGGCCTTTCCCGCAGGTCGAGTGGATCGTCTTCTTCTTCCTGCACGGCTTCCTGCAGGCCGGCTGTGACAAATTCAACCCGGAAGCCGAATTCCTCTGCAACCAGGACCATGGCTTCTGCATCCAGCCGCTGGTTGATGGAAACCATCAGTCCCAGGTTCATACAGGCGTCAATGACCTTGACAACCGGAACATCCATCAGAGTAGCCAGTTCGTTTACAGTAACGAACTCGGTTACCTTGAGCAGTGTGCTTTCCATTTCCCGGCGTTCCTGTTCTTCCGCCTTCCGCTGGGTTACAATCTCACGTTTTTCACGACGGTGCCTGGACCCTTTTGTTTTGCCCTTTCCTTCGGTCATGCGGGCATAGGTTTCTTTTATCTGTTTCTGGATGACATCCTCATCAACTTCCACGTGGATGGGTTTAAACCTGTCTTTACCGCGACCTTTTGCGCGGGAGCCGTTCTCACCCTTACGTGCAGATACCTTATTCACATCAACACGTTCCCTTTGTGGTTTCTGGATCCTTTCCCGCTTGACTTTCTGCTTGTCAATTTTGGATTTATCTTTATCCTCGGCAGGTTTCTTCCTGTCAAAACGTGAAAGGTCAATCTGCCCGGTAATTTTTGGTCCAGCCAACTTTTCAACTTCAGTTTCTATGTGAACCGGTTCTTCCGTCCTGTAAGTTGGAACATGAAGGGATTTCTTTTCCTCTTTGGATTTGCTCCCTGTTTTTGCTTTGGGGGCCGGAGTTTGGGAAGGTTCCACTGCCTTGTTTTCCTCTTCTTTGGTCTTGTCAAACCGGGTCAGATCTATCTTTCCAACAACGGTGGAACCTTTTCCAGGGGCATGCTTTGTTTCTGCAGCTGCCGGTGTTTGGGGCTGACTTTCTGTTTTTGGAGTAATGACCGTTTCGGCTGTAGAATCTGGTTCAATACGGGAATCAGTTACAGGTTTTGCTTCAGGTTCAGTCCTGGTTGCCGTTTCCGGTCTTGCTTCAGGCTCGTGTTTTGCTGCAGGTCTGTGTTTAATCGCAGGTTCTGCTCCTGTTGCCGGTTCAGGCTTAACTGCCGGCTCGGGTTTTGACACAGGAGTTGTTTTTATTGCCGGTTCCGGTGTTGACACAGGCTCTTGTTTGGCAACAGGGACAGGTGCCGGAACGTGTTCAGGCTCCGGCTTTACTTTCGGAGTAGTTGTGACAGGTTGTTCTTCCTGTGCTACATCTTTTACCTTAAGTATGATCTTCCTGGATTGTTCCTTGATCTGCAATTCCTTGTCAAATTCCTTTTCAACAAGTGCATAAGCTTCCTCGGAGATTTTACTATTGGGCGATGGGTCCACTTCAATTCCCTTTTTCTTCAGGAAATCGGTGAGCGTGCCAATCCCAATGTTAAACTCCTTCACTACTTTGCTTATGCGAATACCTTGTTTTTCCGACATATGATCTCCTTATTCTTTTGTATCGTTTTCAAATTCCGCCCTCAGGATACGGATAACTTCCGTAACTGTTTCCTCTTCCAGATCTGCACGTTTGACCAGCTCCGGGATAGGAATAGCCAGAACACTTTTTGCTGTGTCACAACCAATCTGCTTGAGTGAGTCTATGATCCACTGGTCTATTTCATCGTTGAATTCATCCAGCATGACATCTTCTTCATCTTCGTCCATTTCACGGAACACATCAATTTCATAACCTATGAGCATTCCGGCCAGCTTGATGTTGGATCCTCCCTTGCCAATGGCCAGGGACACTTCGTTAGGTTTGAGGTATACCCCGACCCGTTTTGCTTCTTCATTGATCTTGATTGACGAGATCTTGGCCGGACTCAAAGCCCTTTGAATAAGCAGCTGGGGATTGCTTGTCCAATTGATGATATCAATGTTTTCGTTCCTCAATTCACGGACAATCCCGTGGATCCTGGCGCCCTTTACACCAACACAGGCGCCTACGGGATCAATACGGTCATCGTAAGATTCAACGGCCACCTTGGCGCGTTCACCGGGAATGCGAACAATTTTCTTGATAGTGATCAGTCCGTCGTATATTTCAGGAACATCCTGTTCAAAAAGACGTTCCAGGAATTTCGGGGATGTTCTGGAAAGGGTGATGACAGGTGAATTGTTCCTCATTTCCACATTGGAAACGACAGCCCTTACAGTATCTCCCTTCCGGAAATAATCACTGGGGATCTGCTCCGATTTTGGCAACAGCAGTTCATTGCCCTCTTCATCCAATACGAGCACTTCCTTTTTCCAGACCTGGTAGACTTCCCCGACAATGATATCTCCCACACGCTCCTTGTATTTGGCATACATATTGGCCTTTTCAATATCCATGATGCGTCCGGCAAGATTTTGCCTGAGCGTGAGAATTCCCCTGCGGCCGAATTCAGAGAGTTTCACTTCGTCTGTGTAGGATTCGCCTACTTCATAGGAATTATCAATTCTGGATACTTCTTCAAGAGAGATCTGGGTGTTGGGATCTTCAACAGTCTCAACCACCTCCCTGCTTCTCCATATCTCAAAATCTCCCTTGTCGATATTGATAATGATGTCGAAATTATCTGCATTTCCATACATTTTGACTAACTGAGAACGGAAAACATCTTCCAGAACGCTCATCATGGTAGGGCGGTCTATGTTTTTCAATTCCTTGAATTCGGCAAATGTACTGATCAGATTTAAACCTTCCATTTTGGGTAAACTTTTTTTATTTTAATAAAAAAGAGGACCAAGGTCCTCTTGCACGTGTTCCTAATCGGCTGCAAATGTAAGCATTTTTACCGGATACCGGCAAATTTATTTTCTTATTTGCATTATTTGATTAATGGAACGAAATTTGTTGAAGTTTATTAACATATAAGATATTATGGAACTGACAGCTGGTATTATTGCCAAGCATTTAAAAGGCGAGGTTGCAGGGGATCCGGATGTGGTCGTAACGGCCATGGCGCGCATAGAGCAAGGAAAAAAAGGCACAGCCTGTTTTTTAGCCAATCCGAAATACGAAAAATACCTTTATCAGACCAAGGCATCCATAGTGCTCATCAACCGGGATTTTACTCCAACCGGGGATGTATCCGCCACACTTGTCAAAGTTGACAATGCCTATGCTGCAGCTGCAGAATTGCTGGGGCTGTTCTCTTCTGAAAAAAAGAAATCGGGCTGGGAATTTCCCCACTTTATTTCCCGGAGAACTTCCATAGGAAGGAAGGTTTATATCGGAGCGCACAGTTATATCGGGAAGCGTGTGCGTATAGGGAACGGCGCCCAGATCTATCCCCAGGTTTATTTAGGGGAAAATGTCAGGATAGGGGCAGGAACCATCCTCTACCCGGGGGTCAAGGTATACGACGACTGTATCATAGGGGAACGCTGCATCATTCATGCGAATGCGGTCATAGGATCTGACGGCTTTGGGTTTTCGCCCATGGCTGACGGCACTTACAGGAAAATTCCCCAGACAGGCAACGTGATCATAGAGGATGATGTCGAAATTGGAGCCAATACGGTCATTGACCGTGCCACCATGGGATCTACCATAATCAGGCGTGGGGTAAAGCTGGATAACCTGATACAGATAGCCCACAATGTTGAGGTCGGTGAGAACACCGTGATGGCAGCCCAGAGTGGCATAGCCGGTTCTACCCGCTTAGGGGCAAATTGCATGATAGCAGGGCAGGCAGGGATAGTTGGGCACCTGACTATCGCTGACGGCACGCAGGTTGGAGCGCAGGCCGGTATCATCGGTTCTGTCAAAGAGAAAGGCAGTGCCCTGCTGGGAATGCCCGCCATTGATCACAGCCAGTTTATGAGGGCATATGCCCTTTTCAGGAAATCCGGGAAAAAAGACAAATGAAGCAACAGACGATTTGCGGGGAAATCTCATTTTCAGGAGTAGGTCTTCACTCAGGAACAACGGTTGAGATGTCACTGTGCCCGGCCCCGGAGGGTTACGGCATCCGTTTTCAAAGAACGGATATTCCCGGAGATCCGGTTGTGGAAGCCCTAGCCGTATATGTTGCCAAAACTGAAAGAAGGACTGTCTTAATGCGGGATCAGGTCGGGATCAGCACCCCTGAACACCTCCTGGCTGCCTTATATGGCATGGGAGTTGACAACGTACTGGTAAAGCTGAATGGACCCGAGGTCCCCATCCTGGACGGGAGCGCTTACCCTTTTGCAGCAGGCATAAAGGCTACCGGAGTCCATGAACAAAAAGCCGGAAGAGAATATATTGACCTGATCCATCCGGTACATTTCTCTGATAAGAATTCCGGGACCACTATAGATGTAGTTCCGTCATCTTCTTTTTCTGCCCGGGTGATCCTTGATTTCGATTCGGGAGTGCTTGGCAAACAGGAATTTGTGTTTAACCAGGAAACAGACTTCCTGTCTGCGGTAGCTTGCAGCCGGACTTTTGTATTCCTGCACGAAGTGCTGCCTCTGTTTGAAAAAGGATTGATCAGGGGAGGCGACCTGGACAATGCGCTGGTAATAGAAGATAAGGAGTTGAGTGAACAAGACCTGTTCCAGCTTCGGAAAATGTTCGGCAAACAGGGCCTCATAATGCATAAGGGCTACCTTAATGAGGCGGAATTGCGTTTTCCCGATGAATGTGCCAGGCATAAAATGGTTGACCTGCTGGGAGACCTTTTCCTGGCAGGAAAACGTTTCAATGCCTCTGTTACTGCCTACAAACCGGGACATGCATCCAATACTGCTGTTGCACTCATGATCAGTGATCAAATGAATGGTTATGATACATAAACTTAGTGATATTCACCCCAAAGCCATCCTGGGGAATAATGTGGAAGTGGGGCCTTTCACTACCATTGCACAACATGTGGAAATTGGTCAGGGGACTGTTATCGGACCCAATGTGACCATAATGGACTACGTGCGCATAGGGGCCAATTGCAAGGTTTTTCCGGGAGCGGTTATCGGGGCGATACCCCAGGACCTGAAATTTGCAGGAGAGGTGTCGACCGTGGAAATCGGAGACAATGTGACAATCCGCGAATATGCCACCATTAACCGTGGAACGGCCGCAAGCAAGATAGGCGTGACCAGGGTAGATAATAATTGCCTGGTAATGAGTTATGTCCATATAGCTCATGATTGTCATGTAAAAAATAATGTGATACTTACTTCCTATGTCGGACTGGCAGGTGAGACCAATATTGATGAATATGCCATCATCGGCGGAGCATCTGTAGCTCACCAGTTCACACGCATAGGAGCCTATGCCATGATCTCGGGGGGATCCTTGATAGGGAAAGACGTGCCGCCATATGTGCTTGCAGGAAGGCGTCCGCTATGCTACGGAGGGATCAATATCATAGGCCTGCGTCGCAGGGGGTTCAACTCGGAACAAATTGAAAGGATACACGATATTTACCGCATCATTTACCAGGTCGGGCTGAATATCAGTGATGCCTGCCGCAAGGTGGAAGAAGTACTGGATGTCTCGGAAGAAAGGAATGTCATATTGTCATTCATCAGGGCTTCACAACGGGGGATCATTCCTCACAAGGCAAAATTCATGGAAGAGTAATGAGACCATGAGGGCCTTTTTTACCACATCATATTGGCCTCCGATAGCCTGTTTTGCCGCTTTGTATCCTGACGGGGAATTGGTGCTGGAGCAACACGAACATTACCAGAAGCAGACCATCCGGAACCGCTGTTCCATATGCGGGGCCAACGGACCTCAGTGGCTTATCATTCCTGTATTGCGCAGGCATGGCACCAAGACACCTATCCGGGAGGTTATGCTTGACCTGTCAAGTGACTGGCAGCGTGTCCACTGGCTGGCCATAGAATCTGCCTACCGCTCTTCTCCCTATTATGAATACTACCGGGACGAGATCAGAAAATTCTACACCCTTAAGAAGTCAATTTCTCTTATTGAATACAATTCAGCCATTCTCAGGTGGACTGCCGAGGCATTGGAAACAGGAATCTCGGTTTCCTACACTGAATCCTACAATACATCATACAGTGAGCTTGATTTCCGTAACCACCTGCCTGCTTATGAACCCGTTCCGTATTATCAGGTTTTTGCCCGGAAACACGGCTTTGTCCCCGGGCAAAGTATACTGGATTTACTCATGAATGAAGGCCCTGAAGCCTGGAAAGCCTTAAAACCTAACACCAAAGGTGAACAGGATCCTCAGCTGCGATAAGGTGTTGAGCCCTGGTGTTCCCGGAGTCCCGTTATCATACAACGAAAAACCTTCACTTTCATTCAGACGGTAACATAAGCCCAGGTCTGTGAAAAACTGTTTTCCACGTAAACCCACACCGCCGGAAACCATATGTGTGGCTTCATAGCTTTGCTCCGGGGCACCGTAATAGCTGTACCCGCCCCTCAAGGCTAACTGTGCAATGCGGATCTCGGCTCCGGCACGGAAATTATGGGCATACTGGAAACCAAACGTTTCTGATCCATAACGGATAGCCTCATTATCCTGTTCAAAGGCCCATTTATCATACTTGTTTGACATCCTCATATCCCTGTAATCAGTTCCTTCATAATCGAAACTGATCAGGCCAAGTTTGCCTATGATGAATGCTGTACCTAACCTGAAACGCCAGGGGGTGCGCACCTTATAGGAATAGGAGCTTACCGGGCTGCTGGCATTTTTTTGCCCGTCCCGGAAATCCGCTGTCATGTATTCCTGCCATTCGTCGGTCAGAGATGTCCATGTAGGTGTGGAGATGCTTGCCCCCAGCCTCCAGTTGAAACCAGGCAGGCTTACCGGTATGGCCATTATTCCCAGGCTCATGTTGAAACCCAGACCGGTAGTGGTCTGTTCATAGGTGTGGGTAAAAGATGAAAACAATGTTTGGAAGTCTTCAGGTTCCTGTGAGGTTTCTGTGAACTTTTCGTAGGTCCTGTAGAACACATTTCTGAAATTAAAGTTGTAACCGATAAAAAAGCGATTGCTTATATTGGCCCCCATGTTCAAAGTGTATTCACCCATACTGCCTTTGGTTTCCCGGGAAAAGCGCTGGTCCAGCGGTCCTCCTACAACGATTTCCTCTCCGTAGAGATTTTCGGGGGCCGCTATATACTGATCCAGGGTACCGGGCAGCGTGTCCAGCAGGTACGTATTCCATGCCAGAACGGATCTCCAGGATGCATTGGATTCGTAATAGGGATTGTAGCCATCTCCATGCTCAAGCGCTGAATAGACTATGCCGTTGGTCGAAGTGGCGACAGGGGTGAGCCAGCTGGATTCGGAATTATTGCGGCGAACGGAGGTGCGCATCGTAAAATCCTGAATTTTGTTGTATCCGGCTGCAAAAGACAGGGATACCAGCCCCTTGCTGTTGGAGGTGCTCCATGACCCGGTGTATCCCAGGCTGGACAATCCGGGACGCGTGTAACGGTCATCGGTCCTCTGGCTATAGTAATCGACCTGGGAAAATGAAGTGACCAGGGAAGGAGTTATGGAAATTTCAGAGTATGGATACACGGCAGATGCAGCAGGATTCAGGGTTATGGAACCAAAATCGCCACCCAGCGCTGTCACGGCATTACCCAGTGCAAGAGAGCGTGCCGTTCCCTGGTAATTAACCTGGGAATAACGCATGGCATCCCAGGCATTCTGTCCAGCAAGGGCAAAGGGAGCCATCAAAGCAATCAGTATTAAGAGCTTTTTCATTGTTATGGAATCAAATAGGTTTATTCATATCCCGGTTTACCTGCGGTATGAACCGCCGGAACCGGACCGGGAGGCACCACTGTTTCCGCCTGTGCTGCTCCTGGAAGCACCCGAACTTATAGAACTGCCTATGCTACTGCTCCTTGAAGGGCCGGAACTAACAGAACTGCTGCTCTTGGTAGCTGAAGAGGAAGAACTGCTCCTGTATGAAGAGCCGCTGTCATAGCTTCCCGTGGAACGGCTGCCTGAAGTGCTGCCCGAAGAGGAGCGGACAGACCTTGAGCTTCCTGCGCTGCCTGAATTAACAGTTGTCGAAGGCTTTTGTGTTTCCCTGTAAAAACTGCGGCTTCTTCCCGGGTTGGTAGTTGTGGCAGAAGATTCTGTACGCGTATTCTCCCGAGACAGGTTGGAAGATCTGCGGTAGTAGGTGTTTTGGTCAGGGGTGCCCTCTGTGCGTGATTTTGTGGTTGAAGCAGGGTCCCTGTATACGGCAGAAGAACCGGTGGTCCCGGTCACCCTCCTGTAATTGGTGGTACCGCTTTCTGACCTGATGTCAGTCTTGTTGTCCACGGGATTTTCAATATTGTCCCTTGTCCTTTGGTCCCTGTTCCCCGATACCTGTTCGATCTTTGGATTGGTCCTGGCGTAGGAACTTCCCGAGCGGATTGAACCGCCAGATATGGAACTGGGCGCGTTCCGGCCTAAATCCTGCCTTCTGTTGTTACTGTAATCCCGACGGTTACTGTTATCCCGCCGGTCGTTCCTGTAATCCCTGTACTTATCATGATATCCATAGGGATAGATGCCCCATATTCCTGAGTATGACCACATGTGATACCATGAAGGATAGTACCAGTAGTTGTAGAACCAGTCATTATACCAGAAATTCCTGTACCAGGTGCGCGGGTACCAATACCAGCTATCCCAGTAAGACATGGGCATGTACCAGTACCTGTATCTGTTCCAGCCGCCGTACCAGGGATAATCATAGAAGGGATATTCCCACCAGTCGCCATAATTAAAACTCATGTTGATGGTCAGGGAAAAATTGTCATCCGGGTCGTCGCCGAACATCTCCAGCTTCCGTTCGTATGAGTCATCTTGTGCGTCCATGACAATATAGGTGGTTCCCGGCTCGACATTTATGTTGGCAACACCCTGTGGGTCGGTATAAACGGTTTCGACCTTTGTGCCTTCCTGTTTAGCCTTGGCCAGCGTTTCGTTAATTAGAGCTTCTGCCTCACTGGCAGTAGCCAGCATATGTACCCGGGCGGTAACGTCCGGTCTGAAGTAGGTAGCATCGTCGTATCTGGAGGATACTACTTGATAACCTGAACCACAGGATACTGCGAGTAGTCCGGTTACCATCAGTAAGTAGGGAAAAAACTTTTTCATTTTGCACCTCCTAATTTTTTATTGTGGCAAATTATGTACTTTTGTTTCAAATATACAAAAACATTATTAAAACAACAATAAAACACACAATTTTTGTACCAAAAACAAGGATGGCATGGCAAAAGAAATAAAGAACAGGGATGAGAACTATTCTGAGTGGTATAACAACCTGGTTATAAAATCGGAACTGGCTGAAAATTCAGCTGTAAGAGGTTGTATGGTCATAAAACCTTACGGGTATGCCATATGGGAAAAAATACAGGCCGGACTGGATCGCCGTTTTAAGGAAACAGGTCATGTGAACGCCTATTTTCCCCTGTTCATCCCAAAGTCCTTTTTGAGCAAAGAAGCCGAGCATGTGGAAGGGTTTGCCAAGGAATGTGCCGTGGTAACGCATTACCGCCTGATGGCCAATCCGGAAGGGAAAGGACTGGTGGTGGACCCGGATGCCCGCCTGGAAGAAGAGCTGGTTGTCCGCCCCACGAGCGAAACCATCATTTGGAACACCTATAGGAACTGGATAAAATCATACCGTGATCTGCCTGTGCTTTGCAACCAATGGGCGAATGTGGTCCGGTGGGAGATGAGGACAAGGCTTTTTTTGCGTACCACTGAATTCCTGTGGCAGGAAGGCCATACTGCCCATGCTACAAGGGAAGAGGCCATGGAAGAGACGCGAAAGATTGTGAACCTGTACGCCGATTTTGCCAGGGAAGTGATGGCGCTTCCGGTATGGATAGGACCAAAGACAGCTTCCGAGCGGTTTCCGGGAGCGGTTGAAACCCTATGTATTGAGGCGTTGATGCAGGATGGTAAGGCATTGCAGGCCGGCACATCACATTTTCTGGGACAGAATTTTGCCAAAGCCTTTGATGTGCAATTCGCCAACAAGGAAGGCCGGCTGGAATACGTATGGTCAACAAGCTGGGGTGTGTCCACACGGCTGATGGGAGCCCTGATCATGGCTCATTCGGACAACCACGGTCTTGTCCTGCCTCCTGCCCTGGCTCCTATACACGTGGTTTTGGTCCCCATTTATAAAGGCGAGGATGAAAGGACTTCCATATGTGAGCACCTGAAAACGATCAGTACACGGCTTCAGGCGCTTGGTTTGACTGTAAAGCTGGATGACAGGGATAACGTACGGTCCGGGTTCAAGTTTTCCGAATGGGAAGTCAAGGGAGTTCCGGTCCGGATTGCAGTTGGTCCAAGGGACATGTCGCTGGGAACCGTTGAGGTTGCACGGCGCGATACATTGGAAAAACAGATCATTCCGCTCGAAAGGATAGATGAGTTCATTCCACGGCTTATTAAGGATATTCAGCAGAACATATATGATAAGGCACTTGATTTCAGAAACAGGAACACCTTCGAAATAGACAGTTACGACGAATTCCGCGAACGCATTGAAGAAGGAGGGTTCTTTCTTTGCCATTGGGATGGCACTGCCGAAACCGAAGCAAAGATAAAAGAGGAAACTAAGGCTACCATACGGCTCATACCAGAGTGTGAAGATCCACGGCCGGGCAAATGTATGTACACCGGAAAACCTTCACCGCAAAGGGTCGTATTTGCCAGAGCTTATTAAATATTATTATGACCAATTCAGAAATTCGCCCCACAAGAAAGCAGATCATTCAAGGTTTGAATGAGAAATCCAGGATGAAGAATAAAGTATTCCTGCAAACCCTGGAGGTATTCAACGTTGTCAAGGAAGTGCTGCACGAAATGAGCAACGATGTGAATGAACTTTTGGAAGACGGTGAAAACCGGCGCGTTCGTTTTGAATACAGGGACAGAGGCAAGTTCGAGGCCGAACTGAAATTTGCAGATGATATTCTCATTTTCAGCATGCATACAGATGTCTTCCAGTTTGACAGGGACCATCCCGTCTGGAAAAAGGATTACGTGAAAAAGGATCCTTTTGCCACTTATTGCGGTATGATATCTGTCTATAATTTCCTTACCGATTCATTCAAATACAACAGGAAAGACGACCTGGGATACCTGATTGCAAGGGTGTTCATCAACAAGGACAGGAGTTATTTCACGGAAGGCAAGAGGCAGCAGACAAGGGACCTGTCAGATTTCGGAAAGCGTTCCATAGACAAGGCAGCCATTGTGAACATAGTGGAAACGGCTGTATTGTATTGTCTGTCTTTTGATCTGCTGGCACCTCCCTATGAGACGGTCGCCCTGGCAACGGTAGAGCAGATGAATGCCAAGATAGACAGTGCCAAAATGCAGACAGGCAAGCGACTGGGTTTTGCCTTCTGTGCTGATGATGTGAAAGCGGACGTTGAATAAAATCATACTATTATGAAAAAGATTGCATTTCTCGCAGTTGTCTTTTTGATGGCAACCGGAATTGCAAGCGCCCAGGAAAAAGTAAGGGTTGATTCTTTGCAGAAGGATTCTGTTGTGATCCCGACCTATGAAGAACTGACACGGATGGTTTTCAGGCTCACTGCCAAAGTTGACTCTGCCAGGCAAAGGGCCATTGAAGACTCGATACTCATAGCCCGTTTTATTGAAGAGAGCCGCCAGGCAGCCCTTGCCAGCATGCCCCCTCCCAAAAAACCCACCTTCTGGACCAATTCCTTACTTTCCCAGCTGAACTTTTCACAGACATCGCTTACCAACTGGGCTGCAGGAGGAAACAGCTCGATTGCCCTGGGAGGGTATGTAGATGCCAAGGCCAATTATGAAAAAGATAAAATCCTGTTCCAGAACCGTTTCCAGATAGGTTACGGGTTTGTAAAAATGTTTGGGGATATTCTCAAGAAAACAGATGACAGGTTGTTGCTGGATTCTAAATTCGGTTACAAAGCTACGGAGAAACTCTATTTCTCAGCAGCATTCGGTATGAAAACACAAATGGCAAAAGGTTACAAATACGCTAAAACTGACACAACACAGGTTTCGCAGTTTGCCGCGCCCCTTTATTCTACACTGGCCCTGGGTATAGATTACAAACCTTATTCATGGCTATCGGTGACATTTGCGCCATTGACCGGGGGTATTGTTGTGGTCACCAATCCGGATTTGCGTGAAACTTACGGGAACAAGAAAGACGAAAAAGTTCGCAAAGAGTTTGGAGCACAGCTGAAAGTAAAGCTTGACAAAGAAGTATTCAAAAATGTCAAGGTTGATACGGAGCTTATCCTTTTTTCCGATTATCTTAACAAACCCCAGAATATCCAGGTGTATTGGGACCTTTCCGTGTCCATGCAGGTTAATAAATTCTTGAGTGCCAACATCCGTACGAACCTGATCTATGATGACAACATCAAGATTGCAGATAAGACAGGGCTTAAGGCCGCAAGGGTGCAGTTCCGGGAAGTGTTGTCCATTGGACTTTCCTATACCATATCAAACAAATAATCATTGAGGACACTTGAGCATGTATTTGGGGAAGCTGCCGGGAGGTTGCTGGAAGGATCCTCCGGAGGGATCCTGCTGGCAATCAGTGGGGGAGCAGACTCCATGGTGATGGCTCATTTGTTTTTTCAATGGTTTGGACGCGGGGAAGAAAAGCAGATGAACAGAAGGAAGGCAGTGGCCCACATGAATTTTAGCCTGCGAGGCTCAGATAGTGACGGAGACCAGAGCTTTGTTGAAGCCTGGGCCCGCGGGAAGGACATACCCTTTTATGCAAAAAAAGTCGACACCCTAGCCTATGCCTCGGAAAAAGGGATATCAACCGAAATGGCAGCCAGGGAGCTGCGGTATGCGTGGTTCGAATGGCTCTGCAGGGAACACGGCCTGTCACATATAGCTGTGGCACACAATGCCAATGACAGGGCAGAGACCATGTTACTGAACCTGGTCAGGGGGACCGGGCTGCGCGGGCTGTGCAGCCTGAGAGAACAAAACGGCAAGATCATCAGGCCATTGCTTGAGGTCCCGCGTAAGGCCATCCTGGACTATGCCCGGGAAAATCACATAGACTACAGGACAGATGCCACCAACCAGGAAACTGTCTTTGCCCGCAACAAGATTCGTCACCTGGTAATGCCCGTTCTGGAGGAGATAACTCCTAATGTGACACTACGCATGGGGAAAAATGCAGATAACCTGTTACAGGTTCAATGCCTGCTGGATTCCCTGACGATGGAAAAACGTCGTGCCTGTGCCACTTCAAGGGGTTTATCCATCTCCTGCCTGGTACAGGGGGGAAATGTGGAGTTCTGGTTGTACCAGCTACTCTCTCCCCATGGATTCAATGCCTCACAGATAACCGGCATTGCCAGGGCCATGGAGGGACAGAGCGGCAAAAAGTTCCTGTCTCCCTCCCACATACTCTGGATTGAAAGGGAAGAACTGGTCATCCGGGAACTGGCCGATACCCTCACGCTTGCAAAACTGGGCTTCGAAAAGGTGGAAAAAACACCTGATCTCATCATTCCGCAGGACCGGAATATAGCCGCACTGGATGCCAATACACTCGAGTTTCCCCTGGAGGTCCGGCGGTGGAAACCCGGGGATAAATTCATGCCCTTGGGAATGAAGGGATTCAAGAAGGTGAGCGACTTCCTGATCGATCAGAAGGTCCCCGCCGGAGATAAAAAAGAAATCTGTGTTCTATGCTCGGGCAGTAATATCGTATGGGTCATAGGATGGCGTATAGACAACCGCTACAGGGTAACAGATAATACTACCACGATATTGCTCTTTCATCAAAGGGAAGACGTGCCCGGATCCCTCCCTCTCCCAGAAGATCAAGCAATTCTCTCTGAATAAGGCCTTCAATCCCGGGATTGTTTTTCCTTCCCCCAATAGGGATCAAATCTATTATCCTGAATGGTTTGGGGTAGCTGACCAACCTGTAGTCAGCAACACCGGCCATACCGGCTGCCATCCTGATGGCATCTGACAGACCGCCCTGCTGGTCCGCCAGGCCGTTGCTGATTGCGTCCGTTCCCGACCAGATGCGACCATCGGCCAGATTTTCCACAGACTGTTTTTCCATGTGCCTGTTTTCGGACACCGTCAGGACAAAACGGTCATAGGTCGACTCAATCTGTTCCCTGACAATCTGCAGTTCCTGTTCACTCTTCCGGTGATACAGGGAATTGAAGTGGCTGAAAGGATGGGTGTCAATGGTTTCGCTCCGGACGCCCACAATATCGGACAAGGTTTTTTCCCCGTTGAAAAAGATGCTGTAAACCCCAATTGATCCTGTCATGCTTGAAGGTTGCACCAGTATGCGGGAAGCCGCGCTGGCGATCCAGTACCCTGCGGAGGCTGCCATGTCCCCCATGGATACAATGACAGGTTTTGTGTCAGCCGTCAGCCGGATTTCACGTGTGATTATTTCGGCAGCCATGGGATCGCCCCCGGGGCTTTCAACACGGATCACAACCGCCCGTATGGTGGAGTCGCTCCTGTATTTCCTCAGTTGTGCAGCATAAGCATCGGCAAAAACCTGTCCGGTTCCTTTTCCCATGGCTATATCACCGCTGGCATAGACGACAGCGATCCTGTCCTTAACCGGTTTCTGCCTGTTCAGCTCCATATACTTGATATAATGTTGAAGCGGAAGGAAGGGCAGTTTCCTTTCGGGCAATCCTTCATAAACGGAAGATAAATAAGAGATCATCTCATCCTGATGCCACACTTCATCTGCCAGACCCATTTCTTTTGCATGTTGAGCGTCTGTTATGAATGAGCGGGCGCTCATACGGTCAATGGTTCCTTCTTCCATGTGCCGGGCCTGTTCCATATTCTCTGACCAGTGTTTCCAGGCAGCAGACAGGTAGGCAGACATTTGTGTTCTTTCCTGTTCACTCATGCGGAAAGCGGTAAATGGCTCACCACCTGTTTTGTAGTTTCCGTGGCGGATAACCTGTGCTTCCAGGCCGAGCTTGTCAAACAGCTCCCTGTAATAAGAGACTTTCACACTGAAACCCTGAAGGGTGATGCTTCCTGCCGGGTTGATGATCACCTTGTCGGCAGCACTTGCCAGGTAATATGCCTGCTGGGAATAGGCCCCTGCATAACTGATAACGGGCTTTCCGCTTTTACGGAAGGTCATCAGCGCATTGCGGATCTCTTCTATATGGGTCATCTGTGCATCCAGATACTGGGGGTCCAGGAAGATCATCCTGACTGAAGGATCTTCAGCTGCCTGTTCTATGGCATGCACGATGCCCAGAAAGCCTGTACCTCCCTGCCTGATGTCCAGCTCAGGGGGCAGGAAGCCGAACGATGGCAGATCGGAGTCCTGGGTGGCGACACCCTCTTCAAAGGTTATGTGCAATATGGCATTGCGGGGTATGGAAGGCGTCACGCCGCCCAGCCCCATGCTTATCATCGTGGTGAGTGAGCCCATCAGAAGGAAGAAACCGGAAATGAAAACAAGTGCACTTCCCAGGATAACAGCTGCCAGAGTCTTGAAAAAATCTTTCATAACCGTATTTTTAGATATTCATACAAAAATAAAACATTATATTTGCAAACCAGAATGAGAAGATTCCCGGATATTTTTTTATGCCTTTTGTTGGGCCTGTCGTTTCTTGCAGGGAAAGCAGGACTTACTGTTCACCATTGCCTGCGGGAGGGTTCCTCCCATGTGGTGCTGCTGTCAGCCGATCCCTCCTGCAGGGCGGTACATGCTCAGCAGGCAGGACACACTCCGGAAGCAGACTGCACAAGGGACAACTCCGCCAGCCACGGCTCCTGTGAACGAATTCACGATCAGGACTGTTGCAGTACAGAGGTGTATTTCCTGGAAGATCCCTCACTGGTTTCTGACGGATTGGACACACCTGCCCCCGAATGCACCAGGATTACCGCCTACCTGGCAATTCAGGCAATCCCGGACATGGCTTCAATCCTGGAACAGGCAGCGGAAACGGCGGCCAGACTGCTCCAGCCTTTGCCAGGGGAAAATTCTGTTTATACTGGTAATCATTTGGTAGCTATGCGTTTATAATGAATTGCACTGCATCGGTCAAGTCAATTCATTATTTAATCAAGCGCAAGTATCCATGAAAAAATTCCTTATAAGTTTCTTTGTTTTATTACCATATTTTGTAAACGCCCAGACATTCCATGGCAGGGTATTGCTTTCCGGTGAAAACGGGGACATTCAGCCGGCTGCTGCGGCCGTTGTATATTGGGTTCCTGAACGCAAGGGAGGACCTGTGGAACATGTGGTATATACCGGTGACGACGGCTCTTTCACAATTCCTGCCGGTAGAACCGGAATGCTGACAGCATCCTACATTGGCTATATTGAAGACACCATCCAGATCAGTCCCGCACAGGAAGACATAGAATTCATCTTGTGGGAAAATGCGGGAACCCTGGATATGCTGCATATCACAGGACGAAGGCAGTCAAATTACATTTCCCGCCTGACTCCCGTGAAGACCGAGGTGATCACCGCAGCCGGCCTGTGCAAGATGGCCTGTTGCAACCTTGCAGAGAGTTTTGAAAACTCGGCCAGTGTATCTGTCGGCTTTACCGATGCCGTTACCGGAGCCCGTCAGATCCGCCTCCTGGGGCTGAGCGGGAATTATACACAGATGCTGGAAGAGAACCGGCCTGCAATGAGGGGCATCCAGGGTCCTTTCGGCCTTTCCTTCATTCCCGGTCAATGGCTGGAAAGCATACAGATAGCCAAGGGAAACGGATCTGTTGTGAACGGTTGCGAAGCCATCACCGGCCAGATCAATATGGAATTCAGAAAACCCACCGCGGAATTACCGCTTTTTGTGAACCTTTTCCTGAACGATGCATTGCGCACTGAGGCTAATATGGCTTCTTCCCTTCAATTAAATGACCGGTGGAGCACCGTTGTCCTGGCCCACGGTTCTGCAGACCTGATGAGGCATGATTCCAACGGTGACGGCTTTTTGGATGAACCGTTGACAAACCGTTATTCCTTGGCAAACAGGTGGCTCTATGCCGATCCCTCGGGTCTTCAGCTGCGTTTTGGATTCAGGGGCCTGTATGAAGACAGGAAAAGCGGGGAAATGGACAACGACTGGGTATTGCCCGGTCAGGCCAGGGACAATGCCATATGGGGTTCCCGGATTATCAATGAAGGCGTGAATGCCTATGTGAAACTAGGCATTCCCCTTGTAAAACACGACCACGCACATGACCACGCCCAGGAACAGTTACCCATGCATGGACAGGAGCAGGAAGTTGCTCACGGGCAGGAAGCAGAATATGTGCACGGCGAGGATTACGACCATGAATATGAAACTGCGGAAACAACAGGCCAAGAAGAAGTTACAGAAGCTGTAGAAAATGACAACCACATTGACCCGAATATTGCCATGGTGCTGGATTACAACCTGCACAAACAGGACGCCTACTTTGGCCTGAAAGATTTCAATGCGCTGCAAAGTGATTTTTTTGCCAACGCAATCTTCATGTCGAGCCTCGGGAAGCATCATAAGGTCACGGCCGGTGTAAGCGCCCTGGTGAAGAATCTTGACCAGGTGCTGACAGACCGGTGGCCTGCCGGCGGGGAGGAATCCTTTGACCTGGGCCGCAAGGAAGGTGTCTATGGAGCTTACGGGGAATACACCCTGGAATGGGGCGACAAGCTTGTTTTCATAGCCGGGGCAAGGGCAGATTACAATACCCTGTATGGATGGCTGTTCACACCGGGCGTCAACCTGCGTTACAATTTCACCGAGAACCTGGTATTCAGGGCCAACGCAGGAAGGGGTTACCGCACTCCTTACAGTATTACCGACAACATTGGGGTTCTGTCGACCGGTCGCAGGATAGTGTTCGGAGAAACACCGGAAATGGAAGAAGCCTGGACCTACGGATTGAACCTGACACTTGTGCTGCCTTTCGGTCACGGGGGGTCATCCACGCTGAGCCTGGAATATTTCCGCACCGATTTCATTAACCAGCTCATTGCCGACCAGGAATACCTCTGGAACGCACAGGTCCCTTCCATTCTTTTCTATAACCTGGAAGGCCGCTCCTATACCAACACATGGCAGGCTGATTTCACTACCGAGCCGTTCGACGGATTTTCTGTTCTGGCCACTTTTCGCTACAATGATTCCAAGGTGCAACTGAAAGGACAGGGATTGGTGGACCGCCCCCTGACCAGCAAGTTCAAGGGGGTTTTGAACCTTCAATACACCACCCCCAGGGACACCTGGGTCTTTGATGTCACCGGGCAGATAAACGGTCCGGCCAGGATACCTTCCTTTGCAGCGGATACTGAAGAAAAGACTTCACCTGTCTTTCCCATGTTCTATGCGCAGGTTACCCGCAAGCTCAAAAACATGGACATTTATATTGGAGGTGAAAACCTGATGAACTACAGGCAACCGGACCCGATCATCTCTGCCGATGACCCGTTTTCACCCCAATTCAATGCCAGCATAATCTGGGGACCCCTCATGGGTATCAGGGTTTACGCGGGCATGCGGCTATCCCTGTTCAGGTAAGTCATATATTGGTTTATATTTGCAGGAGAAAACTCATTAATTGTAGCAATATGACACGTTCTATGACATGCTGGCTTATCTGCCTGCTATTTTTTCAGATAATGACGGCACAGGAAACGGGGGCCTGGATACGGATCAATCAGGCCGGTTACCTGCCCGGTGACATCAAGGTTGCCGTACTGATCTCCAAAGAAGAGGCTTCTCCCGTTGCTTTCCGTGTACTGGACATGAGAACGGACGCCTGTGTCTTTTCCGGTTCGGTCGAAGAAGGGACCATTAAAGAAGTACCCGCGGTCAAATGGGGGATGGCCTCGGCTTTTCGCCTGGATTTCAGCGAATTGAAAGAGGAGGGCGGCTACCGTGTCGTGACGGACATTCCCGGGAAGGGAACTGTGGAATCTCCGGCTTTCAGAATAGGGGCCGAAGTATATGAGGGAACGGCCGATTTCCTGCTCACTTACATGCGGCAGCAGCGTTGCGGCGACAATCCCTTTCTGGATACACTCTGCCATCAGAACGACGGGTACATAGTGCTGCATCCCGAACGCACGGGAGAAAAGATAGATGTCAGGGGTGGCTGGCACGATGCCACAGATTACCTGCAATACCTCACCACCAGTGCAAACGCCACGTTCCAGATGATGTTCGCCTACACTCAGGCAGAGGATAAATCGGTGTTCAAAGACCGCTTTGATGCCACGGGCAGGCCGGGGGTAAACGGGATCCCCGATATCCTTGACGAGGTCCGCTGGGGTCTGGAATGGCTCTTGAAGATGAACCCCGAAGACAAGATGATGTTCAACCAGATCGCCGATGACCGGGACCATGTGGGTTTCCGGCTTCCGGTGGGAGACAAGGCCGATTACGGGTGGGGACCTGGCGGGGGACGTCCCGTCTATTTCATTACCGGGGAAAGGCAGGGATTAAGGGAGCACATCAACCGGACAACCGGGGTGGCCTCCTCGGCCGGGAAATTTGCCTCGGCTTTTGCCCTGGGGGCGGAATTGTTCAGGGAACTGGACCCCGGTTTTGCAGAAAAAATGAAGGCCAAGGCACTGCCGGCTTATCATTTTGCCGAGGAAAAACCGGGCAATACGCAGACTTGTTGCGTAGTTTCTCCCTATTTTTACGAAGAAGACAATTATGTGGATGACGTAGAGTTGGCAGCCGCTGTTTTCCACCACCTGGGGGCAGGGGAGGAATGGCTTCAAAAGGCCGATTACTGGGGACAGCTGGAAGAGGTGACCCCGTGGATGGAGCTGGGCCGGGCACGGCATTACCAGTTTTATCCCTTCATAAACCTGGGACACTATTACCTGGCCTCGTCGGATACGCCAATGGCCGAAAAATATACGGAATACATGCGTCGGGGACTGGAGCATATCCGGCAAAGGAGCAGTGACTGCGCTTTTATGAACGGGATTCCCTTAATGTGGTGTTCCAGCAACATGGTGGCAGCTGCCATTACGCAGGCCGACCTGTATTACAGGCTGACCGGGGACAGTACTTACAGGGAGATGGAAGCTTCGCTGCGCGACTGGCTTTTCGGGTGCAATCCCTGGGGAACTTCCATGATCGTGGATTTTCCCCGCGGTGGCGATTATCCCAAACGGCCGCATACTTCATACCTGCCCACCCTGGGCAAAAGCACCCCGGGCGGGTTGATTGATGGCCCGCAACTGAGGGAACGCCTTAAGGAACACAGCCAGTATATTTCCCTGGCCGACGGGGCCGCCTCTTACGCTCCGTTCAACCAGGGGGTTGCCCTGTACCATGACGAGACGTGGGATTATGCAACCAACGAGCCTACCATGGACGGGACGGCCTCGCTGACTTATTACCTGGCCGGGAGAGAAGCTGAGGGCAGAAAGGAAGCTGCCGGTCTTGCAGCGGACAAATCACGTCCGGCAACCGAAAGAGACCAGCGCGGGGGCATCATCCGCATGAATCCCGGAACCCCGGAGATCTACCTGACCTTCACGGCCGACGAGCGTTTTGAAGGGGGCAGGACCGTGCTTGAAACATTGAAAAGGAACGGGATAAAAGCTTCTTTCTTTCTTACGGGCAAGTGCCTGCGGGATCCTCAGTGGAAAGAACTGGTGCAGGACATCATAAGCCAGGGGCATTATGTGGGGCCTCACGGAGACATGCACCTTCAGTACGCTCCCTGGGACGGGGACATAGAACAGTCGCTTGTTTCCGGCGATAGTCTCAGGAACGACATTGCCTGCAATATGGACGAACTGTCGCGTGTCGGGCTGGATGTCTCGAAAATCCGCTGGTTCATGCCTTCCTATGAGCATTTCAATACAGAGACGGTCCGGGTGACTGCATCAATGGGAATGGAAGTGATCCACCTGACTCCCGGCATCATGACACTGGCGGATTACACCACTCCCGACATGCCATCCTACAGGAGCACAAAGGAATTACTGAAGCAGCTGTATGATCTTGAAAGAGAAAAAGGACTGCACGGGGCCATCATGCTCATCCATCCGGGAACAGAACCCTCCAGGACTGAAAAATTGTATGACCGGCTTGACCAGATCATAAAGACCCTGAAAAGAAAGGGATACGTTTTCCGGCGCCTTCCCTGATGCTCTGGACGAAGCTTTTTTATGTATCTTTGGCCGTTTTATAATGATTCCCGTTTATGTACAAAATCCTGAAAAAACGCATACTGGCACCTGATATCTGCCTGATGGAAGTGTCGGCGCCCCGTGTGGCGTCCAGCGCACAACCCGGACAATTCCTGATTGTCAGGGTAGGAGAAAAAGGAGAAAGGATTCCCCTTACCATCTGTGATTTCGATCCCGTGGCCGGCTCGGTCACCATTGTGACACAACGGGTGGGAGCCTCATCACGCAAGATCTTTGCCCTTGAAGAAGGGGAGTCTTTTAACGATTTTGCAGGGCCACTGGGCGTTCCTTCCGAATTCATCCATGAAAGGGAAGAAATTCTGAAAGAAAAGAAATTTCTTTTCATTGCCGGCGGTCTGGGTACCGCCCCGGTGTACCCCCAGGTAAAATACCTGCACGGCAAAGGAGCCCATGTGGAAGTGATCATTGGCGCCAAAACCCGCGACCTGGTCATCATGGAAGAAGAAATGAAACAGGTGGCCGCCCGGGTACACATCTGCACCGATGACGGCTCATACGGATTCAAAGGACTGGTTACGGCCAGGCTCAAAGAATTGCTTGATGGTGGCGCACGGTTCGATCAGGCAGTTGCCATTGGCCCCATGATCATGATGAAATTCGTAACCCTGACGGCCAGGAAATACAACCTGCCGCTCATAGTCAGCCTGAACACCCTGATGGTGGACGGGACGGGCATGTGCGGCGCCTGTCGTGTCACAGTAGGAGGAAAAATACGGTTTGCCTGCGTGGATGGGCCTGAATTCGACGCCTACCAGGTGGATTTTGACGAGGCCATGAGGCGGCAGTCCATGTACAAATTACAGGAAAAGGATGCAGATCACAAATGTAAAATCGGTTTAGGCAATGGTCAATAAAATCAGGGTCCCGGTAAGGGAACAGGATCCAAAAGCCAGGACCGGGAATTTCCAGGAGGTCAGTTACGGGTACAATGCCCAAGAAGCCGTGCTTGAAGCATCCCGGTGTATCCAGTGCAAGAATCCCAAATGTGTGACCGGCTGTCCGGTAACCATACAAATCCCACAATTCATAAAAGCCATCCTGGAAGGGGACATGCCCGGGGCAGCATCCGTCATAGCACGGGATTCCTCCTTGCCTGCAGTCTGCGGACGTGTCTGTCCCCAGGAATCACAGTGCGAGGGGGTGTGTGTCATGGGGATCAAGAACGATCCCATAGCCATTGGGAAACTGGAACGGTATGTGGCCGACTGGGCACGGGAAAATAATTATACAACGGCCATACCGGCTGTTCCCAACGGCAGGAAAGTGGCCATAGTGGGTTCAGGACCGGCAGGACTTGCCTGTGCTACCGACCTGGCCAAGGCCGGTTGTGACGTTACGATCTTTGAAGCCTTGCACAAACCGGGCGGCGTGCTCGTTTATGGTATACCGGAGTTCCGTCTGCCCAAGGCAAAGGTGGTGGATTATGAGATAGGGCAGGTCAGGAAACTGGGTGTGAAGATTGAATGCAACGTAGTGGTGGGTCGGACCGTCACCATAGATCAATTATTTGATCAAGAGGGTTTTGATGCGGTTTTTGTGGGATCAGGCGCCGGACTGCCAAAATTCCTGGGCATTCCGGGCGAGAATCTCAACGGAGTGGTCTCGGCCAATGAATTCCTGACCAGGAATAACCTGATGGAGGCATACGTTCCCGAATCGGACACGCCCATCTACGTCGGAAAGCGCGTGGCAGTTGTCGGTGGCGGCAATGTGGCCATGGATGCTGCAAGAACGGCTTTGCGCCTCGGGGCGGAAGTCGAAGTGGTTTACCGCAGGACCCGGAAAGAAATGCCCGCCAGGGTGGAAGAAGTGCATCACGCCGAAGAGGAAGGAGTCACCTTTCAAATGCTGACCAACCCGGTTGCCGTGTTGGGAAATGAAAAAGGCTGGGTCACCGGCCTCAGGTGCATCCGGATGGAATTGGGCGAACCCGATGAAAGCGGCAGGCGCAGGCCTGTTGAGGTACCCGGATCCGAATTTGACATTGCCTGCGATGTGACCGTCATAGCGTTGGGAACCTCTTCCAACCCACTGATCGCGCGTACCACTCCGGGACTGGAGATGAACCGGCACAACGGGATCGTTGCCGATGAAAGAGGCATCACATCACGCCCCGGTGTTTTTGCAGGAGGGGATGTAGTAACCGGTTCCGCCACGGTGATACTGGCTATGGGAGCCGGCCGCCAGGCGGCAAAATCAATCCTGGAATACCTGGAAGCCTGATCTCTTGCTGCATATTGCGGGAGGAAGACCCTATGCGCAGGGTATAATCCCCGGCATCTACCACCCAGCCTGTTCCCGGAACATAAGAAGCGAGCCGCTCCATGGGAATGATTATTTCAGCCATGCAGGATTCCCCGGGGCCCAGCAGGGGCGTCTTGGCAAAACCCTTCAGTTCCTGGTACGGCTTATCTCCCATACCTTCAGGTGCGCTGACATATGCCTGGACGACTTCACGGCCATTTTTTTCCCCTGTATTAGTTATCACACACTGAACGACAATCCGTTCCGGCTCCACCCGGACATCAGGCTTGGCATATAGGAATGAAGTATAGGACAGTCCGTACCCGAAGTGATAGGCCACCTCTTTCCGATGGCTGTCCACATCACGGTATCCCACGAAAATTCCTTCCTCATAGCGGGTGTAGTCTATGTTGAGCCTTTCTGCTGCTGTTTTTTTCTCTTTTTTCCCCATCATGGACAGCCACTTCACCGGTACTCCTTCCAGGGGAAAATTCTTGTGTGAGGCAAGGTCCTCCAGGTATGCCGGGATGGTCACCGGGAGCCTTCCGCACGGGGTTTTCTTTCCCGAGACGATATCGGCCAGGGCCCGGCCTCCTTCCTGTCCCGGCATCCAGGCCAGCAACAGGGCATCGGGCAGACCGGACCAGGAGGCGGTTTCAACAATGCCACCCACATTCAGCACCACGACAACGGGTTTCCCGACTGCCTGGAAAGCCTTGCAGACATTGCCAATAAGTGCTTTTTCCTCTTCCGAGAGCAGATAATCCCCTTCTATTGTCCGGTCCGTGAATTCCCCTGTCCTGCGGCCTATGGTGATGATGGCCACCTGGTTTTCAACCGCAGAGCGGGCGATAGCTTCTGCACCCGGATCTGTCTCCGTGGGAAGGCCCTGTCCCGTGATTCTTTGGGTGATGGTTTTCCATTTTCTTTTGTAAGCCCGGTTGACACTGTCCGTGTAGCTTTGGTAGCGCTCCCTGAGCTGTGGGTCAGGCAGGTAGCCTGCTTCCTGCAGACCTTCCGCCGGAGAAACAGTGTGATCTGCGTAGACTTCTCCCGAACCAAAACCGCCTGCAACCAGCCTGTAGGAGGAAACCCCAAACAGGGCGATCCTGCGGATGGAGTCATTGAAAGGAAGCGCATTGCGATTTTCCAGGAGTACCATGCCTTCTGCAGCGGCATCACGGGCTATTGCCCTGTAACCGGCCTGACAGGCGCTGTCCTGTATGCCTGTTCCGGAAGGTGAGTCTTTTTGTGCCTGTTTCCTGTATGCATGTGAATCCAGCACAAGCCTGAGGACGCGACCGGCAGCCGTATTGATTGTTTCTTCCGCCAATTCCCCTTTTCTGACGGCTTTGAGGATGGCTCTCCGTTGCCAGTTTCTGCCGGGTTCCAGCAAGTCATTTCCTGCACGTATCTGTGCCGGGGCATTCCGGCCTCCGAACCAGTCGCTCATCACCAGTCCTTGAAAATCCCATTGGTCACGCAATATTGTGGTGAGTAACAGGCTGTCCTCTGACGTATAGGTCCCATTGATACGGTTATAGGAACTCATGATTGTTTTGGGTGCAGACTCCTTTACCGCGATTTCAAAGCCTCTGAGATAGATCTCACGCAACGTCCTCTCATCTGCGATCACGTTGTTGTTGTCCCGGTTGGTTTCCTGGTTATTGGCTGCAAAATGCTTGAGACAGGCGGCGGTGCCGTTTTCCTGTATGCCACGGACCATGGCCGAAGCGGCAATCCCCGTGAGCAAGGGATCTTCCGAGAAGTATTCATAATTCCTTCCACAAAGGGGATGACGGTGGATGTTCATGGCTGGCCCCAGGATCACATCGGCACCATGGGCCAAAGCCTCGGCCCCCATGGCCTTTCCCACCGCCGAGATGAGGGAGGTGTCCCAGGTGGAAGCCAGCAAAGAGGCTGATGGGTACCAGGTGGTTGAGGTTGATCTGAGCCGCAGGCCGGCGGGACCATCTGAGAGTTCCAATGAAGGGATTCCCTGACGGGACAGCTTTTTGGTGGCACCCGCTGCTCCTATGGAAGAGCCAATAAGGCCTTCTCCTGTGAGAAGGGAAACCTTCTCCTTCAGGGTCATGGCTTCCAGGACCTGTTCCGCATTGGTTTGGTTCAGTTGTATGGTCCCGTACTGACCGATGGCCTCAGGGGAGCAGGCGCCCCAAAAAAGCCCCGTGAGTATAAGAATTGTAATCTTTTTCATACCCATAAATATCGCCCATTTTTTTCAAAGTCGATTGATTTCACTTATTTTTGCAAAGACCAATACAGAATATCATGACACAAACACCTTCCATTCCCAAAGGGACACGCGATTTTAACCCGCTGGAAGCTTCCCGTCGCAATTACATTTTTGATACCATAAGGAACGTTTTCAAGGAATTCGGTTACGCACCCATTGAAACGCCTGCCATGGAGAACCTTTCCACCCTCCTGGGAAAATATGGCGAAGAAGGGGACCGTCTGCTTTTCAAAATACTCAATACGGGAGACAGCTTCGTACCTCTGGCCGGAAAGGTTGATCCCAATCCGGCCAACATCGATTCCAATGCCCTGGCATTGCAGGTATGTGAAAAAGGTTTGCGGTATGATCTGACAGTTCCTTTTGCCCGCTTTGTTGTACAGCATCAGAATGAACTCACCTTTCCCTTCAAGCGATACCAGATACAGCCTGTTTGGAGGGCCGACAGGCCCCAGAAAGGTCGTTACCGTGAATTTTATCAGTGTGATGCCGATGTCATCGGATCGGATTCCCTCTATAATGAATTTGAAATGGTACAACTGGTTGATGATATTTTCAACCGTTTTGGCATTCGTGTCCAGCTCAGGATTAACAACCGAAAGGTGCTGGCAGGGATAGCACAGGTGATGGGTTATCCCGATAGGTTGATCGACATAACCATAGCTATGGATAAATACGAGAAGAACGGCCTGGAAGGTGTCCGTATTGAATTGCTCGAAAAAGGCATTACCCCGGAAGGCCTGTCACGCCTGGAACCGCTGCTTCTGTTCAAAGGCGTCACTACATCCAAGATCGCTTTCCTGACACGGCTTTTCGAGGAAGGTGGTTCGGAGATCGGGCTCAAAGGTGTGGAAGAGTTGAAATGGTTGTTTTCCATGATTGAAAAGGTTGGGACAGGGCAGGCTGTTGAACTGGACCTGACCCTGGCACGCGGACTGAATTATTATACCGGAGCCATTTTTGAGGTGAAAGCACTGGATTTCTCCATTGGCAGCATTTGCGGTGGCGGAAGGTACGACGACCTGACAGGTGTGTTTGGATTGAAGGACATGTCGGGTGTGGGCATTTCTTTCGGGGCAGACAGGATCTATGACGTGTTGATGGGTATGGGTAAATTCCCTGAATCAGTCATGGATGCACCGCAAATCGTTTTTTTCAACATGGGCAGGAACGAGGCTGCCTACGCGCTGCGATGCATGAAACGTTTACGTGCGTCGGGCATAACCTGTGAATTGTATCCCGAGGAAGTCAAGCTGAAAAAACAGTTTGAGTATGCTCAGCGAAGAGGGGTCCGGAAGGTAGCCATAATTGGGGAACAGGAAATGAACAACAACCAGGTGACCTGGAAAAACCTCGAAACGGGCGAGCAGCAAACTGTTGATATGCAAGATTTTTTAAATATGTTTGGAGTATTGGCGTAATTTTTGTACATTTGCAATTCTATATCGCGGAGTGGAGCAGTTGGTAGCTCGTTGGGCTCATAACCCAAAGGTCGGAGGTTCGAGTCCTCCCTCCGCTACGAAGGATAAGCCAGTCATTTGACTGGTTTTTTTCTTTTGAATCAGTTGCCCAAATATTTCAATGCAAAATACCCTTCACCACTTTCAGCCTTAAACTGTACCGTATTACCAGCCTGGATTGCGCCGGAAGGCATTGTCCCGATCCAGTCCTTGCCATACATATCATAGATCCTGATCACATTGCCGGAATCGCTGTACTGGAAAGTATCAGTGTCCTGTGCTCCATGATAATAGTCTACAGAAAGTACAAAAGTGCCATCATTAAAGAAATCTGCATACTTCCATATCTGAAGGCCAATCGGAACTGATGAAGGCTTTTCCAGGATGAGTTGCCAGCTGTAGGAGGTTTTTGTTTCGGAAGGAGTTTCTGTGCATGACACCGCAGAACATAATAAAAGTGTCATAGTAAAAAGGGGGACCCATTTTTTCATTATTAGGGAATATTTGAAGTTAGAAATACATAACAAAGTTAAGAAATTGACGGCAATAACAAAAGAACCGGGAGCTGTTTTGGTACACCGGGGCTTCAACCCTTTCCTGCAGGCGGTCGCCTGAGTGCCAAGAACGGAGTGCTTTTTCCTTAAGCCGAGGCACTCCGTTCTTAGCACTCAAGCGACCTTTCAGTTATGCGTATTGCTGCCCCAACAATCGCCTGGTGGTCTTCAAGGCGGTGCGCCAAAGGCTTTTGGCGCATATAATATGCTGCTTCGCAGCACCAATCATTGTTCCCGGCTGCTTTTTGGGAGGTAGTAAGTGATTGTTTTGTCGCAAAAACCATTAATCCGCTATTATTGTGTACGTTATGGGCGTGAACACCATTTTGACAACTTACCACCTCCCTGGATTTCAGCGGTTTTGTAGTGGAGGTGGTAAGTAACAACCATGTTACAAAAATGCATAACGCCCTGTTTACTTGCGCATTAGAGGCGTTGTCGCGTTTTTCATCACTTGCTACCTCCCCTTGTTTTTGCGATTTTTCCGTGATTTTGGGGGGAGGTGGTAAGTAACAACTGTGTTACGAAAACACACATCATCCTGTTAATGTGCACATTAGAGGCGCGTTTATGTTTTTCGCAACTTACCACCCTCCATGGATTTCAGTGGTTTTGCAGGGAGGTGGTAAGTGGCGGTTTTGTTATAAAATCTTGTAACATGCTGTTATTATTGGCTTTATTGGCGCGAACGCTATTATTGCTACTTACCACCTCCCAGTCAACACCAATATCAAAAAGGGTTAACTCCCGGTTAGTAACTAAATTCAGGGATAAGCCTAGTTTAGTAAACTAAATCAAGGGATAACCTGTATTACGTCAACTGATAACATTATGCATTCACAGGTTTTGGTACCGCGTACTCTTGATGTATAGCCTTGTTTAACAGGCGATTAACAAGAGAGCTCTCCCGGGGAGCTATTTTGTTATGGTGCTGATATCCAGCACAATGAAACAAGAGTACGCGGTACTCCTAGCGGGCGGTTGCTGACACCATTTGGAACGGAGAGCCTCGGCGTACCAAAAAAGCTCTCCGTTCCAAATGGTGTCAGCGACCGCAGCGGGCAGCAAAAGCACGCAGCGCCTCGGCGTACCAAAAAGCTCTCCGTTCCAAATGGTGTCAGCGACCGCAGCGGGCAGCAAAAGCACGCAGCGCCTCGGCGTACCAAAAAAGCTCTCCGTTCCAAATGGTGTCAGCAACTGTATCAGGCAGCAAAAGCACGAACCGCAGCGGGCAGCAAAAGCACGAACAAGGGAAAGCCTCGGCAAAAAGAAAATTGCGTCCCGTACGCGTGGTGTCGGAGAACTGAAATTTTTACAAAGAAGCAGTGCTTTAGGGCTATATTGGTCCGGACCTGGATCAAAGATAACTGCCAGGAGCAGTTTGGCTGGTTTTTTGCTTTTGGTCAGCCTTAAATTAACCCCACCGGGTGCAGTTTCCCCGGGATTTTTGTCCCAGGTGAACAAAAATGACTAAATTTAAAAAACCATTTATGATCATGAAAAGAATACATAACAGGAATATCTTGTCGGGTATAGCTTCTCTGATAATGATTATTGCGGTCTTCATACTGCTATCCGGTTGCATACGCAAATCCATGCAAAAGGAAGTGGAACGGGTTGTTGAAGAAGTACTGGCATACAGTGCCAGGACCATAGAGCCTGAGTTGAAACTGCTAAGGGTTAAATTGGACAGGAGCCTTACAGATAAAGAGAAGCAGCTTATAGATCAGTACAGGGACCAGGCAAAGGTCATGATCGACAGCATGATAAATTTTCAGGTTAAGCTTTCTGAACTGGAGGGGGAAAAAGAGTACAGGCTTACAGAGGATGAAATATCCTATTATAACGATTCTCAGAAAAAGATGCGTCAGATAATCACTTCCTGCTGGGCAGTACTGGATAACCACAATGAAGCCTTTGCTTTGCTCCAAAGGGAGCTGTATCCCCAAACAGTTACCTGGCAAAAAGAAGTCATGGAAATTGTGAGCACGAACCTGCCTGCAGGATTCCGGGATGAGTTTGCAAAAGAGGGCAGCGGAATTAAGGTAATAGGAATGGAACAATTATCGCCTAATAATATGCAACAGGTCTTTTTCATCTTGTACGAGCCTAAGACTAATTTTCCGCTCAACAAGGTCAAGGATATGCTGCAACGTATGCTGGAAGACAATCGTTGAAAGATGATATGGTGGACTACCTTAAGCATTTTTTTACTACGCAAAGCATTCCCTCTACCTTGCTTTACTTGTGCTTTGCCGCCTTTACCGGTTCAATGCTCGGGAAAATCAAATTCAAAGGTATCGGGCTGGGTGTTGCAGGTGTTCTTTTCACTGGCATACTTGTCACCCATTTTGGTGCACCGGTAGATTCACATACGTTGCTTTTTATACGCGACTTCGGACTGATACTGTTCGTTTACAGCATAGGTCTGAGTATGGGGCCGCGCTTTTTTTCCTCGTTCAGAAAAGATGGATTACTTCTGAATTTGTTTGCTGTGGCAATAGTCACAGGAGGTTTCGGAATAGCCCTCCTGATATGCCGCTTTACCGACATGTCGCCTTCTGCCGTTGCCGGACTCCTGAGTGGGGCAGTAACCAATACGCCCAGCCTTGGCGCTGCCCAGGAAGTGCTTGCAGAACAAGGTGCCGGCGCAGCTGTTATTGCAGAAACGGGCATGGCCTATGCCATCACTTATCCTTTCGGCATTTTGGGGGTGATAATTTCGATGATATTCATCAGATTGTTATTCAAAATAAACACCCGGTCGGAAGAGGAGGATTACACCAAATCGTTGGGCAGCAGTGAAAAAACGCTGCAAAACGTTCAGATTCATGTAATCAACCTTGATTTGATAGGTAAAAACATTGCTTACATCAAAAAGATGCTAGACAATGAATTGACCATTTCCTGTATCAACCGCAATGGGGAACACATCGCAGCAGAAGATGAAGAAATCATAAGGGAGGGAGATATTATTTGCGGTGTCTCTGCCCAGGACAAGATTGAAAACCTGGAATTCAAAGCAGGCAGGGTTACTCTGGCCAATATTATTGAGGATATCCCCGGTCCCCTGGGCATGATTAATATCCTGATGACCAATCATAAGATTGCAGGGAAAACTATAGAACAAATAGGCATTTATCGCCGTTATCCCGCCAACGTGACACGCATATACCGTTCCGGCATGAAAATCCTGCCTACGTTGCAAACAACACTGGAACTGGGTGACACATTGAGGATAGTAGGGAAAAAGGAAATACTGAACAAGGTAAAAGACGAACTGGGGGATTCCATCAACGAACTGGTCAAGCCCAATATCATCTCAATTTTTCTTGGTATTTTCACCGGGATCATCCTGGGTAGCATTCCAATATTTATTCCCGGTTTGCCAGCACCCGCCAGATTAGGACTTGCCGGAGGTCCGCTGCTGATAGCCATTATCCTGGGATATAAGGGACGGATAGGGAAGCTGAGTTTTTACATGACACCCGGAGCCAGCCTCATAATGCGTGAGATGGGAATTATCCTGTTCCTTTCCAGTGTGGGATTACTATCGGGGGGAAAATTTTTGGAAACCATTCAACACGGAGGGTGGCAATGGATGCTATACGGAATAGCCATCACCCTTATTCCCATTATGGTCATGGGCATTATTGCACGCTTGATGAAAGTGAACTACCTTAAGATATGTGGTATGTTGGCCGGCTCCATGACTGATCCGCCTGCACTGGAGTTTGCCAATGGAATTGCGCCTGTTCAGGCTCAAGCTTCTGCTTACGGTATTGTATATCCGCTTACGATGTTCCTTCGTGTGCTCCTGGCACAGGTTTTTATCCTGATGACGTTGTAGTTTTTAAAAACCTGCAGCAATGCATGATAACAGACGGCCATTGACCAGGTCGCTGCGGTTATCCATGAAGGTAGAACATTCTCCACAGATATCTACGCCCAGAACAGGATAATTGCACATGATATCCTTGAGGATCGTGTGAACCTGGCTGCAGGACATATCACCCTGGTCCCAGTTGGTCGTTACGACCCTCCTGTGAAACACGTCCTTGTCTATGGATATGTAAGCGGGCAGGGACATGACCGGCATGGCAGGATAACGGAAAATCCTGACATCATTGCCATCCAGCGGGTATTCCCCTGACACGCCAATGAACAAAACCTGTTTCAGGAAAGGATTTGTTTCAAGAACCGTCTTGACCCAGCCTCCACAGGAGAGGTGATCCTCAAACATAGGAGGCTGCATGTCATGATGATGGTCCGCGACTACCAGCATGAAATCCCTGTCAATCCTGTCTGTCCAGAATTTTGTAATGTAATGGTGGTTGCCTGTATCAAGAAAATGCACAGCCCTGAGCGGATGAGCGGCTATCCGGGCCTGTATTGTCTTTGCAGCGTCCTGGTTGCAATAACAATCCGAGCCGGGAATATCGGAACAATCTATTATTATGTGGTCGTAACCAAGATAAAAAGACTGGTTTCTGTAAACCCTCGTAAAGTCCATAATTATGACAGGAATGTTCATAATTTCTGACATTGAACCTTATTTTGCGAATATACCTAAAAATACTTTATATAGTAATTATCTATATATTTGCTTTGGTCAAAGATTCAAACATATGGTACAAATGCGAGGATTGGAAAAGGGTAAAGAGCCTTTGAAAGCGGTTTTTCCAGGCAAGTATATACAGGGAAGGAACGCGTTGTCAGATTTGCCTTACGTTTTGCATGTAATGGGAGAAAACGGATTGTTGCTGGCCTCACCATCGGTGATATCAAATGTACTCCCAAAATATTCTTTTATTGAAAGCCGGAAGAATATCCACATTGAAACTTTCGGAGGTGAATGCTGTAGCCGGGAGGTAGAAAGGCTGTCAGGGGCCGTTCATCATACTAAAGCCGATGTTATAGTGGGAATGGGTGGAGGAAAGGTGATTGATACGGCAAAGATCGTTGCAGACAAGACGGGAATACCTGTTATTGTTGTCCCCACGATAGCTTCTACCGATGCCCCCACGAGCGGTTGTGCCGTATTGTATTCACCGGAAGGTGTTTTTGACTCTGTATATTACCTGAAAATGAATCCTCAGGCCGTACTGGTTGACGAAACGATCATAGCTTCTGCACCTACGCGTTTTCTGGTGTCTGGCATGGGAGACGCCCTGGCCACCTGGTTTGAGGCCAGATCGTGCAAACGTTCCGGCTCATCTAACGAATGCGGAGGCTACACCACCTTGACGGCTATGGGAATTGCCCGTCTTTGTTATCAGACATTGCTGCGTTATGGGATGCAGGCAAAAAAAGATGCCGAGCTGCACCTTACCACCCCCGCACTGTCCTGCATCATAGAAGCCAATATCCTGATGAGCGGACTGGGATTCGAGAGTTGCGGACTGGCCTCGGCACATGCCATACACAATGGTCTGACCGCCCTGGAAGAAACGCACGCTTTTTACCACGGGGAAAAAGTGGCTTTCGGAGTGCTGGCCGGCCTTTACCTGACAGGGGCTCCAGTAAAGGAAAAGGATCGCGTATACGGTTTTTGTGAATCGGTGGGATTGCCCACCACATTTGAAGATTTGAATCTGGAAAAGGTGAGCCGCACAAGGCTGATGAAGGCCGCTGTCAAGACCTGTGATCCGAAAGAAGCCATTCACCACGAAACACGAAAGGTCACTCCGGAAGAAGTCCTGGCAGCCATGTTGGCTGCTGACGATTACGGTAAAAAGAGAAAATTGGGAGCCTATGGCAGATAGTCCTGAAAAACAGGAATTGCTGAAGAGTTATTTTGTTAACTATTCACCCAGGTTGACAAATTATGCCGTACGTTTTGTCACAAACAGAGAAACGGCCCAGGATATTGTTCAGGACTGTTTTATGCATTTGTGGGAAAAGATGGAGCAATTTAGCTTTATCCACATTAAAGCCCTTCTTTTCACCATGGTGCGCAACAGATGCCTGAATTACCTGAAACACAGGGATGTAGTTGATCTTTATACTGGCCGTTATCTTCATGAAGTTGAAGGCGAGGAAAGAATATATCATTACGATTTTGATTTTGGTCCCGGCAAGTTACCACTCTATGAAGAACTTGAGAAACAGCTTCAGATAGCAGTGGATTCCTTACCGGAAAAGTGCAGGAAGGTTTTTGTCATGAGCCGTTTTGACGGGTTCAAGAACCGGGAAATTGCAGAAAAATTGAGCATTTCAACCACAGCAGTCGAAAAACACATCAGAAAAGCTTTAACTACATTGACTTCCTATTTCGAAAAGCAATATCCTTTTCACATTTGCATCATCCTTTTCTCCTGTTTGCTATCCTCCTACCTGGATTAGCTCTCCTATAAAAAACATATTTATTTTAAAAAAACCATAACCAAGGTTAGGTAAACTTACATTTTGTTGTTTAATATATGAAATCACCTATCAGTATGAAATCAGATCAGGAAAAAATCAAAGAATTGGCAATCGCGTATTTTGAAGGAAAAATTCATTTGAAAGAAGAGGGCCTGTTATTTGATTTCATTAGTCAATCAAAAGAAAACAAATCACTTTTCAGAAAATGGGAGCATGATTGGCTCCTGGAACATAAACCCGACCAGCAGACCTTCATGTTATGGGACCGTCTTTCAGCCGGTTATAGTAGCAGAAAGAAACAACTACTAGGCTCTCCCATAGTACGTAAAAACATCTTATACCGAAGGATATTCCAGGGAGTGGCTGCGGCAGCTGTTTTAGCTGTCGTTTTCCTGGGGATTGAACTGGGAAGACGATCCGGGCAGGATGGGGGTTATGCGTTTGTGATTGAAACACAGAATGCGGAACAATCCAATGTAATCCTTCCCGATGGCACCGTGGTGTATCTGAACGCCGCAACAACACTCAGGTGCCCTAACAGATACAATCAAAAGCACAGGGTCATGGAACTGGAGGGAGAAGCCTATTTTGAGGTAGCAAGGAATGAGGATATGCCTTTTATTGTCAAGGCAAAGAATATTCCCATAAAAGTTTTGGGAACCAGGTTCAATGTGACAGCCTACGCAGATGAACCCACAGTGACAACAGCATTGCTTGAGGGCAGACTGGAGATCGGGGGAGAAAATAAAAAGATCACTATGAATCCCGACGATATCATCCGTTTTGACACCAATACGCAGACCGTTTCTAAATTCAGGCAAAACGCATCGCAATATATATCTTGGACAGAAAGAAGGTTTGAATATAACATGATCACATTTGACGAGCTCTTTAAACGGCTCTCGCGTCAGTATGATGTCAATATCATTTTTACAGCTGATAAGAAAATGGACAAGATTTTCAATATTTCCCTTAATAATGGGGAAACCATTACCGATGTTCTGGATGCTCTTTCTTTGATTATTCCATTTACGACAAAACGAGATGGGAAAAACCTTTATATAACATTCAAATAAATAATTATGCATTTTAACCTAAACCTTAAAAGACTTGTACTCACTTCAGGTTTGATCCTGTTGGGGGTATTTTCTTTCGGACAGACGATCACCAGGGAGTTCGTGAACGTGTCCTTGGTCAATGTTTTGAAAGAAGTTGAAAAACAGACTGGTATGTCTATTATTTACGAAACCAGCGAGGTCAATGAATCGTATCTGGTTACCGCCAGATTTGAAAATGCATCTGTAGAAGAAGTTCTACAGACGGTACTCGAGGGATCGTTATATTATTCCATTGAAGGCAAGATCATAGTGCTTCACAAACAGCCTTCTGAAAAAGACAAATCCATTCCCCAGGTTCAACAGCAACAGGAACATCGTGTAACCGGCACTGTTGTTGATGAGTCTGGTCTTTCGATTATTGGAGCTTCGATTGTTGCCCAAGGATCTCAGACTACGGCCATTACAGATTTGGACGGGAATTATTCCATTCGTATTCCGGCTGATGGCGTACTTGTAGTCTCCTACATTGGATTTGTAACCCAGACCATTCCTGTCAACAACCAGGCAGAAATCAACATAGTAATGAGTGAAGACCGTCTTGTACTTGAGGAAGTGGTTGTTGTGGGCTACGGTACTCAGAAGAAAAAACTGCTCACAGGGGCCAACCTGAACATTAAGGAAGAAGATATCACTAAAAGAAGCTCCCAGAATGCTCTTGATGCCCTGATTGGCCAGAGCCCCGGGGTACAAATCATAGCTTCTTCGGGACAGCCAGGTGAAGATTTCCGTGTAAGTGTAAGGGGTCTAGGGACAGTAGGTGATGCCACACCCCTATATGTGGTAGATGGAGTACAGGTAAGCGGTATATCCCATATCAATCCTTCAGAGATTGAATCCATCGATGTGTTGAAAGACGCGGCTTCGGCAGCCATTTACGGCGCACGGGCAGCCAATGGTGTGTTGCTGGTAACAACCAAAAAAGGGAAAACCGGTAAAACAGTGGTTGGATATGATGGATTTATGGGAGTTCAATCCTTGGTAAGAATGCCCGAAATGCTCAATGCACAGGATTATATGATGATCATGGACGAGGCCAGTATCAATTCCGGTGGTACAGCTTATGGCTGGTTAAGTGAATTCAATATTGATCCGGCCAAGATCGGGCAGGGAACCGACTGGCTAAACCAGATAATTGTGAAGAATGCGAAAACCCAGAACCACGTGGTTAGTGTCAGCGGTGGTTCACAGCTCAGTGTCTTTGCCTTGTCTTTGAGTTACAGCGGACAGGAAGGCGTGATAGGAGGGAAGGATTACTCCAATAATGAACGGTTTAATTTCCGCATAAATAGTGACCATAAAATTTACAAGGATATTGTAAAAATAGGTGAGAATCTCTCCTTGTCCTTTATCAACCGGCATGGAGTTCTTATCGGGAACCAGTTCAATAATATCATAAATGACGCATTAAGAGCCACCCCTGTTTTAACTCCCTATAATGAAGACGGGACAGACTACGCATCGGCAACATTATGGTATGTAGATGAAACGAATCCATTGGCATCACTGGCTCTGAGAAATCAGAAAAAAACACAGACGGCCCGGTTGTCAGGAGATATTTACCTGGAGGTTCAACCCATAAAGAATTTAAAGCTCAGAAGTGTCTTTGCCCTGGATTACAGTAATTCCAATTCCCGGAGTTATACACCGCAATATTATTACGGAAGTGGCTTTTACAACGACACCGATTACGTGATTCAGCAGAATGCGCTCAGAACCAGCTGGTCCTGGGAAAATACTCTTAATTATAATTTCAATCTGAAAAATCATAATTTTGATATTTTACTTGGGATTCAGGCCAGGCAGGAAACCGGTCAATACCTGTCTGCCCAGAAATACGATCTGGTATTCAACGACTTTGACCATGCCTGGATTAACAATGCGACCAATACCAATGCGAATATGGTCATTGTTGAGGGCTACCCTTACAACCTGGATAACCTTGTTTCATATTTCGGTCGTATCAGTTATAACTATAAAGAGAAATACATGTTTACCGCAACGGTCAGAGCCGATGGTTCTTCAAAATTCGGTCCGACCAATCGCTTTGGTGTATTTCCATCTGCATCTGCGGGATGGGTGATAAGCAGCGAAGGTTTCATGGAGGGTGCGAAAGATGTGATCAGCTTCCTCAAATTGAGAGCCAGCTGGGGTCAGAACGGGAATAACCGTATAACCGATTACACGTATCTCTCTACCATAGCTACCACTTCTTATGCTTTCGGAGATAAGGACAATCAAACATCCACTACAACAGGTGTCTATGAAAATTCCATGCCCAATGTAAACGTAAAGTGGGAAACATCCGAGCAACTTGACCTGGGTCTGGATTTGCAATTGTTTAACGGAAAAATTCAGGCAGCTTTTGACTATTACAACAAAACAACAAGGGATTGGCTGTTACAGGCCGATGTGCTGGACGTGTTCGGTGCTCAGACAAACCCTTACATCAACGGTGGTTCTGTAAGAAACAAGGGCGTTGAGTTCGGGGCATCTTATTTTGGTCAGATAGGGAACGAATTTCAGTTTTCCATTAGCGCGAACGGCGCGTTCAACAAAAATGAAGTTATATCCATCCCCAATGTAGAAGGGATCATACACGGATCCCAGGATATTCTGTTCAAGGGAATGCAGGAAATGAACCGTGCCCAGGAAGGTTATCCCATAGGTTATTTCTGGGGATTGAATATGTTAGGGATCTTCCAGAATCAGAGCCAGATTGACAACCATAAAAATTCCGAAGGCAAAGTGATTCAACCCTATGCCAAGCCGGGAGATATTATCTATGACGACACCAACGATGACGGAGATATTACTCAGGCAGACAATATATACCTGGGACAACCTTATCCCACTACTACGATTGGGTTAAATCTGTCCCTGAATTACAAAGGATTCGATTTCTACCTGGTTGGGAACGGCTCTTTTGGAATGCAGATCGCAAAATGTTACCGTCCAATAGACCGTAAACAATACAATTATACCGCTGATATTCTGGGCCGCTGGACCGGAGAAGGAACTTCAAACACCATTCCCCGTGTGACCAACGGTGATGAAGATAATGGGAACCGTCTGTATATGTCTCAGTTATATATAGAAGATGCCGATTTCTTCCGTATTAGCAATGTTACACTTGGATATAACTTTGCCCGTTTATTCAAGCAAAAGACAGTCATCAGTCAGTTGCGTGCTTACGTAACGGTTCAGAATGCACTGGTCATTACCGGGTATTCCGGAATGGATCCTGAAGTCGGGTACAGTGGCGGTTCTACATGGGGATCTGGTATAGACCTAGGCTATTATCCACGTGCCCGGACTGTCCTCTTTGGTTTGAGTATTAAACTTTAAAAATGACGGAGATCATGAAACATATATTAAAACTAGCAGCAGTAATCTTAGTATCAGTTAACCTGTCATCCTGTTCAGATGATTTTCTTAAAAGTGAACCGATGACTCAACTGACTTCAGCTAACTTCTATAAAACCCCCGAAGAGCTTAACATGGCCCTGGTTGGTTGCTATCAGCAGCTGAGGGGAGGCTACGGAGATTTTTTCCAGTTGCTGAACATTGCCGCCGATGATTGTTACGGGGGAGGCGGATATACCGATGCTTACGGTAACCAGATATGGGATGAGTTTACTCATTACAATGACCTGGAAATCAATCGTTACACTTGGGCTTCAAAGGTCTGGCGCGCTATCAGGAGATGCAACGTGGTGGTAGAACAGGCAGAAAATATTGATTGGGGTGCCGATTCCAAACTGAAAAATCAATATGTAGCCGAGGCCAGAATGCTCAGGGCCTACTGGTATTACTTGACACAAGCTTGTTATGGTCACATTCCCCTGGTCACAACATCGGATCAGCTTGAAATTGAAGGACAGGCAGATCCTGACGATGTATACGCCTATATTGCAGAAGATTTGAAGTTTGCTATTGAGAATCTTCCGGCAACCCGTTTCCAGGATATTTCCAAGGGTGAGATTGGCCATGTGACCAAATGGTTTGCCGAGGGATTTGCCGCCAGGGTATACCTTTTCTACACCGGTTATTATGGCAAAAGTGAAATGCCCGGTCTGACCAAAGCCCAGGTGACAGGCTATTTGAATGATATCATTACCAGCAGCGGGCACGCATTGCTTCCCAGTTTCAGTTCTCTCTGGCCCTGGTCTATGAGAAAAGATTACTGGTCCAAACAATCCCTTTACGTGGGTAATCCCAACCTGGTGTATGCCGGAGAGTACAATCCCGAGATAGTATTCGCCATTAAATTGCATACAGGATTCTCCTTTTCTCATTCGCAATATATGGGCATGAGGGGAGAAGTAAAAGCAGGAGATTATGACCCGTTTACTTCCGGATGGGGAATGGCTACAATCACTCCTAAGGCTTACAACTGGTTTGAAGAAGGTGATACGCGCCGTTTTGCCTCTATCGTCAATCTGGCTGCTGAAGGGATCCCCTGCGACGGAACGGATCAACGTGAATTTACCGGTTATGTACATAAGAAATACCAAAACCTGACTTCTCCCGTTGACCGCACAAAAGGTTATCCGCAGTACCTGGGCGCCAGCAATAAGAACGCCAATCCCCAGGACCAGATTATCATGCGGTATTCGGACATTCTCCTGATGGCTGCCGAACTGGTGGTGGACACAAATCCTGCACAGGCTCTCAATTACGTTAACCAGGTCCGCAACAGGGCATTTGAAAACACTTCACATGCGTTCAAATCGGTTACCAAACAGGATATCCTGGACGAAAGGGCAAGGGAATTTGTTTTTGAAGGCCTGCGTTACCATGATGTGCTGCGCCAGGGACTCACCAAAGCAAAACAAATCCTTGATGTAAAAGGAGAAATCGTATTAAACGGGAAAAATCCGGCAACAAAAACCATCGACTGGCCTATTGAAAAAGAAGGCCTGTTAATGATCCCTTATAGTGATGTGTCTTTGTCAAACGGGAAACTCCTTCAGAATCCGGGATGGTAACTTTTTAAATTGAAAAAATGAACAAAAAAATACTCGTTTTAATCACCCTGCTGTCATTTCTGGGCATTAACCTTCAGGCACAGCAACCTGCACTGAAAAAGAAAGGGGATGCCACCCAAATGTACGTCGACGGGAAACCTATGCTGATGCTGGCCGGTGAACTGGGAAATTCTTCAAGTTCCAGCGAAGCCTACCTGAAAGATGTATGGCCCGGACTAAAGGCGTTGAATTACAATACAATACTTGCAGCCATTACCTGGGAGATGATCGAACCTGAAGAAGGTGTATTTGATTTCAGTTCTGTAGACCACCTGATAAGCAGCGCCCGCCAGTACGATTTGAAACTGGTGCTGCTTTGGTTCGCAAGCTGGAAAAATGCCGCCTCCACCTACATTCCCCTTTGGGTCAAAAAGGATTATCAGAGATTTCCCCGGGCCGAAGATGCAAGCGGAAAACCGGTGGAGATTCTTTCGGCTGTTTCTGAGGTAAACATGAAGGCCGATGCCCGTGCCTTCCGTTCCCTGATGAAGCACATTGCCCAGGTGGACGGTAAAGAGCATACAGTGCTAATGATGCAGATAGAAAACGAACCAGGCATACTCAATACCCCCCGGGATTATTCTCCCGAAGCCGAGTTGCTTTTCAATGGCCCTATACCCGAAGACCTGGTTCAATATCTTAAAAAGAACAAAAACGACCTGAGCAGAGACCTGTCAAAAGTATGGAGTGCCAATGGGTCCAAAACTAAGGGAACCTGGGAGGAAGTTTTTGGCAAGAGCAAGATCGGTGGATGGAGCCATACCGGAGAATTTGACTGGCACGACATGTACTACTATACAGAGGAACTGTTCATGGGTTATTATTATGCCAGATATATGGGTTATGTGGCAGCCGAAGGGAAGAAGGAATATGACATTCCCATGTATGCCAATGCCTGGCTCAAAGGTCCCGATTACGGCTGGTCCGGAATGCATCCGGGGGGAGGACCGCTTCCCAGCGTAATAGATATGTACCATTGTGCCGGACCGGCCATTGATATTTTATCTCCGGACATTTATGTACCTCATTTCACCGAAATTGTAGAGTGGTATGATCAATTGGGAAATCCTTTGTTTATTCCCGAGACCAGGGGTGGGGAGCTGGGTGTTTCGCGCCTGTTGTGGTGCCTTGGGGAACACAATCTGATGGGCTTCTCACCTTTTGGAATAGACCGCAGCGCAAGGACCGGCCTTACCAGTGCCCAGGCAGATCCCCTGGCACAGGCATACAAACTCATTGACGGAATGCAGGAGGTGATCCTGGAATACCAGGGAACCGGCAATATCCGGGGTTTCTTTGTAGACAATGACAATCCTGAACAATCTTTTGTATTAGGTGAGTATATTGTTACAGCCGACCTGATGCGCCCCAGAAACTATGCCTCCATGGGTGCTCCCGCTCCCACCGGAGTGAGGACTGTGCCTGAAACCGCTTCAGGAGGCGGATTTATTATCCTTCAGCCCAACGGGGAATACATAGTTATGGCCCGCAATGTCAATGTCAGGTTTGCTCCGGCCCAACCGGGGAACCTGCCATACATAGGTTTGGGAACTTTAACCGAAGGAGTATTTGAGAATGGAGAATGGATTCAGGGAAGGGTGTTGAACGGGGACCAGATCCATGGCAGCATATTTACCGGAACCGGGCTGAAAATGAACACACTGGGCATTCAGAGAGTTACATTGTACCGTTACGGTAAAAGAGAAATCAAGCAGTGATAGTTTGATTAATTAGTTTTTTAGGTTAGATGATAATCTTTCACCTCACCTTACTGTGAGGTGAAAGATTTGAAATCTAGAGCCACATAGGAAACTATACTTTTTATACTTACATTTATTCACCCGTTCATGATCTGGCAGTATTTCAGAACCCGTTACGGAGCATGACAGGTAAATCCAATAACAATTAAATAAATGTGCCGTTTATGAAAAGATTACTGATATTTTACGGGGTGCTTTTACTCTGCCTGCAAGCGAATGCCCAGCCTTACCTTCAAAGCTGTGCCGTTGATGTAAGCCAGGATTTCACAGATTTTAGCAATACGTATTTTTTTGCCGATTCTCTGGCGTCATTCGATCCCGCCACCGCAGAAGGGTCCATCCGCTGGAAACGTTACAGCCTTTTTGGAAGACAGGCATTCAACACCACAAAAGTCTTTCCACTTCCTCTGGAGATGCTGGATTTTCCCCCTACCCAGTACGAAAATGACCCGCAGTTGCGTTTCAGCATTGATTTTGTTTCACCGGTCACGGTACGACTGAGGGTATACACTTCTCCGGTCATACTTTCGGAAGAAGAATCACTCATGCTAACAGGAACACCGCCCCGGGACGGATCCTGGACCTATAAAAAGGGGAATGGCACACACACCTATACAGGCCGGGGAGGGAGCATTGTGATCAGGGAGTATCCCTTCTCCATCATGCTCTGCGATGAGCGCGGCAGGGAAATGACACGCACCAGGCACTGGGCCGATAATGATTCCACCCAGATCAAAGTGTTACCCTTCCAGTTTATCAAAAGAGCCAGTGACAACATCCGGAGTATCAACCCCGTATTTTCCCTGCGGCCGAACGAAAAAATCGTAGGATGCGGAGAGTCTCCGACTGCCCTGAACAAAGTCGGGCAAAAAGTGCATTTATTTGTGACCGATCCTCAAAGTCCGGAAGGAGATCAGATGTACAAGCCAATTCCATTCTTTATCAGTAACAAAGGATACGGGATGTTCATGCACACCTCTGCACCGGTCACCTGTGATTTTGGGGCAACACATGCCGGATCGGCCAAATTGTTCATGGCAGACGAAACGCTTGATCTTTTCCTGTTCTGGGGAAAGCCGGCCGAGATCATAGACCAGTACACCAACCTTACCGGCAAGGCCACCATGCCTCCCTTATGGTCTTTCGGAACCTGGATGAGCCGTATAACCTATTTTTCACAGGAAGAAGGCTATGAAGTGGCCAGAAAGTTGCGAGAGAATAAAATCCCTGCAGATGTGATCCATTTTGACACAGGCTGGTTCCAGACCGACTGGCAGTGTGATTATGTATTTGCCCCTGACCGTTTCCCCGATGCCCAGAAGATGATCAATGACCTGCTGGCAGACGGATTTCATATTTCCCTATGGCAATTGCCTTATTTCACCCCCAAAAACAAATACTTTCCCGAATTGATTGAAAAGGGCCTGTACGTGAAAAACCAGAAAGGAGGCCTTCCTTACGAAGACGTGGTGCTGGACTTTTCCAACCCGGAAACGGTCACCTGGTACCAGGAAAAACTGGAAGGATTGCTCAAGATGGGGGTAGGGGCCATAAAGGTGGATTTTGGTGAAGGAGCCCCTCTGAACGGCATTTATGCCAACGGAAAAGGAGGATTGTACGAACACAATCTGTATCCATTGCGTTATAACAAGGCAGTGGCCGACATCACCCGCATAACCAAAAATGAAACGATCATGTGGGCCAGAAGTGCCTGGGCAGGATCACAGCGCTATCCGCTGCATTGGGGAGGGGATGCTGCCAATACCGATATTGGTATGCTTACCACCCTGAGAAGCGGACTTTCCCTGGGATTGTGCGGATTTTCTTTCTGGAGTCATGACATAGGCGGTTTTGTACAAAGTTGTCCGGAAGAATTATACAGCCGCTGGCTCCCGTTTGGTTTTCTGACGTCCCATACACGCATTCACGGTGCACCACCCACCGAGCCATGGTATTACAGCAAAGACTTTATGGATGGTTTCCGCAGATCGGCAGAACTAAAATACCGTCTGATGCCCTATATCGTGGAACAATCCGAAGAATGTACACGGACAGGCCTGCCCATGTTGCGGGCACTGCTTATAGAATACCCCGATGACCCGGTGGCCTGGCAGATAGAAGACCAGTATCTTTTTGGAAGCGATATAATGGTGGCCCCCTTGTTTGAAAGCGATAAGGAACGCCTGGTTTACCTTCCGGTTGATCGCTGGGTAGATTATCAGAGCGGCAAGACCTATGATCCTGGCTGGCACAGGATAACCACAGGGCAGATCCCTGCCCTGATCCTGGTCAGGAAAGGGGCCGTTATACCACAGGTCCCTGTGGCTCAAAGTACAGATAAAATCGAATGGGAAAAAGTTAAAAATATTAAATACTAGTGTTGTATATGAAACGTTATGCCTACAGCCTTCTGGCGCTGATCATGCTGCTCCCTGTATCCTGCTCCCGGAACAACGGTTCTTCAGATCCCGATGCGCAGCAACTCTTTATGGGTGAGAATATTGCCGTGGCCCCCACTGTTTATGGAAAAGTGAAGGGTTATATTTTACGGGACATTTACCATTTTATGGGAATTCCTTACGGAGCCAGCACCGAAGGGAAAAACAGGTTCATGCCACCCTGTCCCCCCGAACCCTGGGACGAAGTGCTTCCCTGTGTCTATTTTCCGACCTCGGCTCCCCAGGTAGTGAGGTATTCCCGCAATTCTGAATCCTATTCTGCCTTTGTGGACAGGTGGAATTACGACGAGATAGGAGAAGACTGCCTGCGGCTCAATGTATGGACCCCGGCCCTTGACGGGAACAAGAGACCAGTCATTGTATGGTTGCACGGTGGCGGTTTTTCAAGTGGTAATTCCATTGAACAGAACGGATATGGAGGCGAGAACCTGGCCCGTTACGGGGATATTGTATTTTGTTCTGTCAATCACCGTCTGAACGCATTTGGCTTTTCAGATTTCTCTGCTGTAGGCGGGGAAGCATTCAAGAATTCGGGTAATGTGGGACTGCTGGATATCATAGCTGCCCTGGAATGGATCCGGGACAATATTGCCAACTTTGGTGGAGATCCGGGCAATGTAACCATCATTGGGCAATCAGGCGGTGGTTCCAAAGTAAGTGCCATTGCCACCATGCCTGCCGCCAAGGGACTGGTTCACAAGGCAGTTGCACTAAGCGGTAACTCCATTAAGGCAGGAAATCCGGAATTTTCGGCAGGCTTGGGCGCCTGCATCCTGGAGGAAGCCGGTTTGCAGCCTTCACAGATTAATCAGCTACAGGAAATGCCCTGGGAGGAATACCTTGCCCTTGCCAACCGTGCAGCCACGAAATTCAACAGCCGGATGGAAGGACTGGGGATCAGGGGAGGATTCGGCCCGGTGGCAGACGGAACAGTACTGCCTGCCGAGATCTATTTTTCGGCAGATGATCCGTCAATTCCCGATATTCCCATGATATACTGCACCACGTTCCATGAATGGAATCCCAACAGGGACCGTCCGGAACTGGAAGATGTATCATTAGAAGAGGTAACGGAAAATCTTAAGGAACATTATGCAGACAAAGCCCTTGAAATTGTGGCTGCTTATGCCGGCCAGTTCCCAGATAAAAAACCAATCGAAATCTGGGCCCTTATCAGTTCCAGCCGGGTGAATGTGGTGCGTGCAGCCAACACCAAGTTGCAGCAGCAATCCCCCGTCTATGTAGCCTGGTTCGGATGGCAACCGCCTTTGTTTGACGGACGGCTGCGTGCATTCCACTGTATTGACATCTGCTTCTGGTTCTGCAACACAGATCTTATGGTCACCCATACAGGAGGTGGTAAGGAACCCAGAATGCTTTCAAGGAAAATGGCCGATGCCCTGCTACGGTTCATGAGAACGGGAAATCCCAACGGAGGTTCACTGCCCTTCTGGCCCGAATATACCATTGGGAAAGGGGAAACCATGGTGTTGAATACCCACCCTGAAGTTGTCAACGATCCGGACAGGGAAGCACGCCTGGTCCTGGAGCGGGCAATGTAGTCCCTGGAGTTATTTGGAAGTTTCAGCCTGGCGCTGTACTTCTTCAATCATCTTTTCATTAGGCAGGATGTAAATCTCCACACGGCGGTTTTGCATCCTGCCTTCTATTGTATTATTGTTAGCAGCCGGCTCCTACGCCTGTTCTGCCTATAGTCCCGCAACCGCTCAGGAAAAGGGATGCAATAAGCACTTCGGTTACTAAAGATCTTAGTGTTTTCATATTAAGTTTGATAAATTTGTCATAACCAAAGTAAAGATAATGAAAAAATCATTTTTTCTTCTTGTTCTTCTGACCGCCTGCACATCTGGCGGACAGGTGGTTGTAAACCAGCTTGGCTATTATCCCGGACAGGAAAAAATAGCCATTGTGGATGCATCATTCCAGGGCTCTTTCCGGGTCGTTGATCATCAGAAAGGGACAACGGTATTTGAGGGAACAGCCGGTGAAGTGTTCTCCTCGCTCTTTTCGGACAAAGAACGTACCCGGCTTGATTTCACTTCTTTAGACAGCTCCGGAATTTACCGTATTGTAACCGAACAAGGGATGGAGTCGCCTGCTTTCAGAATCGGGGACAGCATCCTGGCCCCCCTGGCATCGGCCGCCCTGGAAGCGTTTTTTTTACAACGATCCACCCCGGGACACCCGGATACAGTGGTTCTGGTGCATGCCTCGGCTGCATCGCAGGAAAGGCCGGAAGGGACCATCATTGCTTCAGCCGGAGGATGGTACGATGCCGGTGATTACAACAAATACATTGTAAATGCTTCTTATACGACCGGGCTCATACTTGCCGGATATGAACAATACCCTGGCTATGCCCTAAACAGACGGTTGCTGGACGAGGTGATGTACAATCTGCAATGGAGCCTGACCATGCAGGATCCTGCCGACGGCGGGGTATACCATAAATTGACCACTCCCGAATTCGAGGCGTTCATTAAGCCCGGTGCATGTAAAAAACCGCGTTATGTTGTGCAAAAGAGCGTTACTGCTACGTTGGATTTTGCTGCCTCCATGGCACAGGCCGCCCGTATCTACAGGGATATTGAAGATCATTCCTCCACAGCAGCTGTCATGGTAAAAGCGGCAGAAGCCGCATTCTGCTGGGCTCTGGAGCATCCCGATGCCTTATACAACCAGTTCCGGATGAATGAGCAATTCACTCCAGCCATACAAACAGGTGCCTATGGGGATCTTTCGGCAAAAGATGATTTTTTCTGGGCATCATGCGAGTTGTATCTAACCACAGGAAACGAAGCTTACCTGGATAAAGCATTGGAATATGCCCCTGAAAAATTCACGGCCCCCACCTGGAGAGATGTCTACGGACTGGGCGTTTTTGCTTTATTGACACACAACAAGGCAACCCCGGCAATGAAAGAACAACTGATCGCATTCTGTGACAGCGTGGTATCACTGGCCGGCGGAGCGCCATTTGCTTCATCTTACGGCAACTCGGCACGTGATTTCTACTGGGGATGCCTGTCTGAAAGCTGTTGCAGCAACGCCATCTCTCTTCTCTACGGGTTCAGCCAGACGGGAAACAGGGATTATCTTATGCAGGCTTACCATAACATGGATTACCTACTGGGAAGAAATCCCACCGGGTATTGTTATGTGACAGGAACCGGGAGTAAAAGCCCGCAAAATCCTCACCATCGTCTGGCCGCTACGGATGATATTCCGGGACCGCTTCCCGGATTCCTGGTAGGGGGACCAAATCCTGCCAGGCAGGACGGATGTGTTTATCCTTCCGACCTGCCCGACGAATGTTACCTGGACGTGGTGGAAGCCTTTGCTTCCAATGAAATTGCCATTAACTGGAATGCCACATTATTGCATCTTGCAATTGCCCTGGAGGAGCTTTCGCAGCTCCTTTGATTATGCGCCGAAACGTTTTTCGATCACATTCCAGTCCAGAATGTCCCAGAAAGCCTTGATGTAATCCGGCCGCCTGTTCTGGTAATCAAGGTAATAGGCATGTTCCCACACATCGCATGTCATAAGGGGTTTCTGTTTCCTTGCCAGGGGGCATCCTGCGTTGGATTCCTGGGTTATGACCAGGTTGCCTTCCTGATCAAGCACCAGCCAGGCCCATCCGGAACCGAATACCGTGGCAGCTGCACTGGAAAAGGTCTCTACGAATTTTTCAAATTTGCCGAAATCTTTTTCAATAGCTCTCAACAACTCATTTTCAGGACGTTTTTTTGCAGTAGCGGAAGCTTTGAATTGATTAAAATAAAAAGTGTGATTGAAAACCTGGGCGGCGTTGTTGAACAGAGCGCCGGCAGGAGCCTTGGCAATAATGGTTTCAAGGCCGGAGTTTTCAAAAGGAGTTCCCACGATCAGGTTGTTCAGGTTGTTTATATAAGCCTGGTGATGTTTGCCGTAATGATAACCTATGGTTAGGGAACTTATGGCAGGAGACAGATCGTTGGCGGAAAAAGGGAGGGGAGGTAGTTGATGTGCCATAATTAATCGTATTAGTTGACAGACAAATATACTCAATTTTGCTTATATTTGTTTTATGGATATTTTGAGAATGGGAAAAAAGAATGAGGCGCAATACAGCCAGTTGGTTGAGGAACAGCGTGACATTTTCCTGAAGAATGCTGCCGTTGACAGGCTGCCCGAGGACCTGGAGCGCATCAGACAGGCCTATGAATACGCCTTCCAGGCACACTGCAGACAAACCAGAAAAGCAGGAGAACCCTATATATTGCATCCTATAGCCGTTGCTCGCATAGTTAACGAGGAGATAGGCCTTGGAACAAATCCCATCATCGCTTCCCTGCTGCACGATGTGGTAGAGGACACTCCGCATACCGTCGAAGAAATCAGGGAACTTTTTGGGGAAGACATTGCTTACCTGGTAGACGGACTTACAAAAGAAAAAAAGGAGCAATACAAACTGTCCATGCAGGTGGACAACATACGCAAGATGTTGATGACCATTCAGTACGACATCCGTGCCCTGCTCATCAAGCTGGCAGACAGGCTCCATAATATGAGGACACTGGCCGACATGCCCCTGCATAAACAAATGAAAATTACGGGAGAAACCGATTTTTTCTTTGCTCCGCTGGCCAACCGCCTGGGCCTGTATAAAGTAAAGACAGAACTGGAAAACCTAAGTTTCAGGTTCCGGTCGCCCGAAGAATATGCCAGGATTCAGAAGATACTGGATGATTATGCTGTTGAAACCCAGGGAATAAGGACCCGCTTTGTTACTCCCATTGAACAAACCCTGCGTGAACATGGCATAAATGCCCGGATATCGCAGGATATCAGGAGTGTTTACTCCATTTGGCGCCATATGCAACAAAGACAGGTACCTTTCCGCCGCCTGGAAAGCGTTTATGTTTTTAATATTGTATTTGACGTAAAAACAGAGGGACCCTGTGACGTTTCGGAAAAGAACCAGAGTCTGCAAATCTATTCGCTGCTAACGGATCTCTACCTGGAACGTGTGGGCAGTTTTCACAACTACGTCGACAATCCCAAAGCCAACGGCTACGAAGCCCTTCACTGTATGTTCATGACCGAACACGGAACCTGGGCCGAGGTCCATATCAAGAGCCGGCGGATGGAGGAAGCTTCCATCCACGGTTGTATAGTCAAGCGTCACAAGAATGTAGGGATAGGAGGGGTTGATGGCTGGGTGGAGGAATTCCGGGGAACGCTCAAAGACATGGTCTACCATGACGGCTTTAACAACAAGGACGGTTTTTTCATTGAGGGGGTGAAAGCAAATCTCTATAATGACGATATCAGGGTTTTCACACCAAAAGGAGAACAGATTCTGCTGCCCAGCAATGCCTCGGCGCTGGATTTTGCCTATGTGATTCACTCCGAGATCGGAGATCACGCCCTTTTTGCCCGGGTAAACGGAATGCTCTGCTCCATAAAGACCGTACTCAAACGCGGAGACAGGGTGGAAATTGGCACCTCCTCGGCTATCATGCCTCAAAAAGACTGGCTGGAGGCGGTGGTTACGTATAAGGCAAAATCCTGCATCCGAAGTGCCCTCCGTAAACAGAACATATCCATAAAGCCTTCCAGATACAAATTTGCCAAGTGTTGCTCTCCCCTCACGGGAGATGAACTGCTTGGCTTTGAAGCCCAAGACGGAAGCGGAAAAGTCTTCGTTCACACCCGTGATTGCGAGAGGGCTATCAAATTATCCACAGAACATGGGGAAACGATTGTAAATGTCGAGATTGAAGCCGATGAAAACACTTACTATCCGGCTCACATCCATGCATTCGGGGTAGACCGCAAGGGCATCACTTTTGAAATATCCCAGATCATATCGGAAGAGTGGGGACTGAACATAAACAACATGAGCGTAACCACAAGGGATGCCCTTTTTGAATGTGATATATACCTTGAAGTCCGCTCTGCCAAAGAGATCTACAATATCATCAAGAGGCTGGAATCGGTACTGGGGGTGGAAGAAGTCAAACGTGTATCCCTGAGCAGGGACTAATCATTTTTTTGGCCTCTTCCAGATCTTTGGGAACATCTATACCCTTGGAATAACCGGGTACTTCTACCATTTTAACCCTCATATTGTATTCAAGAAACCTCAGGTTCTCCAGTTTTTCTGACAATTCCAGGGGACCGGGTGCCAGGGAAGCGAAACGCAGCAAAGCCTCCCTGCGGAAGGCATAAATCCCGATGTGCTTGAAAGTCTTGGCTTTATACCCGGCAGGATCCCAGGTGAAAGGGATGGGTGCCCTGGAGAAAAGCAGGGCGAAGCCCTGTCTGTCTGTCACCACCTTGACCACGTTGGGATTGTCCGGTTCCTCCGTCTCGCCCAAGGGAGACATCAGGGAAGCAACATCAACAGATTCAGCGCCCGCTTCTTCAAAAACGCCGAGAAGGGCTTTCAGCGGGCCTGCCGAGGTAAAGGGTTCATCGCCCTGAACGTTGATGATCACATCGGCCTGCGGGTAATGCTCGGCTGCCTCGGCAATCCGGTCGCTGCCGCAAAGGTGCTTACCGGTGCTCATGCGGGCTTCTCCTCCGTGGCTGACGATTTCACGGTAGATTTCCTCACTGTCTGTTACCACGACTACTTTTCTGAAGAGGCCCGTCTCCAGGGTCGCGCGCCAGGTACGCAGGATGACCGTTTCGTCTCCCAGTTTCTGCATCAGTTTTCCAGGGAAACGTTCAGATGCGTAGCGTGCCGGAATTAATGCTATGGTGTACATTTTATTCAAAGCTATAGTTTTCGAAATATCTCTTGATCTGTTCTCTCAGGTTCACGCGGATGCTGTCAATCCGGTAGGAAAGGGCCGGGATTCCCTGGTCAGTGAAAAGGGCGTGTCCAACATCAATTTTAAAATCTTGCGGGACCCCGCGCACATCAATTCCGAATTTGAACGGAACGGGAGATTTGAGCAGGGAAATATGGTAATGAAAGGTCCCGGCTATGTTATGAGATCCGGCAATAGCCGCCCTGTAACGGTCCATTTCCATGATGAAAGGAAACACATCTACCCGGTTGTCCGCCACGGTGGCTTCTACGCGGATGTTGTCTATCAGGTTGAGGGCCTTTTTTCTGAACATCAGTTTGCGGGAAATCTCGGAAAAAGTCTCCCCGTCCAGAAGCACCAGGCCGTTGCCGGCAATGCGGCAGGCGCCCCGCAAGGTGGAGAGCACAAGGTTCATGTCGGTATCGAGCTGCGAGGTGGCAGAGAACTGAATATCGGCAAGCCCCCTGAAAGACCTGATCATCGGGAACAAGGTGTCTATGGAAGGAAAGAGCCGGGTAACTTCTTCCAGAAGGATATCCTTCATTTCCATATGCAGGCCCACCTGCAGGCTGTCCCTGGACGGGGTTGCATACAAAGCGTCTATGGTAATATCTCCTGCGTTAGAAGAGGCCTGAAGTTCGTCCAGTTGCAGGTACCGGTCTGCGGCAAGTAACATTCCGTGCAGGCCTTTCATCTGTAAATGAAGGTAATAGGCGTTGGATACGGCCAGGACCAGCTGCAGGTTCACGTTCCCGGGTACGACCAGCAGGTTCTGATAAGCGGGGATTTCCGTGGAACCGGGCAGGCTGTCTTGTTTCTCCATTAAGGACATTCCGGAATTGATTGCCCCGATCAGCTCATTGCAGTCCAGGGTATCGCTCTGGAGGTCAAAATTGAGTCCCAGGCGTCCCCGTCCCAGCAACACCTGGCGCATATCGGTCATATACCCGTTAAGCAATAAGTCGGATCGTCCTGCCCTGATGACGGTATGGGTAATCTCTAGCCGGTCATTTTGCAGTACAAGATGTGCATCTCTTACCTGTGTGTTGAGCGGTATAAAAGGTGTAATAAGTTGTATTCCGCCGGCCTGTAATGTCCCGTTCACATTCCACCGGCGCAGCAATCCGCGCTCTTCCCTGTCCAGATCAAGAGACAGGTCGGCATAGGAGAATTCGTGACGAGGCCGTGCTCTGCGGAGCAGGAACGAGTCCCTGCGCGCAGACAGGCCGGCTGTATCTCTGTGCTGTGTCCTGACATTACGGGTCAGGTCTGCCTGCAGGTGCAGGTCCGAGATACTTCCCCGGTGAATGCCCATCATGGCCCCGACTGAACGGGATTCCAGCGTTAGCCCGATTACCGGAAGGCTCTGGTCGCGGCTGTCGGACTTTACTGAAAAGACGATATTTCCACCATCCATCCCGATGCGAGTGGAATCATTTACATATACCCGCAGGTTCCTGCTTTTTAAAGATCCGTTCAATGGTTGGACCTTAGTGCTGTCCATGGTGAACATGCCCGGGGTGCTGCCGGCTTTAAGCTCAGTTCCTGAGAGGGCTGCCAATTCACGCCCCTTGTAAAGGATTTGCAGACTGTCACTGACAAGTTCCAGATCCAAAGAGGTCCCCGGGTGAATACCCAGACGCAGCCGGGTGGAGTCGGCCCTGCAAAACAGACTGTATGCAGGCAAATCCAGGGTGAAACCGTCTGTCTGGAAATCTGATGAGAGCATCACATTGCCCAGCGCGGCCGGATTCAGGTCTTTGAATCTGAAATCGGCCTCCAGATTGGCTGTGACACCTCCAACGGCCCGGCCTTCTTCCACCACCTCCACAAGCTCGTGCAGGCGGTCAAGGCGAGCTTCGATTCCGGCCGACAATCTGACGGATGGTTCTTTAAAGACAGAAGACAGTATCCCGTTCACGGACAAGTCAAGGGCAGGGCTTCTGACTGTCAGGTCCTCCATTTCAAGTATTCCGTGGTTGTTTTCTCCAGGATCGTAGGAAGAGGCTATCCTGGTCTTGATTTCCGGTATCATGATACCCGAAGGAAGATGCACAAGGCTTCCTGGACCGGCCTCAAGATGAGCCCAGTATACAGGGAATTCACCACTTTCGTATTTATAGGCGCCGTTGAGGAACAGCTCAAGGTCCTTTATGGGCATGGAAGATGCAAATGGTTTTTCCCGGGGTAGGAGGTTTAGAGGAAAAGCATCATAAAGATCTGTCAACATGGTGGAATCTATCAGGCATAAGCCGCGCAGCTCCAGGCTGTCTTCCCTCAGCCCCATGAATCCGTTGATAAACAGGGGAACTTTTCCAAGAACTGTTTCACAATTCCTGAAGTAGTAGTCATCAAAATCATTTTCCAGTACAATATCTCCTTTGACATTGAAAGGAATCCTGTCAAACAGCAGGTTCTCTCCCACGATCAGTGTGTTGGAGCAGGATTGTATGTCTGCCGTGAATGCCCACCCCCTGAAAGGAGAACGGGCTGTCATGCCGGTGATGTCAACGCTATAATACACGGTGTCTTTGTAATCATGATAGGTAAAGCGCAGGGTATCGCGTACGCTGAGCCTGCCAAAGGATAATCCGTAAGAGGGGGATTCAGTGTCCCCCGATCCGGGAAAAATATCCCAGTTTGAACGGTCTTCCAGGTCTGTGAACAAATGAATGGAAGCCTGTTCAAGGTGCAGGCGGGGGATAACGACCATGCGCCGTAACAGGGCGGCAGGGCGCAGGGTCACTTCCATTTTCTTAAAAACAAGCAGGGAGTCTGCCCATTTTCCCGTAGTGTCAGGGGCGGGAACCAGAATTTCACCATCGGCCAGTTCCAGGGATATGTAGGGAAAATCTTTCCAAACATGGATGGCAGCGTCCGATATGGTAACCGAAGCTTCCATGTACTGTCCTGCATACTGGTTGATCAGGGTGGTCAGGCGGGAAGGTGTCATATAAATGGAAAGAATCGTCATGATAGCCGCTACCAGACCCAGGACAGATAATAAGACGACCAAAAGAATACGCCATCTTGTTTTCATATCAGCGAAATTACATTTTTTTATTCGCATGGAGCAACATTTGGAAGGTTTTGCTCATCTTTGCATTATGGTTAAAAATTTATTCCTTCCAATATTCATATTGACCATAATGCTGGCGTTTTCCGGTTGTAAAAAGGAAGACATGGTCTATTACATTAACAGCGTTCCCCAGGAATTGCATTTCACCCATGAAGGAGGACTTGATACCGTGGCCATAACCTCCAACTCGGGATGGAACGTGAACATACCCCTGGATTGGTGTAGAACCAACCTGTCATCTGTGGGAACTTCCGAAAAAACGGTTCTTCTGAGTTTCAATGTGGAAACAAATACTACAACACAGGAACGCAGCCAGGATATCGTCATCAAATCCACCAACAACGCCAGCATACAGTCTGTCATTAAAGTAATCCAAGATGCCATGGAAGATCCGGAAGATCCGGACGATCCTGACCTGGCAGACACCCTTTTCACGACACCGGTTTCCATGGAGGTACCGTGCAAAGGAGGAAACTACGATTTCACCCTGGTCAGTGATACGACATGGGTATATGATAGCAGCAATGCTGCCTGGTGCAACCTTGTATCCGAACAATCATCGGGCAATCGGGGAGAATACCGGATGACATTCAGTGTTGAGCCCTCACAGCTCACCCAGGCCAGGACAGCCCTGCTGACTTTCAAAACCAGCAACGATTCACTGGCTATCCTGGAGGTAACACAAAGGCCGCTGGGCATTTCGGTTCTGGAAGACCTGTTGTTGTTCCGCGATGATGTGAATGCCTTCGCCGACCTGAGACTCTGGATGGACAGCGACAGCACCATTCACCTGCTATCAGACCTGGATTTGTCTTCCATACCCAACTGGATTCCCATAGGGCTTCATACCAATGCCATGATATACAGTGAAGACAACAGCAGTATCACCGGTGTTTTCAATGGGAATAACCATACGATCAGCAATCTCAGGATCACCCAGAATTCCAGCAGGTCTGCCGGATTGTTCGGGTATGTGCGGAAAGCCACAGTACAGGACCTCACACTGGATCATACTTGTTCCATTACTCTGGTACCCGGACAGTTTCAGAGCATGTCGGCCGGCGGGATCTGCGGCACCATGCTGGGAGGGACCTTGACGGGTTGCCACTTTCAGGGCACCATACAGATTAGCGGGCTGAGCACATCTACCGCGACCGGGGGCATAGTGGGTGAAATGCGCGCAGATGAGAACCTGAAGGCTGCGGTTGTCACGGAATGTTCCAACGGCGGAACCATCCAGGGACTATCGCCTGTAGGAGGCATAGCAGGCAGATCGAATGGAAGCAGCATAGTAAGTTGTGAGAACAATGACGATGCCCGGGTCAAAGGATCCCTGGCGGTGGGAGGTATATGCGGTCAATCCTGGACAAGTGCGGTTATCAATTCTTCGCACAACCGGGGCAGCGTGGAAGGAACCGGGGAAAAGACCGGAGGGATATGCGGCGAGCTCTACAGCCTGGCCGTTGTCAGCAATAGTGTCAATCATTCGGGGGCGATAGTTAGAGGAACGTCACGCATTGGAGGAATATGCGGTTATTCAGCCAGTTCCAGCCAGATTGACAACTGTGTCAATGAGGTAGGTTTATCCGCTGTTTCTGAAGCAGGAGGAATATGCGGGACCCAGTATCTCGATTGTTCCATCAATGGATGTTCGAATTCCGGCTCCATTACCGCTTCCGGATCCGATGAAAACAAGAACACCGGTTTTGGAGGCATCACGGGAGGAAATTTTTATTCAGAGATCACCACCTCGCAGAATTCAGGTACAGTTAAGGGCCCGTCTTCTATAGGTGGCATTGCTGGATTCTCCAATAATGTCGTTAAAGATTGCGCCAACACGGCCCCTGTTGAAGGGGTAATTTTCATTGGCGGAACAATCGGTACGGCTGACGGGACAGGTTATACACTCTCTTTTTTAACAAACAGCGGAACGGTCACCGCTTCTTCCGGAGCAGGAGGGATTATCGGTTATATTACCGGCACTGTTACTGTTAGTTTCTGTACCAACCAGGAGTCCGGGGTGGTATCTGCTTCTGCAGGAAGTGCAGGAGGTATCACGGGTGTTTCAGGTACCGTTCAATATACCGGAACCGTTTTGTCCGACTGTGAAAATCACGCTCCTGTTTCTTCGGCCAGACGAGCCGGCGGCATAGTGGCTGTAAGTTACGGAAAAATCAATGATTGCCTGAATGCGGGGGTAGTGACTGTTCCCATGACCGATGACCCCGTTGAGGAAACGGAAGAGATTGAGATTAACAATATTGCCATGGCAGGAGGTATTGCGGGCATTTCTTCATCTCTTATTGAAAATTGTGAAAACCAGGGTGCTGTGAACGGTTACACGGCCGGAGGGATCGTTGCACGTTTCACTGCCAGCAGTTCGTTGTATAAGCTGAAGAATTGCACCAATAGCGGTCAGATCACGGGCATCAGAAGTGCAGGAGGGGTTGCCGGATCCATAACCAAGGGTGGTACTGCCGAGACCCTGGTGAATTCAGGAAATGTTACCGGGTCTTATAGCGTGGGAGGCGTTGTGGCAGAAAATGTAAAGGGTTCTCTTACAGACTGTGGGAATTCAGGTACCATACAGGGTGCGGAGACGGAGATGGATGCCACGTTTTTTGCCCTGGGTGGGGTATGCGGGATGAATGACAGCGGCAATATGACCAATTGCAGCAATTCCGGAGCAGTGAACAGAATCGCTCAGACCGGGCAGTATCGTTACGTGGGAGGCATGGTTGGGGTTACCGGCAGGGGTACAGGAACAGGGGGAGCGCTCAAATCGTGTTCCAATTCCGGACCGGTAAGCGGTTATGTGAGTGACGATGAGCAGGATTACTGCTATGTGGGAGGATTCTGCGGCCTGTTTGCCTCGGGACCGGCACCTGAAGATTGCACCAATACAGGCACTGTCAACGGCCAGCCTGCCAGTGATGAGAATATGTACGGAGGAACGAATTAATACGCAAAAACCTATAAATGAAACCATTGAAATATTTACTGTACATGTTACCAGCAGTAGTCATGCTGTTGCAAGTATCCTGTTCACAGGGACCCGATACTGTGCAGGTCATGTCCTATAACATCCGCCTTTCGCTGGTTGATGACGGGGAAAACCACTGGAACATCCGCAAGCCCGCCTCCATAATAATGATAGATTCTCTGAAGCCCGATGTGCTGGGAGTTCAGGAATCGGTCAAGGAACAGGTTGATTACCTGGTGGAACACCTTCCGGCTTATGCCAGGGTGGGGGTGGCGCGTGAAGATGGTGACTCCATAGGAGAATTCTCTGCCATTTTTTACCTGAAAGACAAATACGAGGTAATGCAGAACGGAACGTTCTGGCTCAGCGAAACCCCCGATGTGCCCTCTTTCGGATGGGATGCCGCCCATATGAGGATCGTGACATGGGGCAAGTTCAGGAACAGGAAGACAGGAAGAACTTTTTTTGCATTCAATACCCATTTCGACCACAGGGGAGAGGTTGCCCGCCGGGAATCTGCCCACCTGCTGGTGCAAAAGATCGGGGAGCTGACCTTGGGGGCTCCCGTGGTTTTTGTCACAGGTGATTTCAATGCCGAAGTCAGTGACCCTCTCTTTGAACCGGTTAAGGCACATTTTTTGGATGCAAGACAGGAAGCGCCCATAACCGACACCTTATCCACTTACAACGGATGGGGTACGTACAACGGAGCTCCTATTGACCATATTTTTTACCGGGGAGCAAAGGCATTATCCTTCCGTACCGTTACCGATAATTTTGGCGTACCCTATGTGTCTGACCATTACCCGGTACTGGCTGTTTTTGAATATGAATAATAAAAAAGATATAATATCAATGAAGAAAAAAGGAATCCGCATGATCAAGGGACTGATGGCATTGTCCCTGCTTATTTTAATGACCGCATCCTGCCAAAAGGAGTATAAAGTGTCTGACCTTCTGGGAACATGGGCTTACCAGGACAACACACAATACACCATCACATTCCGCGAAGACGGTACCATGGGTTACACGGCCCCCGTTTCGGCCCCATCCTATACGCCTACCTATACGCTGGATGGGTTCTATATTTATGTACGTGTCATTGTAGGCAGTGCCACCATAAACGATGTGGTCGAGATCCGTTCCCTGACCCCGACCACACTGGTTGTATATTACGACGGAGACCTTCTTTTTGACGGGCAATCCCTAGACGGGGAATATACCCTGCTCAAAAGATAGTTTCCCGCTTATAATTCTTTTATCCTGATATTGCGGAGCCACAGCCTGGACCCGTGTCCCAGGAATCCTATCTTTCCCCCTGTCCTTTCCAGCCCGGGATGTACCCTGTCGTCAATGGGACCTGCCGATATATCTCCTTCCGTGATCACTTCACCGTTCAGCGTAACCCGGATGTACGTGCCTTTGACGTAGATCTCCTCCTGGTTCCATTCCCCGACGGGCCGCAGGGCATTGCGATTATGTGAGGGGATCACTCCATATACCGATCCGTGGTACTGGTAATCCAACAGCCAGGGCTGGTAAATGGGATCGAAATGGTCAAGGATCTGGATTTCCATGCCTTCATAGGCTGCATCCCCTGTGCCGGGTGTACGGATGCCTACGCCGTTGTTGGCACCCGGGGTGAGTTTGAACTCGAACCGGAATATAAAATCGGAATACTCCTTAACCGTGTACAGGTCGCCGAACCCCTGCCCGGTGGGCCGGACTTCCAGGACCCCGTCCCGGGTCAGGTAATCGGTTTTGTTTCCTGTCCATTGATGCAATGTGGTGCCGTCAAAGAGCACGGTAAAGCCATCGGCTTCTTCTTCCGGGGACAGTTTGTAAGGCTCGGGACGTTGCAGTTCCCGCACATAGATGTCGCGGTAGGCCACCTTGCTACCATGTGCCTGGAGCTCAATGGCCCCGTACGGGAAGATGGGCTGTGAGCGGTCCCAGTAATTTTCCATGACCACGTTGTCCACCACCAGTTCCCCGTTCAGGTACACGGTTACGCGTTCTCCCTGCATGCGAATGAAAAAGCTGTTCCATTCCCCCAGGCGGTTATCGGCCACCAACAAGGGAACCGAAGGATTCTTCACGTTGTTGTACAGGCCGCCCGATCCCACCTGGGCCCCCACATGCACCCGGGCAGTGTCCCAGATCTGCACCTGGGGTGAACCCCTCAGGTAAATGCCGGCATCGGCCTCGGGTCCTTCCGGGTAAAGGAGCCAGTCCACATACATTTCAAAATCCCCGTAATTCTTTGTGGTGCAAAGGTTATCGCCTTTGCCCAAAAACAGCAATTTGCCGTCTTCCACCACCCACTGGCTGAAAGCCACCTTGTCCGCTTCTTTTTGCGCCTTGGCCAGTTCCTGCGGTTTCATGTTGCTGCGTGAGATGGGATTGCCTACCAGACCCTGCCAGCCTTCCAGGTCTTTTTCATTGAAAATGCGTTCAAATCCCTTTTCTTCAGGTGTTTCGGCCAGGTATTTCTTCACGTTCTGTATGTCGTAGATGCTGTCCGGGTAACCGGCCTGTTCCATGATCCGCATCACCTTTTCCATCCACTCCGCCACCAGGGGGCCGTAGAAATCCGGATTGTTCACCGCCAGGTGGTATATGTTCATGGCCGCAGCCAGGGAGACTTCGGGATGGGCCGAGTCCAGGTAAGGAGCCGAGGCGACCATGGCCTGAAATGCACCGGTATTTTTCATCTGGGCCAGGAGTGCTGCCGTTTGTCCCGGTTCTGTGAAATGGTCCAGGCCTTTGCGCAGGTATATCACCTTTTGCGCACCGGTGGGATTCCAGCCATTGATCAGCGTAATGTAAGCGTCTGCATTCCCTTCTTCCAGGTAACGTTCGCTCAGCAGGTCAACAGCCCTTTTTGTGCCGGTTGCGGCAAGGGGCGCGTAGTAAAGCGGTCTCAGCAGGGGACCGGCCTGTTGCATTCTTGCGGACAGCACGTTAAATTGTGCTTCCGGGTCAAGTCCGTACAGAGAGGCCATTACAGCCTGCTGCAAAGGCTCTTTCAATTCAGGGGCAGCGGCTTCCAATAGCCGGAAGTAGGTGTCCCGGTTATCGGGCCGGGCCACACCGCTCAGGGCAAGGGCAGCGGCCAGCCGGACTTCCGGGGAGGAATCCTGCAGGGCTTCCAGCACCAGCGGCTCATTCGCCCGGGATTTCCGTGCGCCCAGCAGTGCCAGGGCGGCTGATTTTCCCGGAACGGAGGTTTGGGGATAAATATCCAAAACAGCCTGTATCACATTTCCTTCCGAGGCCAGCAGACTCTTCAGGGCAAGGTCCGTTCTCAGGGGATCGGTGCCGGTGAGCAATCCGGCCAGCAGTGCAGTGCCCTGTTCTGTTCCTGTCTTGAGGATGGCCCGGGCCGAGGCCTCTGCCACCTGCAGTTCTTCGTGATTCAGCCAGGGATCGGCAATGTAAGGGATCAGCGCGGGATTGCGCTGTTCACCCAGCCAGTCCAGCACATCGGCCAGTGCCGGAGCGGAAAGCCGCTTCATCTTTTTCAACACGGCCGAGTTTACCACCGGCGAAATGAACGTGCGGGTACCTTCCAGGGCCGTCCTGCGGTAAGAACCATCGGCATCGTCCAGCGCCCGCAGCACCGTACGCATGGCTTCCTCCTGGTGCAGGCCAATCAGCAGGGAAAGGGCAAAGCAACGGGTTTGGGAATCATTACCGGGTTTGATCAGGGACTTGAGTGCTTTGGTGGCTTTCCCGGGATCGGAGGGTGCAACCCGCTCCAGGAAGGTCAGGAAATCGAAAGCCGGGGCATTGGCCATAACGTCAAAGGCAGCCATGGTCCCGCAACGGGAAAGGGCCTGGAAGGCCAGGGGACGCTGCTGCTCATTGCCGGTTTGGGCCAGGCTCATCAGCATTTTTTCTGCCAGCGGGGATCCCAGCTTGCCCAGACCGGTGATGGTCTCGGCCCGTAAAGGAGCTCCCAGCAGCAATTGCACAGCCGTCTCGCCCCCAATGGCCGTTACGGCCCCGATGGCTGCTCCGCCCAGTTCGTCGGAGAACATATAGGGAACCAGGGCATTCAGGCTTTCGGGCGAACCCAGCATTTGCAGTTGCCTGATGAAAAAGGCCTTGATCAGGGGGTCCTCCGTTTTGTCCAGGGCTTTGGCGTAATGATGTGCCACTTCCGTGCGGACTTTTTCATCTACCCCGGGACGGGTTACATATTGTACCATGCCGTCCAGGGCATATTCTGCCTGGGGCAGGGAAGTTCCGTCGCTCCTGAGCTTTTGGGCAAGCATCAGGACTCCTTCCTCGCCCGTAGACAAAAGATCTTCCATCAACCGGCTGAAAAGGGCTTCATTGGCAGCCGGAAGCTGGTTCAGGGCATCGCCCACTTTGGTGGCGGCCGCTCTTTGGGCATCCTGGGCGTTCAAAGAAGACAGCGTGCCCAGGAGAATTAACAGTATTACAGAGATTGTTCTTTTCATGATGTTCAGATTTTCCAGGGTCCGCGCATGGGTTGGTCCAGTAACCGGTTGGCTGCCGGATCGTTAATAAATTCAAGTGTATCGGAGTCAAAGTGCAGGGTGCGGTTCAGCCGTACGGCCACGGCGCCCATATTGACCAGCGTGCAACTGCGGAAGCCGTTGGTTTCGTTCAGGGCAAATGGTCTGCGGGTTTTGATGCATCCGTAGAAATCGGTTTCCTGGGCAGCCGGTTCCGGGAAATCGGCCAGTTTCAGCTGCCAGTCCGGGATATCGCACCGGAAGCCGCGGTAGACGTTGCCTTTCGGGCCGGCTATGTAAGGAGTCTCGGGATCCCCGAAATCATCGCCCCAGAGGACAATCTGGCATCCGTCGGCATAGGTGTAGGTTATGCTGCGCCAGGTACCCACGGCATCGTGGTGCTGTTGCGGGGCATCCACTTCTACCTTGACAGGGCTTTCGTTGTCCTTGCCCAGGAAATACTGGACCGGGTCCATATAATGCTGTCCCATGTCGCAAAGGCCTCCGCCGTCGTAATCCCAGTAACCGCGGAATGTCTGGTGCACCCGGTGCGGATTGTAGGGCTTGTAAGGGGCAGGGCCCAGCCACAGGTCGTAGTTCAGGTTGGAAGGAACTGGTTCGGGTACCAGGCTTTCTTTACCGGTCCAGTAGAACTTCCAGTCGAAACCGGTGTGGCGCGATATGGTCACCTTCAGGGGCCAGCCCAGCATGCCGCTCTGTACCAGTTTTTTAAGCGGGTTCACGGTCGTGCCCAGGCCATAGAATGTGTCCTTGAAACGGAACCAGGTGTTCAATCTGAAGATGCGTCCGTTTCTCTTGACCGCTTCCATTACACGTTTGCCTTCCCCTATGGTGCGTGTCATGGGTTTTTCGCACCAGATATCCTTGCCGGCCTTGGCGGCTTCCACAGCCATGATGCCGTGCCAGTGCGGAGGGGTGGCAATGTGCACCACATCTACGTTGGGATCGTTAATCAGATCCATGAAATGCTCATAGGTCCTGACCCGGTCCGGGGCCATTTTCACAGCCGCTTCCAGGTGTTTGGTATCCACATCGCAGACGGCAACCAGCCTTGCTCCTTCGTATTTGATATGTTCCCTGCCCATACCGCCGGTACCAATGATCCCTTTGGTCAGCTGGTTGCTGGGGGCAATGAAACCGTTGCCTCCCAGGACACGCCGCGGGAGGATGGTCAGGGCAGCCAGACCACCGGCTGCCTTAAGAAAATTCCTTCTGTCCAGGCTCATATGTTATCGTAGTTTATTGTTTGTATATTTTTCAAAAAGCGTATTCCGCAAGGTTCTGTATGTTTGCATGATGGTGTCGGCACATTCCTGCGCGTACCGATTCAGCAATTCGGCGGCTGCCTTGGGATTCTTCTGGTACAAGGCCAGGTATTGTTGTTCAATTTCCCGGTTCTTTTCAAAGAACTTTTCTTCCATGGGCTCCCGGAGCCGGACCAGGTCTTTTTTTGCTTCCTGGTAGCAGAGGTTCAGCAGGTTATCCACCACATCCACGGCCCATCGCACAGAGGTATCGGAATAGTGGTCGGGATGGTATTCCATGTAAACAGCCGGTGTTTTGGTCATGCCGGTGAAAAAAGGAATGTAGGGCGAGGTATAGGCATTGTCCACAAATACCCAGTAAATGCCTCCAATTCCGTCGGGCAGGTCACTGCGCAGCTGTGCGCAGAACCCGTATTCTCCGTCAACGCGCGACACCAGGCGGCGCCTGTTGGTTTTCAGCAGTTTCTGCAACTCGGCATTGGGGAAAGGGGTGGCCAGTGGGCTTTTGACCATTTTGCCATCGGCGCCGGGAATATACCATACGGCATCGTTTTCCTTGTCGTAAATGGTCCCGGTGAATGTGCTCCGCTGGAAATCCATGATGTCTTTTATGGTGAAAAGCTTGTTGGGTTTGAAAGAGAAGGGATACATGCCAATGGGTTCAACCGTCTGACCGTACTGGTTCAGGTTCTGGAACGGATTGCTTGTCCAGCGCGGGGGCAGTTCCTCAAGGCCGGGATTGTACAGGGCATTGAAGAGCCATTGGCGGTGGGTGTGGGCTTCGCGCGGGGTTATCCCGGCATAGGCATTGCTCCAGATAAAGGGCATGGTGCCGTTGGGATCGTACCAGCCGTTCTCTATGGCCACACTCATATAGTTGGAAGAGGCACGGTACTGGTCGGGTTTGGAAAGGTCAATCTCTTTGATCACGCTCCAATTGGAAATGACGGCCACGTGGTCGTCCGGCAGGCGCTGTGCCGCCCAGATGCAACCCGGTTTTCCGCTGTCCTTTTTCCAGCCTTTGCCCACGGCAAAGAATTCCAGTATCCAGACCTCATCGGGATCGGCCAGGGTGACCAGTTCGGGATCTTTTCCGCAGGAAGGAAGAAAACCATAGGTTTCCATCAGGTGTGTCATCAGTTCCAGGGCTTCCCGGGCCGTTTTGCAGCGTTGCAGGGCAAAGACCTGGGCCTGTTCTATGGTCATGATCTGTTCGCCTTCTCCTTTTGTCAGTTGCAGTTCCGGCCGCTGGTTGGTGGTGCTTTCGCCAATGCACAACTGGTGTTCATTGATCTGGGAATAGGCCGAGTGAAAATAGGTGTAGGTTCGCTCCACCTGGGGAATGTAACCCAGGATCTCCCCAAGATCATCTATGGGGCGCGTATTGTCCAGTATACCCCAAAAAACAGGGGCCATGGTTCCCTTGTTAAAGCTTTGTCCCGGGATAATGCGAATGCGGTTATCGGGACCGCAATCTGTATGTGAATTCAGAACACTTCCGTCTGCAGTGGCTTTTTTGCCCGCCACTATGACCGTGCAGGCAGATCCATCAACCCAAAATAAGGAAGCAAAAAGAAAAGAAAGAACGAATAGGATATTTTTCATAATAAATCAGGTAATGCACCGAGCGTCGGTAAGTTAACAAAAGTAGACAATTTCGCTGATTTTATTAACTTAGCAAAACAATCATGAAAAATTCCCGGTTGATAGTTCTTGGTTTGTTGCTGCTGGTTTCCTGTAATACGACAATCAGGCAGCACGTAATGCAAGCTCGTCTGGCTAATCTGGACAGCCTGCTCAGCCACAGGCCCCGGGTTGTCCTGGACAGTTTGGAACAAATGGATGTATCTGAGCATTCCGGCGAAGTGCAGTCTTATTACAATTTGTTGCTGACCATAGCCAGGGATAAATCTTATGTGGATTTCACGGACGATTCCATAATATCATTAGCAGCGGAATGGTACAGGAACGGCAAAGATCCCGAAAACCTTGCCCGCTCCCTGATCTACCTGGGGATTGTCCGTTATGGGCTCAATTCCATGGACACACTGCCATACCTCCATTTGAAAGAGGCAGAAGATGTCATGAAAGTCCATGCCATAGAAGATCCGCAGCTTCAGGTGTTGCTATATGGGTATCTGGGGGATATCAACCTTAGGAACAGAAATTATCCTGAAGCTGAGGTTTGTTTTGAAAAGGGGCTGGAGGCTAGTAAAAAGGCCGGGAATCACAGAAACTATGTTTTGGCTTATATTAACCTGTTTTACGCTAAAATATATGTAGGCAAAACAGACGAGGCTGAAAATATAGTGCTGCAAATTAATGCTATGGACTCTATCCCCGATGAATTAATACCATCTGTAAAAAAGGTAAACGCATTCTTTTACCAGACAGGTCCAACTTTTAAAGAAGCCATCATACACTCTGTCAATGATTCTCTCAAAGGAATGTATGACACCGATAAACCGGGAGTATTATTTAATATTTCTCAATTTTATATGAAATTGAACCGCCTGGATAGCGCAGTTATATATGGGGAAGCCTGCCTGAACGCAATTGTAGATTCCATAAATCTGGACAATTATCTGTATTATAAGCATTTGGCCAATCTGTATGCATTAACCGGAGAATATAAAAAGTCCTCCGAAAATTACAAAAAAGCTCTGGAGTCGTTTAACACCTATCATACGGTAGTTAATGAAAAACGGATCCTGGAACTTGAGAAAAAATACAATATTGCAGCGGCTCAACAGGCATTACTTAAAGAAAAATTGAAGAAAAGGGCTTATGTAATTTTTTCTGTTATTCTTTTTGCCATTGTCATCGTAACAATAATTGGGCTATTCTACTGGAAACACACGGCTGTTCAAAGCAAACAGCTTGAAATTGTTAAGCAACAAAAGATAGATCAACTTAATTTTTTCTTAGAAGCATTCAATAATACAGCAGGTATTTTTCCGGGGTTACTTGAAGAGATTTACCAGTTAGCACATAAGAGCCGGCAATCCTGTCCGGAAATGTATAACGATCTTATTGCATGCCTTGATAAAGTCAAGAGAGACTATAAGAGCTCCTTTTCTGCCACTACACAACAAGACTTTTTAAAAGAAATCTTCAACTCAGAAGGCCTGCAGATACAGGTCAGTGACCGGGAAAAGATCATCTATGCATTGTCAGAAAGTGGTTTCACCAATGAATTGATAGCCGGTTTGTTGAACGTTTCTTCAGATAATATCCGCTCCAGCATCTCCAAAATAAAACAAAAAGTTGCGGCAAATTGCAGGATTTGAATGCCGGGAGGCGAAACTTTTCAAATATAACTTGCTGAATTAATTTACATTAACCCTGTTTTTACCGAAACTTTTTTCTCCGTTATTGACTTTTGTGATTTAATTTATAAAATTACTAAAAAGTTGATTATGAAAACGTTTCTTATATGCTTTGCCTTTTTTCTATTAGCTGGTACTGCTTTTGCCCAAGATAGTACAAGTACTGCAGAAATTGTTATTAAGATTGATCCATTGAAGCCTAAATCACTTATCTGGGAGAAAGTACTCGCTGAATATGACAATCAGTATGTTTATGTACACATTCTGAATTTCACAGGTACAGCTATCATTGAAATCAAAAATGCTGCCGGAGTATCCGTAGCGGTGAATTATGCATCCTTCGCCGGTGCTGCAACTGTTAAGATTCCTATAGAAAACTTATCATCTGGTGAATATATTGTTTATATCACCGCAGCCTATAGGTATTATGGGGCATTCTTGTTATGAGAACATCTTTCACAAGTGAAATTAAACATATAAATAGTCGGCCCTTAAAAAGTATTTAAATTATTGAAAATCAGCAAAAATAAGCCATAAAACATTTGGAATAAGTGCAGGAAATTAGTATCTTAGATTAAAATTACTGCAAATAA